>Ga0228666_1000120_pt1 | contig 54337 bp, 77 predicted proteins | sample 80DmetaG_FD_182702 | JGI IMG/M metagenome (GOLD analysis project Ga0228666, IMG submission 182702) | Seawater microbial communities from Monterey Bay, California, United States - 80D | ecosystem: Environmental > Aquatic > Marine > Coastal | place: USA: California | collected 2016-10-11 | reverse complement strand
TAAATATAGAAAAGACTTTTTAATATATACTTAATGTATATTAGAAATTGTCCAAAATGTAATAAAGAACTAACATATAAAAGTAAATCAAATCTAAATAGAGCGATTAAAAAATTTTAAACCAATTAAAATAATACTTGTAGATGTTAGACAGAACGAAATTATAGAATTTTCAATTGATGATATTTTAAATCTAAAAGAAGATGATATTGATAAAAAAAATTTTAAATCTATTAAAGATTAAAAATCTAAAGATCTGGCGGTTATCAAATACAGAGAACAATTTAAAGTTATCAAAGGCTAAATTCGAAGTAGGTGATGAAGTTTTGATTAAAAATAATGATAATGAAGTTGGTTTTATATTAGAGGTTCATATAATACCTAAACTAAGAGGTGATAGTTTAGACGAATTCCAATATCTGGTTCGGCTTCCGTATAAATATAATAAGAGTTATTATTTTAACGAAATTACACTAGACTGTTCACTACAGAAGAAAAGAAATGACAAATTAAAAGAATTAGGAATATGAAATTCGAATTTGGTGAAGAAATAATTTGTATTAAAACAACAGCATCCGGTTATAATGGTGATGAAAGACTTATTTTGGGAGAGAGGTATGTTATAGATGATATAGAATATCATTTTCGAAATAGAGTATGTGTGAAGTTAAAAGGACCTTATTATTTTCATCATGAGTGGGTACCTCAAGAATGTTTTAGTAAACTTTCGGTTATTAGAAATCAAAAATTAAAAGAATTGGGAATATGAAAAATCTAAGAACAGGTGAATACACAGAAATGATAGAAGACATAAAGGATATAGCAAAAAATCTCACCATCATTGAGGGTATCTTTGATATACATAATTATACCGAATATCCAACACATAAAAAATACTATGAGGTAAAAGATGCCAAAAATAGTTTTTGGATACTTATAGGTAAAGCCGACGAAGAATCGATAAAGGAATGTATTGAAGATTTCATATTTGAAGAGGACCTGGTTAATTGTGAAGGAGAGTATCATTTTAATGCAGTATTGAAATACGACAAAGATGATGAATATAGTGGATATTGGTATATAGACTATATGGAAGTAAATCTTCAACAAACATTTGTTGAAAGAGAAAGAGAATATAAATTAAATACTTTACTTGATAATGATTTAGATATTTTTTTATAACTTTGTAGTATGAAAGAAAAAATATTTAAACTGGCGAAGATAGAAGCGGAATGGATGCGATACTATGGCTTTGTCGATTCTAGATTGGAAGAAAAGTTTGACGACATCGACTTCTATGATAGAATGATTCCAATTGGTTATTCTAAAGTATATACACCACTAGTTCAGAAATGCCCTATGGGTTATGTAAATAGTTTAGATCCTGAATTATCAGAAGTTGTATATGGACCAAGAGATCACAAAAATGGTATTTATACACCATTAGAATTTGTAATATATAACAAAGTTGATGGTTACTTAGATTTAATTAAAATGATAAAAGAGTAATTAAAATTAAAATTTAAAAAGTATGAGAAAAATAACTTTATTATTGGTGCTGATATTATGTAATACATTATTCGCACAATTAGAAATTCCAAAATTAGGTGAAAATGATTCAATCGTAAATCATAATGCATATTCACTTTCATTCAATTCAAAATATCACAATGCAAATTGGGTTGCATATTTACTAACAAGAGAAGAGACGAATTCTTTATTTGAAAGATCAAATAATTTTATAAAAGATCCATTGGTCGAAGGGACAGATTTGACAAAAGACTACTATAAATCTGGTTATGATAAAGGACATTTAGCACCTGCGGGTGATATGGGGTTTTCTAAAACTGCTATGGATGAATCTTTTTATTACACGAATATGTCACCACAAGTACCTAGTTTTAATAGAGGTATTTGGAAGAAGTTAGAATCACATGTCAGAGATTGGGCGATTGAATATGATAGTTTATATGTAGTTACGGGTCCAATATTTTCAGATTCTATGAAAGTTATTGGGCCAGATAGTGTTGCAGTTCCAAATTACTATTATAAAGTTATTTTAGACAATCACAAGGGTAAAGAAAAGATGATTGGATTTGTTATGGAAAATACCGGTTCAAAAGCTGAATTAAAAACATTTGTATTATGTGTAGATAATATCGAAGAGTTGACAGGTATTGATTTCTTTCCTTTATTATCAGATGAATTAGAAATTAAAATTGAAAATGAAATATGTTTTGAGTGTTGGTAGAAAATAAAAAAGAGAGTATTAGCTCTCTTTTTCAGTTCTTACACTTCGTTCTGGATATTTGTTCCTTACAGTATCACTTATCCTTATTGTCTCACCATATTCGTTTATTCTTACAAATGTAGTTTCACATCTTAATGCTAAAGCTTCTTTTTCGGTATCTACCGAATGTATTCTAATTTCGGCATTAAGTGTTATTGATGTATTACCAATTTTTTTAATACCTACATATACCTTGTATATTTGATTTGCAGAGATACCCTTAATGAACTCAACATTCATAGTTTTTGTTACAATCCAAGGTGTGTCTAGAATTTCTGCCGCAAATACTGAACATGTGGTATCTAATTCGGCCATTTGTGCACCACCAAAAAAACGACCATGTACTCCTATATCAGATAGGTAACAAAATGATGATGATCTACATATCATTTCACCTTTTCTTAATAACTCTATGTTACTTTTTATCATCAATTATTTTATTTATTTTAATTTCTCTTATCATAGATGTAACATCACTTATTATCTTGGATGCTGTACCTATTTCTATTTTGTTAAAGTGTTTATCATTTGGATAATCACATAAATCAGTAGTAAATGGTCTGTAAATATATTCCTTCGAATCCAATCTACTTTTAAATTTAATAATATGACCCATATTTTTCTCACATAGTTCTATAGATATATCAAAATATTTTTCAAATTTTAACATATCATTTGTGAATTTATTCATCATAGCCAATCATATTTTACTATTTCTACACCCGATTCTTTTAGAAACTCTAAACCTGTTATATCTTTATAATCTTCAACATAAACTAACCTTTTTATTCCAGATTGAGAAATCAATTTAGAACAATCTTTACAGGGGGAATGTGTTTGATATAACGTACCACCATCACAAGAATGTCCATGTCTAGCACACTTCAAAATGGCATTTGCCTCACCGTGTATTACATCCCATTTAGTTTCACCATTATCCATTTCACAAGAGTTATCTTGACCTGAGACGGTACCATTATAACCATCTGATATAATCATACCATTTTTAACTATAAGTGCACCTACCTTCTTTCTAGTACAATGAGAGAGTTTGGCCCACTCTTTTGCCATGTTCAAATAAGTTCTATCGTATCTTTCTTGCTTCTGCATATATGCTGTTTATTTTAAGTTTTCTTACAATTCTTCTAGGAATAGTTTTGGTTGTTACACTCGTTTTGAAATTACTCTTCGGTATATTTTGGATTTTCATTATGTCAAAAAAATCGAAATTATTCATTGAAAATTCTGTTTATCTTTTCTATTCTTAAATCCTTTTTTCTCAAGCCAAGCATTCTCATCAGATAGTCTTTGGAAAACATAGGATGACTACTATCTATCATAGTATCCATCTTGTTCATAATCTCCTTTACCCTTTCTACTTCCATGAGTTTCTCAATGAGTTTATCTTTCTTATCCTCTTATCAGGAACCAGTCTTTTGAGAAGTTTTTCATATGCTTCTGTATGGTAGATTCGACCGCCGTTTCGGTTTGACCTATCAAACTGCTGAAGGACTCCTTTGATTATTATTTTTCCTACCATTCCAATATATTTTCAATCTTTCTTTTTCTTTTAGATATTCTATCTGACATTATTTCCGAAATAATGTCAGATAATTTTTGTGAAGTAATTATATAATTTGCAGGTCCTCTTCTCGACATTTTGTTTATGTGAGCAGTAGATTGAAGTATTTTACCAACTAGTTTTCGTTGGTTATCCATTATTTTTATCTATTTGAATTACATTTAATTCTATTAAACTAATTCTACCGAATACTGATACTTCAACTTTAACCTTATCACCTTTGATTGATTGAACTTTACCATTAAATGTACTGAATGGTCCATCCAATATTTTAACATCTTCCCCAACAATATATTGTGCCTCAACTTCAACTTCTTCTTTTACTCTTTGTTGTTCACCAATCATTCTCTCTACTTCAATTTGAGTCAATGGTAAAATATCACCAGCTCTGTTTGTTAAGAATCCCTGTGCACCATTCATTCCTTTTAAGAAATATTTTAATTCTCCTACAGCATTAGTTTCGATAAAGATATATCCTGGGAATTTTACTTTTTCTCTTTTTACTTTCTTTCCGTTTTTTAAATAAAATGAGTTTTCGATTGGAACGATTACTCGTCCAAGTTTACCCATTAAATCACCGGTGTTACCTTCACTTGTAAGTCTTTCTGCGATTGATCTTTCTCGGTTACCTTGTGACCTAATGACATACCACTTCATTGTGGTTTCTTTTTCAACTATATTCATATTCGTATGTTATTTTTATTAGTTTCCTTTTTCTAACTTCTTTAAGTATGTTTGTTCTTCTTTTATAAAATCTGGATACTTATCCAAAAGATAATCTAAGTCTGATTCTTTTATCAGTAAATGTTTAAGAAGTTGTTTATATTCTTTCTCTGGTATACCCTTTTCTTGTTTAGGGCTTTTAGACCAGAACCAAGTTGGGTATGGTTGTGTTTTCATAAAATGAAACCAAAGATCCATAGAAGTTGCTTTATCTATGGACTTTAGATTCAAAAGTTGTGCCTTTTCTGGATATTTTTTAGCCATGTTTCTATTTATGATAAAAAACCACTTTTCTTTTTGTTTATCTGATACATATTTCCATTTATTTCTTTCCTGAAACATACATTTCCATATTGCCAATAAATTGTCCTCAATTTGATTCATATCTATTTCCTTTTTTTAAATTTTCTTTCCAGTATAATGGTTGATAATTTGAATAATGGTTTAATTTTATTAATTCTTCTTCATTTTTCGACCAAGAAATTGGAATCATATGATCCAAATGCCAATAAGTTCCATAATTTTCCCAATTCATATTAATATCAAATTTTCCTTCAATGTGTAATTTGAACTCCTCGAATGAACAACCAAGTATTTCTATTGTTTTTTTAGATTTTATTGTATATTTTTTTCTAAACGAAGTGCTTATAAGACTTCTTATAGATCCAGATAGCTTATATAGTTTGTCTTCACTCTTTCTTCTAGACTCATATTCTCTTTTATATTTATTGATTTCTTCTTTATTATTATCTCTCCATTTTTTATTAGAAATTGCATGAATTTCTTTGTTTATATGATAATTTTTAAGAATTTTTTCTCTATTTTCTCTATAATATTCTTTTTTCTTTTCTAAAAGATTGTCTGAGTTTTTAAGGTGGTATTTTTTGTTATAATCTTGAAAATATTCTTTATTTTCTTCTCTATATTTTTTACTATACTCCTTATTGTAAATCTTTATTTTCTCCAAAGATTCTGGAGACTTACAAAATTTACATATATTTCTTCTACCATCTGGATATCTATTATCTTTGTTAAAAAAAATTATATCTCTACTTATATTACATTTCTTACATATCTTTTCCATAAAATATATATAAAAATCATTTGCTCTCCCTTTTCCTATAAAGGTATTCAATTTCCTTATGTCTTCTACAACAATATAGAGAATTTTTTCTCATTTGTGTAATTATTTTATTACAATTTCTATAATTACAAATTCTATCTTGTTTTTTTTCAATAATCATAATATTAATTATCTTATATTATCATATCCATTATTCATCTTTTCAAGAATTTCTTCTGGAAGATTATGAAGTCTTAAATCGATTAGTTTAAAGTTACCCTCAATATTCTCAACGATTTCTTCAATCTTTGATTTACTAAGTTTCTTTTTCTCACAAATTAAATCGGCAATATTCTCATTTAAATCAGGATCAGATAGGTTTATTTCCCCAAACTCTTCAATATAAGAGTCATAAATACCTTTAGCACCTTTAGCACCAATTCCTCTTGTTTTACCATTTTTACTAACTACCCAAACGGAGGATATGTTATCACTTTGATCACCTGATATAATCTTTATCATAAGAGACTCAATAGGGTTTATCTCATTTACTTCATATTTGGTTATAAACTTATCCATCAATGCCAAGAACTCACTGTTATCATTTAACTCAAATATATTATCATTTGGTAGTTTAGATACTTTATTTAAAAATATTTGATAGTTCTTAGGAAGAAATAACTTTTCTTTATTAAACATTTCATTAGACATTATATTTATATAAAGTGGATCTAATCCATATCCAACAATTTGTTTAATATCGTAATCATTGGAAATGATTATTGTAGACCTAGCTTCTTTATTTGCCTTATCTACTAAGTAAGAAATCCAGTCATCACCTTCTACATGAGGTGCTTCCAATACCTTACATCCTTTAATACTACTTTTGAAATCACCATATGTTTCATATACGAAATTCCAATCAATGTCACTATCTTTTTTTCGAGTGCCCTTATAGTCACTTGTGTATTTTTTTCTCCAAGATTTTTCTTTGGAGTCGGAAACTAAGTAAATATTTGCAAATGGATACCATTTTCGATAATTACTTATATTATTTTCTAGAGCGGTATGTAATGCACCAAAAAGTAGATTATTCTTATGTAATGTAAATACTAACTTGCTTAAAATATAATTCCCATCTATGATAAGATCAACTAACATATAGATTTATTATTTTTTATTATATAGAAAAAATAACTACTTATGTTTTGATTTATATTAAATAATTTGATTTATTTGTATATCCCGATAGACTCTATCGAAATCATCTCTTATCTCTTGTACGTATTCATATGTTTCTGAATTAGTATAGAATTCATATTCTTTTCTATTAACAATATTTTTTACTGATTGGTAATTTTCTTTTATTAGATTAAAACAACCTTCTTTATTTACCCAGTCAGTCATGTTCTTTATTAAATCAAAGTTTATTTTTTCAAAGCCATAAAAGAATTCTTTTTGTATATAGGATCTTAAATAGTGATATATTACCTTATTGTGATAGTCTTCCACACCTTTTGGGTTAGAAAGTTCAGGTGTAGTGAAATAAAACTCTATATTAAGTTTGATTAGTTTTTTAACTAGTTTAAAAACGGCTTTAGTAATTCTTTTATCTAAAAAGACATAGACCAAATCATCTTCAATATAACAAATAGGAATATTTACATACTTCTTATATGTTATTTGATTTTTAGAAACTTTCCAGTTTTCTGAATTATCTGGTATAAAATCACTTAATTCCATACTCTCTTAATATTTTAAGAAATAAAAGTTTATTTTCTTCTCGAGTTTTCAGACCACCATTATTATTTCTCCACCCATTGGTTTTATTCAAAGAATATTTTTCCTTATATCTCGAATCCCATTTAGTTGTAGTATTTGTTTTATAAAAAAAATTTCTTTTAGTTCCTATGAAGTCTTCGGTAATTGGTTGTGATGAGTATAAACCATTAGCATCAATAAATCGAAACCATTTTCCACGGATATTACCTAGTCTCTTTAAGACTTTCTTTTCCTCTATATATCTGCGATAAGCACGACCTCTCATAGAAGCAAAGATAGGTAAAATTTATTTAATATCAAAAATCTTTTCGATTACTCTTTGAGTTTTCATCCTTCTCATAGTACGATTGAATCTACTGTTCTGTTCTTTCTTCATCGTGTTGAAGTCGGATAAAGAAATCCAACCACCCGCGACCTTGATGTCATCTTCGCTTTCTTTCTTATCTGTAACTATCATTTTAACAACTCTTTCTTTCTTAACTCAGAACTTTTACCAAACCAAGTCTCTAAAGATCCTTTTGATGCTTCGTCTTTAGTTATTAAAGTAAGTCTAGGTCTGTTGATTATATCATCATACTCATCATCCACCAACGCTGCCAATCCTTTCTTATATTTTATCTCGAATTGTTTTAAATCGTTTTGTTCAACCCAAGTATTATATTCATTTTGTGTATAGAAAAGTACTTTCTTTTTACTTTTTACTTTTGGTATAGCAACGACGATTGGAGTCTCTACTTTATAAATCATCTTACGTTCAAACATATCCGGCCAGTATTTATAAAAGAAGTTTATTAAAAGTGCAGAAATTGCATTTCCATCCATATCGGCATCTGTGAATATAAGAACTCTACCGTATCTTAAACTTTTCAAATCAATTTCTTGTCCTAATTTTAAACCAATAGATGCCATAAGATTCACTGCTTCATCATTTTTAACGAGTTTTTGGTTTGTCATCTCTGATACATTTACAAACTTACCTTTTAATGCAAAAGCACCCATAGTCTCAGGTGTCCTATATTTCCTAAATGCAGAAATAGCTGAATCCCCTTCAAATAATCCTATAGAATATTTCCATCTATCTTTACCTTTTGCATCGATAAGTTTTTCAACTTTAATCTTTGTTAGTTTCTTATTTAATTCTCTTTGAAGTTTACTATCTTCAGCATTTTTCTTTTGTTGTATCCAATCTAAAACCGAGTTCACTATCTCTGACTTCAATATTGATTGTATCATTTTAGAACTAACTTCAAATGTTGTTCCAAACTCTTTAACCTCGGTTATAAGTTTCTCTTTTGTTTGTGATGAAAAGGATGGATTTATAACTGTCGAATTTAAGAATAAAAACATATGTTGTTTCAATTCAGATGGTTTAATATCTACCTTATGTTTCTTCAAGAAGAATTCTCTAAGTGCTACTATTATTTGATTCATTATATAATCAACGTGTGTACCACCATCATAAGTTTCAGTTGTATTAGCAAAACTTACTTGCTGGAAACCATTTTGTGAAAGTGCAATTCCCAAAGACCATGTTTTATCTTTTTTGGATTCACAAAAGTATTCTTCTGTGTAAAGTTTGATATAGTCATCAAAAGAGTTTATATTTATAAGATTACCATTAAAGTATATTTTAAGACCCGTATTACATGCTGCAATATCATAGATTCTTTTTTCAATCATCTTTAAATGGTCTTCATCAATTTTATCTATACCAAACTTCTCTAAATCCGGAGTATATGTTATTTCAGTATGATTTTTAGTAGATTTCTTAACAACTGCTTTAGTTCGTTCTCTCATATTACTTGAGAATGTTTGTAAGAAATGGTTTTTACCATCACAAGAAGAAACTATAAATTCTTTTGAGAAAACATTAGATAATTTCGCACCTAATCCATTTGTACCTGCAACCGTACGCTCTTCTGTATCATCATAATTAGAGCCAGACATAAGATTACCGAATATAACTTCTGGTACATATTGTTTATGTTCTTTGTGTATAACGATTGGAATACCACCATTATCTCTAACAGATATCTTATTTTTACCTAAATCAATATTTACGTCAATTCTATTTAACTTAGGGTTTCTTTGGTGTTCATCAACAGAGTTGGTAATAACCTCATCAAATATTTTCAAAAAAGATGGAATGTAAGTTATTTCACGTTGAACCATCTTACCATCATCAAATATCCATTTAAGTGATGTACTTGGTTTATTTGAACCTACATAAGTACCTGGTCTTAATAAGATGTGTGATATCTGATCCAGTACTTTATATTTATCTTCTATTTTCTTAGCCATTGTAAAATGTTTCGATTTTTTGTTTATATATATCAAAAAATCTTTTTTGTTTAATATTCAAAAAAGAAGTCACTCATCTGAGTGACCTTTTATTTAATTTACATATTTCCACATTCTAACATTTCTTTTTTGAATTCTTTGTGTTCCACCAGATTATTAGTTTCATTGAACCCATAATTTTTAAAAATCCACACACATTTAATTACCTTGAATTTAACTGATTTTTTGTTAGTGTAAATATGGTACTTTCTACATTACCCATCGTAATGGTTAAATCTGTTTTTGTTGCAATTTTTTTCCACACAGGATGTCCTTCTGATGATGGTATGTAAATCATATTTAGATTAAACTCATCAAATATCCTATTTAAAAATAAACGACCAACACCAGAATTTGTAGGTGTTGTATCAATACCGAACAAAAACATTTCATCATCTTTCATTGGTAGTTTTATATCATCCATTAACAACGCATTTCCTTTTCCGATTGGTGATTTAAATTTACAATGATAACCATGACTATCCTTTTCAATTGTAAAACTATCTAATTTATTTTCATTTAAGAACTCTTTAAAGTTCTTAACCTTATCAATGTCCATATATTCTGCTACATGCAATGAATTAAGTTCACCTATCCTTGTAGCCATCGTTTCATTCACAGAAGTACGTGTTACACGTAACATTCTAGCTAATTCTTGTCTTCCTTTCGGATTTATATTGTACTCGCTACAGAATTGTTCGAAGTCTTTTATCATCTTTATTGGGACCGCTGATTTTAGAATTTCAGAAAAGTCTGTCTTTGTAGGAACTATAATGGATATCGAGTGTAAATAATCTACATTTTCTGATCTTATTTTATTATACTCTAAAGAGCAACCGATTGAATCATACCTTTCTTCAACTGATTTGATTGCCTCTTTAAGATTTTCATCGAACTTTATAGGTTTCCAGTTATTTAAATCACAACTTAGTTGGTATTCTATAACGGTATCTACTTGCACTTTATTTAAATTATCCAATTCAATAATATTTTCTCCAACCCATTCATCATCTCTATAATCTATACTATCTAAAAATCTAGATTCCCATTCAGGTGAATGGTATTCTTCACCATCAAGTTTATAATTAGGAATAATATCATGACCTATTATGTCAAGTACTTCGTAGAATATGTCTTCTGACTCATCTATAAGATCATTTTGTTGTCTTATCAATTCTATAACCTTTACACTAAGTTCTAGATATCGTTGGTGTGAATCTCCTTTCGTAAGATTTTCGTTTAATTTAAATTTATTTAAGTATCTCATAGTTATTTTAAAGGTATTTCTGGGTCTACATCAAAAGTCTCATTAAGAAACTTTTTTAGTTCATTTTCAATGTAATGATCAGGAACTTCTTTATCATCTGGTTCTTCTGACATTATCTTACTAAGATTTTTAGTAAAATCATCAACCACTTCTGGTTTGATAGCATCGATAAGTCTATCTTCAACCACAAATGCTCTTGAGAATCTATCCTTAATACTTACCTCACCTTCAGGAATTTTCATATAATAAAATACCATTGTTTTTAAAAAGTCAACATATTTTGATTCGGAATCAAGATTTTTAAATAAAGGTTTAATAATTTTATTAAATGTTCTTGATGTTCCTAATATTACACCAACAACCGCAAGCATTGGATAAAACGGTGCCAATAAAACAGGTGCACCTCTTGGTATCATCTGCCAAAAAGCCTTCTTAGTACTCATCCTAATTTTGGAATTTTTGGCATCTTCAAAGATTGCACTCAATATACCGAATGTAAATTTTTTCCCTTTATCTTGTAGGTGTTTATGTAATTGACCTTGTTTCGAGATAACAATTTGACTTTTTATCTCATCTTCTTTTAATAAGTTTATTAAGCCTTTAACATCTCCATCAGAAACTAAATTATTTAATTCTTTATCAAGTTCTTTACTATCTATTAGATATTTAGAATATCCTGTTTTTAATAACTTGTTTATAATTTGTAATTTATTTAGTTTTTTTAAACCATTTACATAATTATTAAGACGATTCATATTTTCATCGGAATTAGTCAACTTTTCTAATTCTCTACGAAGATTATCATCCTTTTTGAATAAACCTTCTGTAATAAAATTATTATAATCCTTAATTATTTTCATAAACTTATATATAAAAAAATAAAAACAAAAAAATAATTTAGTATATATACTCCTATGACAGAAAAAACAATAACCGAATTTTTAACAGAAGAATACAAAGATTTTGCGATGTATTCTATTGAAGGACGTGCTATACCGTCTTGTATTGATGGATTTAAACCTTCTCAAAGAAAGGTTATACACGTTGCTAATCAAATATGGAAAACAGGTAATGAGAAAGTTCTTAAAATATTCCAATTATCTGGTAAAGTTGCCAGTGATGTTTTCTATCACCACGGTGATGCCAGTTTAAATTCTGCCATAATAAATATGGCACAGAAATTTAAAAATAATGCACCACTCTTAGAAGAAGATGGACAATTTGGATCTTTAAGATCACCTCAAGCAGGTGCACCTCGTTATATTGGTACTAAGTTATCTGATAACTTTAGACTAATGTATAAAGACTTTGATTTATTAAATTATAAAGAAGAAGAAGGTGAAATTATTGAACCAGATTTCTTTTTACCAATTATACCAACTGTTCTTATAAATGGATCATCTGGTATTGCAGTAGGTTTCGCAACAAATATTTTAAATAGAGATGTTAAGAGTGTAACTGATGCTTGTATCAAATTACTTACAGAAAAAAAGATAGTAGAGATTCCACCATCATTAAGAGAATTTACTGGTAATTTCGTACAAGATAAAGAAAATCATAAAAGATGGGTAATCAGAGGTAAGTTTGAGAGAGTAAACACTTCTACCGTGAAAATTACGGAACTACCACCATCAATGACATTTGAAAAGTATGAAGATTTATTAGAAAAATTATGTGATTCTAAAGAGATAGTATCTTATGATGATAACTGTAAGGATAATATCGAGTATATTATAAAGTTTACAAGAGCCGACTTAGATAAACTAACTGATGTGAAACTTATTAAGTTATTAAAATTAGAAGAGGCATCAACAGAGATTTTTTCTACATTAGATGAAAATGGTAAGTTGAAAATATTCGAAACTACATCAGAAATAATTGAGTACTTTGTAAATTTTAGATTAGAATTTTATAACAAAAGAAAGGCATTTATGCTTTCTAAAATGAATAAGGACCTTAAACTATTAAGTAATAGAGGTAGATTTATAAAAGCGATATTAGATGAAAAACTTAAAATAAATAATGTATCTAAAAGTGTTATTATAGAAGGTATAATTGAAATGAATCTTGAAAAAATTGATGATTCTTATGATTATCTTTTAAGAATGCCAATCTACTCTTTAACAAAAGAACTTTTTGAAAAGTTGAAAGAAGATTTCACAAACAAAAAGGTAGAGATTAAAAAGTTGGAAGAAACAGATCCTAAGGATATGTACTTAGATGATCTTAATGATTTGAAAAAGAAATTCAAATGAGAGATTGAAAACCTGGTATCTTGAAAATAATTTCACACCAAAATGATTACAATAATGGTAAAAAAGTTATATTTTAAAATATTTTTAGTATATTTGTAATATGGAAAATAATAAATCTTTAAAAGAATTTGCACCAGTTGGTACAAAAGAATGTGAGTCAAATTGTTCGAGAGAAATTGCAATGACTACTAAGGGTCCTGTTGTTATTTGTACGGCTTGTAAACGTATAGTAATCGATAATAGAAAATGATAGAAAAATTAAATGATATAAAAAGATATCTAAGAGATATAAAGTTTTCTATAATCCTTGATGAGAATCAAATAACTATTAAGAATGATTTAAAAATTTTAGATGATTCTGTTCCTTTATTATTTGGTCGTAAGTCACAAAAATTAAAAAATAAATATATCAGTCAGATAAGAGAGTTAGACGGGGTTCTAACTGGTTCCGTGGCACTTAATATGTATTATATAAATGGTGTTAAAATATTTAATAGAGAGCCAAATGATCTAGACTTTCTTATTTCTAGAGATAACTTCATGAAGTTTTGTGGTATGAACAATTTTAAAAATGTTAAATATACGAATAATATAGTATCATTAGATTTTTATACCGGGATAGATAGAGGTGAAAATAGTTATGGAAGTCATAGAGGATATTATTTTCACACAGACTTTGATGTTATTGGTACTGATGATGAAGTTAAATATGAGCTTGTAGGTGATTTGAAAATTGGTAATCTAATGGATATTATCAACTATAAATTATACTTAATAGATAAATATATGTCACAGAAAAGTTCACTTTTAAGAAGAGTGAAAGATGATATAGAGAAGCATTTAGATGATTTATTTCAAATAGTAACAACAATTTCTGCAAATGAGAACAAAAAGACTTAGTGAAAAGAAAATATTTATCGAATTAGATACTGATATCTATTATAATGATATCATAATAGATACTATAAAGACTAGATTCGTCTATAAGAAGAAAACTAAATCTACATATAATTCAAGTAATATTGATGAGACTAAAGATGTTTATTCAGCAAATATAAAACCTGGTTTTATAGCCAGAATTTGTAATAAATATAGAATAAGGAAACTATATGTTTATCTACCACATAAAGATAAACCAGGTAAAGAATTTGAGATTGATGTTGATGGTGAGAAAGTAAATGTTATTTTAAATGATATAATGTTTGTAGATCCGGATTGGTATATCAGATGGAATAGAGAAGAACAACTTAAAAAATTATTGGGATTATAAACTTTGTATATATATGTTAAGTAAAACAATTAATTAAAATTATGTATTATGAGAAAAAAACTTAATAGTTCAGTAAGATTGATATTAACATTGATAATGTTATGTTCAATAAATAATTATATATCACAAACTGTTTTATATAGTGAAGATTTTGAATCACAAAGTGGTTATATAACATCAACTACATCATCTAATCAATTATGGGTTAATACTTGGTCCGGACATGGTGGTTGTTCTTCTAATGATTTGTGGTATGTTGGTAGTTCCGGTGGTTACGGTACTAACCCGAATATATCGGGTAGATATGTTAGTATAAATTATGGTTCCAGTTCTTGTTATCAGAATATTAGTTTGAGAACTAAGATATTCACCACAACTAAATCGTCTATTGATATAAGTTTTAATTGGGCCCATCGAATATATTTTGGGAGTAATTTAATCGTTAGATTATACACATCAAGTGGTACTTTAGTTAGTACATTAGTAAACACATCATCAACATCTAATGGTGATATTAATGAAAGTGTTGTGGTGGTACCAGGAAATTCATATTATTTGGATTTTAGGTATATCGGTAATTGGGAATACGGTTCAAAAATAGATAATATCTTAATAACAGAAGAAATTGATGGTCAGACTACCGTTGGTATCGGTACTGGTACGAATGATTCTGGAATTATACCTTCTTATGGTTATTATAGATATAGTTGGTCATCTATGATATTTTTACAATCAGAAATTAATGAAACTGGTGAAATTAGTAAATTATCATTTTATGTTGATAATGGGAGTCCGGCTTCATATACAATGCCTAATCAAAAAATTTATATAGGACACACAACGAATTCATCATTCGGCAGTTCTGTAAAAGAAGATATTCAATCTAATTACAACGTAACTAACTGGACATTAGTTTATGATGGGACAATTAATTGGGTTAGAGGTTGGTCAGACATAAATCTAACCAATAGATTCTCATATAATAATAGTGATAATCTAATAGTTAAGGTTGAGAATAGAGCCGGTTTTTATGAGTTTTCTTACCCAGAATTTGATTATACGTCATCTACTAACCGTTCAGGTTATAACTATAACGACGGTGCTTACCCAACAGCGAATGGTTCTAGAACAAGTAATAGACCTAATATCAGGATGACATTATTAACAGCTTCACCCCTATCGATTGATTTAGCCACATTTGATGGTTATTTGGTTAATGGTAGGAATGTTAAATTAGAATGGTCTGTAGCGTCTCAAATCGATAACGATTATTTCACATTATATAAATCCGAGGATGGTTATAATTGGAACCCTATTGGTAAAATATTGGGTGGTGGTACTACTAATGTGTCAATGGATTATAGTTATGATGATACTTATTCATCTGAAAAAAATATAATCTACTATAAATTATCACAAACAGATTATAATGGTGTTACAACATTCTTTAATGTGATTTCATTAGAGAAACAAAAGTCTGATTCATATGTTGTAAAACAAGTTAATTTGTTAGGTCAGGATGTTGATAAAAATTTTGTGGGTGTTTTGATACAAATTTGGAACAATGGTAGAATAACTAAAATTATTAGATAAAGTTACTAATACTCTTGGGCAAGAAGTTGATCCGGAATCAAAGGTTCTATTATATCATTATAGTGATGGATCTATAGTTAAAAGACTTTTTTAAAAATAATTAAAACCTACTTTCGAGTGGGTTTTTTTATGTATATTTGTTTTATGAAATATGGAGAAAAAATAATGAATAGGATAAAGTCATCTTTATATGACTTTCATAAACTATTATCTATTGAAAAATATGATGATTTAAATCACATAGTTTGGTATATTAAAATTAGCTTTTATAATAACGAACCTAGTTTTATAGTTGATTATGCATACTTTGACTTCAAAGTTGAACTTAGGGAGGATCGTATAAACATGTTACTAACATTAGATAAATCTGAAATAGATAGTTTTGATGTTGAGAATATAATCTACACCGAGGATCAGCAAGAAAGACTAAATAATCTTAGAAATATTAAATTAAGTAATAGTAACTTCCAAAAAGAATTGAGATCAGTTAAGATAGATTATTCAAAATCTTTTAAAGTTGGTGAACCTGTTTATTTCAATGGTCATAATGGGATAATAACATTTAAACACAATACTGATAAAGATTTACAACTATGGAGTGTTAAAATAGGTGAGACTGAACATAGATATATTAAAGGTATTTATTTAAGAAAAAGAAAAGTAGAAGATCTTTCAGATATTGAAATAGATGAAAAACTTAATAAGTTATCTACGGAAAGATTATTAAAGATGTATAAGGCTGGGATGAAACGTAACAATGGAATTGGTAATAAAAGTATCAAAAGAATATTGAATGAACGTGAGCACATAAAAAAAGGTGAAAGTAAAACAATAATACATCCCCATTGATTGTTTATTTATAAAATATGTTTATATTTGTAAGAAATGAGTAAAAAAAAATTATGACTAAGAAAGATATTCTACCAATATTATATAAAATATAGATATGAAAAAAGAACAAATTGAAAATATGATAGACAAAAAGATAGAGAATTCTTTATCAAATGATTTATCTATATCTATAATTTTATCAGAGTTGGATAAAATGTCTGGTAACATAGGGAAAACACTTGTTAAGATGAATGCAAACTATCAAGATTTTGATGGTTTAGATTTTGAATCAATACAACCTATAAGAGTTAGATATATTGTTCATTATTTAAGACATTGTTCTAAAAGAAAATCAGATTTAGTTTGGCTTGTTAGAAAAAAAGTTGAATTGAAAAAAACTTCTAAAGAAATGTTTAAACTTTTAAAATTCAAAGAAAAGATGACATATCAAAAGTAGAAATTATGAAAATAAAAATAAAAAAATACCAATGTGATGGCAATGGCCCCATTATCGAACTTGATGTAATTGGGTTTATTCAATTAAAGAATAAAAATAATAAAAGAATGTATTCCCCCGAAAAAGTTAGGATTGTTACCGAACCATTACCTGGTTTTAGTGGTGCATCCACAATTATAATTGATGGTGATGATGTATTAATTGATAGGGTTTATACGAAAACCTTAGAACGAATGAGATTAACTAATGATAATGAAGAATTCGTTGATAAAACTAGGAAAATATGGATTAAATTGAGTAACTTTGATTTCGAGAAAAACTTAATATATAAAGAGAAGAGGTCATCATGATTAAAATAAAAAATAGGGAATTGGCATCTATGTTAGATGATATTATAGATAATAATATAGACTTTAGAAAAGGTATGGTGAGTGGATTCTCGATTGAGATACATGAAGATGATCCAGAAAGTTTTACCTCATTCACATATTATAAAAATGAGAATGAACGAGATTCTGATTATGAACTTTTATTGAAAATGAAAAATGAAAAAAACTTTTCTTAGTCTTTATCTATTATAAAGAAATCACTGGAGAAAACATGTAACATCATGATATACATTTAACTATATGTAAATTAGTTAAGACTAGTTGTCAGTAAAGAAGTTCATCTTTATTTTTCACTTAGAAAGTTTTTAAGTGTTTTATTTAAAGTATTCTTTAAATTTTATAATTCCTTCTTTTAGAGTTTCAACAAAATTGAAGTCATTCATAAATTTCGAATAAGCTTTTTTATAACTTGATTTACTTTCATCATTTTCATCAGATGTAAATTGCCAATTAAAACTCAATACGTCAGGAGTTTTAAATCCGAAAAATGAAAGAACTTCTTTCTCTAGCTTAACCGCTTCTTTACCATTCCAGTTTTGTCCAATTGCTATAACACCAGTTTCTTTATCTTTTAGTATATTGTCCTCACCTAATGTGGTGTGTCTGTTTTCAAGCCAAGTAAGTCTTTCTATCAACTGTGTATAGATAGCATTCATCTTACCCCATCTGATTGATCCGAAGAATATCACGATGTCTGCATTATAGATAGCATTTGCCACTTTGTGCATTTCGTCTGTTGGATTGTTGATTGATGCCCAGCATCTGATAAACTTATCTGGGTTATTACTCTTAAGCATTGCTTCTTTCACACCACAACTATTTCCTTCTTTGTTAGAAACGTTTCCTTCACAAGGAAATATCTTTAGTTTCGATACGTTTATTATTTGAACTGATTTCAATTTTTTTGAAAGTTCATTCGCAATTATAGAAGATTTTGGAAGGTCTTCTTGACCTTCCCATCTGTTTGATGTAGTAAGAAAAAGAATCTTCTTATCACTATTCTTTAAGTATTTGAAGAGTTTGTTTAATTTATCCATATATCTATATATAAAAATTAGTTATAGAAATACTAATTTATTCTTTTAAAAATTTCTTTTATATCATTAGATTTTTTTAAAAGTTCGTTTTCTATAGAAACTAAATATTGCATAGTATATTTACTACCATTTACGGAATCAAATACTTTACTACTAGTAAATTCATTTAGTGCTGATATTTCACTATCTATGAATGATATATTCTTATTTATATCTTCCAATGCCTCATTAAATATCTGTATTTTATCAGATAAAATACCGGCACCTGTTTCAGAATCATTCATTTTTACTTCTCTTTCTGATAATTCCTTCGACTTAACCTCAAGATTTCTTTCTCTTTCTGATAATTCTTTCAAATCTTTGTCAATTTTCTTTTGAAGTTTTACATATTTCTCATCGATTTCCTTAGAAGATTCTAATACGTTACGATCAAGATTTCTTTCCTTTTCATTTAAGTCTTGAATCTTATCATCCAAGTATAATTCCTTTTCGATAATATCTTTAGATTTCTCTCTTAAATCATCTTCTTTTTTATCTAATAATTTCAAGTCTTCTTTATATTCACCTTCTCTTTTCTCAACACGTTTGATTCTTATATCAATTTCATCTTCCTTGTCTTTTATTCGTTTCTCTCTACTATTAAGATCAATCTCTTTTCTCTCTAATTCTTTAACAACCGAATCATCGACTACTTTTCCAGTAGTTTGTTGTATAGAAGAAAGAACCATCTCCTCTATGAAAGGAATTAGCTTCTTTGTTAAGACAGATGGTGTCGGTAGTTTATTTGTTTTTATATAAGTTAGTAGTTCTGCCTTCCAATCAATTATTTCGAAAAACTCCGGGTTGTTATCGATAATATCTTTATCGATTTGTATTATTTCACTTTTTACTTTATAGTTATATTCTTCTAATATAGTACCAGTTTTTAATATAAATATCTTTTTTTCAGGTGATAAATATTGAAATTCTTTAATTACTTTATGTTTAATTTTCATTATATAATATAATATTTTTTGTATATATATATATTTTATTATAAAAAACTACTTTGTTTTAAACATTTTATGACTTTTATAATAAAATTAAGAATGAGAAAAGGATTTAAATTAAAATGTAAAAAAGATATTAATAATATTGTTGGTATAAAACTTTTTGAGAAAAATAAAGATTATGAAGTTATTTATGTAGACCATGAGAGTACAAAAGTTCTTGTATGTCTTAATAATGTTATTTATCCATTGGATTGGGTAAATGAAAATTTTATGATTAAAAAATGAAAAAAAGAAAATATCTTAATATAGTCGCACTTGTAATAGGAATAACTTCAATCTTAATGCTATTTGTTATACCTTTTTTTATACCAAAAGAAATCGATACAAAAATTATAGCACGTATATATTTTATAATTTTCTTACTATTCCTGGGTATTTCAAATAAAGCAATAAAGGTTTCTAATAAACCACTTACTCTTGATGAAGAAAGAGATCAAAAAATTAAGAAAATATTAAAGTGAAATTTTTATGTATTAGAAATTATTTTATAGGATCATCAACACGTACAAGATGGACAAAAGGGAAATATTACGAAGGACGAATACCTACTAAAATTGAGAAAGAAAATGGTATTGCATTTTATATAAAATCAAATAACAAAATAGAGTATTTAGTAAAAATAAAAGATTATTCTAACTATTTCAAATCAATAGAAGATGTAAGAGATGAAAAATTAGAGGAACTATTAAAAAATTTATAAATAAAAATAAAACAATTAAATATGAACAATTAGATTACAACACCGAAAATTGAATGGCGTACAAAACAAATCTCAGATAAAGATTTGGCCTTAAAACTATACAATGCAATTGCAAACATGTATAAATTCTTGAAAGATAATCAAGATAAATATTGTTTTTACAATGACAAATGGGGAATAACATCATATCAAACTGCCACATACTCTAATGGCCAGGTTTATCAGAAACCCATTTATAACAAAATACCTACACCAACAAAATACGAATCAAACAGACTTTATATGTCCATTGATGATGGAAATGGTAAGCAACAAGACTTATCCGCAATAATTATGAAGGTTGTAGACAATTCTGATATTGACTGTGGTTACATAGGAGGATCTAAAACGGTCTATTCATTTTATATGCCAGTAATTATATATTCTCCAGAATATTCGAAGATTATACCTAAACTAATACGTTTCATAAAAAAAATTCCGAAAAAATCAAGGAATAAACTAATAAAAGCTTTATATTTGTATGATATAAAAGAAGAGAAAGATTTTCATTCTTATGAACGATTGTTTTCTCGTCTTTCTAAACGTATGGGTCTTTCTTTTGGAAAGAGATGGATAACCAATGAAGAAATAAGTTTTGATAGAATTGTACCAACTTATTCAGTTATTGGTAATAGAAATAGAAAGTTAAATAAATTATTAAGAAATAGAAAATGTACTTAAGTGATAGTGATATAATGAAATGGAATGAAAGACTTCCTATTGATAGTAAGTTATTTATATCTGCGAGATATTCTAACACTGCTACACAACCAACAATAATCTTTTCATTGAAAGACTCATATATGTATCCTAACCAAGATACTAGAGAAGTTGGCGACCCTGATTTTAATTACAGATTTGCTTTCTCTATAGCAAGTAATAGAGAAGAAGATTTTTACTCTATCTTTAATAAAATTTCAGCAGAACCTTTTGATAATAACGTTCTAACCTCTAATGGAACCGTGACGAGATTAAAGTTAGATAAAAATATTACAAGTGAGCCTATAAAGACTTTACACAAAGTATTTGACAAAGGGTATTTGAGATTAGAGTATGTCTTTGATGGAAAACTTTCATCTATAATGGCATATGTTGGTTTACTTGAAACCAGTATTGAATATTTTTCTCAGATATGGGGTTATGACGAAGACGGAAAAGAATACAACCTTATGAAGTTCCCTATTGGAAACATAGTATCTCCTGTTGACGACAAATCAAAAGACTATCTGATACTTGACTATCAGTTCACTAGAGCAGGTTCTTTTAATATAAACTATGTTGCTTGTGAGATGTTTGCAGACAAAAAATCCACTATCGTTAAATATGGACCGGTTAAAACATTCTCTGAGGAGAATCTGACTTGGAGTAGAACCAATAGAATTGATGATATACTGAACTGATGTTAGAAGAACTATTTGACATTTTTTACAACGACGGAGATCCAGTTAGATACGTTGATGGTAGAGATATCATAGAAAAGATGGGATTGGCTGATAAGAAATATCTTGACGACTATGATAAAAGAAGAAATGGTATGACTACATACGATAATACAATGGAGATTGATTCTTTCTTTAAAGGATTTTGCCATGATAAGAGAGTATTGGAAATAAACCCTGGTTATGATGAAGCTTCTGGTATCTGGATCGACAACCACTATGGTTTAAGACCGGAATGGCAAAGAGAAATAAAATTGAGAACTCTTTTGGATAGTTGAGGATATCTTCTTATATTTGTATATAATAGGTCTGAGTGCGTAATGAGGGATGGACCCGAATCCTGTATGGTTGACTTAGTGTGAGTTCGATTCTCACCTCGGATCTATTTTTAAGCGGGTAGAACCTAATGCGACGTGGAAGTCGCGTCAGCTTCTAAAACTGATGGTATCGGGTTCAAATCCTGCTACCCGCACTAAATATTTAAAATGATTTTAGCGATAGTATTGATGGTCTTATCTTTTTTTCTCGTCAAGAGAAATGGATATGAAGAATATGGAGTGGCTGGTCTTTTGATTGGGTCGGTAATGATAGTATCGTTTGGTATATACTACCTATTTAAGTATCTAATATGATCAAATACAAAAATTCATTATGATGATTTAGTTGAGTTAAGAAATAATAAGTTAGAGAAAATTTTAAACAAATAAATATGAACGAAGAAGAAGAAAAAACAATAGTAGTATCAGACCTTTTTAAGGATATCTATATAAACTTCAACGTAAGTTCTCAGGTAGAGAATATGAAGAAACTGGATAAAAGAGAGTTATATCTTTTTTTGACATACGCATTAGACAAACATTCTGATAAAGATCCAGTTGTTATTCATAATTTCCAACCATTCAAAGATGAGGTTATGGAAATTTATGAACTTCAAGATGATAAAGAACCAACTAACGATATCTTACTTGCTTTGGTTGAAGAGACTGGTGATAAATATATCGAGACAGATGATATTGTTGACTCTGAGGGTAATAAGCTTAGAGACCCTTATTCTAAAGTAGAAGTAAGAGATTTAAAGATTGGTATTACAATTAAAAATTAAAATCTTATCCGTATATTTGTAAAAACAATAACTAAAAACTTATTAAATATGATAAATAAATCTCTAATGGATAGAGTTCTATCTATAAGGCTTGAAAATCCAGGACTTCAACCAAAATTGGCACCAGGAATTGAAAAAACGATAAATGTAAATAACATAAGCATTTCGGAATGGTTTGCTTATATTCAGAATCCAAAACCAATAAATGATATGGTTAGAATGGTTGGTAAATCAAAAGTTACTTCAGTCTTACCTCATCTCAAAGAGATTGCAGATGTGTATAAACTAAATCTTAGTCTAATGAAAGATTTTAAGATTGCTAAGTCTATATTTGAAACTAGATATAAAAAGATTTAATGAAAAAGTCGTACTTTCTTAGTACGACTTTTTCATTTCAAACTTTATCTTTCCACAATCCCAAACCTTTTCAACTCCAATAGATCTTATATACTCACTCTCACTTAATGTAGATTTTAATTTAGATTTTTTGAAATTTGATTTATGAACCCTTTTATTTTCTACTAAATATTTATAATCCGGTAAACTCTCATTTATATTATCAAATCCCAATTGATAATATAAATCTCCCTTACTCCAATCCCTATCTGCATAACTCACAATTCTAGTTGGTTTATAATCTCTGATAAAATATTTTAATAATTTAGAAGCTCCTCCAATTATATTAGTATCTAATTTATTACAAAATCTACTCAAGTTCCAACCACCATCTTCCATTTTCTTCCTACCCTCAAATCGATCAAATGTCATAACCGAAACTAATTCATCACCAAAAAACAAACCTAATTTTAAACTACTCTTATCAACACCTTGTATATGATTATCATTCAAAAATTTAGAAGAATTTTTAATCTCCAAAACTTTACATTTTCTTGCAAAAATTCTATTTGATGTATTACCAGTCCAATTTTTTATCTGACTTTCTATTATATTTCTTTTAAAATCCCAATCATCCTCCCAAATATGAATTATCCTTATACCCTTTTCATTAAAATACTTGGTTTTATTCAAATGGTAGTTTCTATCCTTATACTCTTCTGAATGCCAATATAAGCCATTAAATTCAAATCCCAACTTTAACTCAGGTAAATAAATATCAATTTCCAAACCATCTCTATAACTCTGAATTATCTCACCACTATAAACAGATAATATAAACTTATATAATTCTTCCTCCTTTATCGATCGAGAATTACTAATAGGATAACATACAGTACATAATGGTAAATTACTTTTTAATCTTGAATGAAAATTATCAATATTTATGGTAAACTCATGACCAATATCACAATTGAAGAGAGAATAATTCGAACCTATGTATTTAATATAATTCGGATGATTTGATATTATCAGATCCTTTCTGAATTCTTCACACATCATTGGGTTTTCGAAACCATACTTATATAATAGTGTCTTTTTAATTTCCAATCTCTTTTCTGGAATCTCCAATATAAATTTATATCCATATTTACTTAAATTTGTATTCTTTAACTTATTTAAAATAGTATCATTCTTCATAGGGTGACCACCATACTTTTCTAAGTTAGTACTTGTTATCTTCTCTCTTATTTCTGGAGACGAAAGTGGTGATTTATATCCCAGCTTTTCTAAGTTTATATCCTCTGCCTTTTTGTAAAACTCTTTAACCTGAGACGGATGATTTACACCATATTTATCGTTAAATATCTTCTTAATTCTATCGCTATCCATAAATGGATTCTCATAACCAAACTTCTTCAAATTGGTCTTCTTTACTTTGTCTTTAAGTTCCTCAGATTGTAAAGTATATTCAACACCATATCTCTCCATCATCGTACTTTTGAACTTGACATTATATTCATCAGTCTGTGAAAAATAATCAACACCCCATTTTTTTTTATTAGTTGATTTTATCTTAACATGTGAACATTTATCACAAGTATAAATAGGATACTCTTCACAAGAATTTATATTCTTTGTATATGCTTGGTATTTAATATTTCTTTCATTTCCACATATATCACAACTTACATCTATCTTAACATTAGAAGATTTTTGTAAATTATTTGGATCTACTTGTATTATATCTTTTAATTTTATATCTTTGTAGTATTGTAGGAAATGATCTATATTCTTTTTGGATATTTTTATTTCTACACTTTTATCTATTATCATAAGTTTAAACTTTTGAATTATATCATATATATTAAAAAAAGTTCATCCTGCTTAATATGGTATAGATTATTTTAATTTAATATAGTTTAATTAAACTTTTGTCCGTATATTTGTAAAACAATAACTAATAATAGTAAATATGATAATAAAGAACATCCACGAGAAACTTTTGAATGGTATACAAACAATGCTTATCGATACAAAGGTTAATTTGCCCTACTACGGAGAATTTAATCTTCACGTCAATTTCCATGAGCAAGACTCAATCGGAACTTGTGCAGTCAACGTAACTTCTAAGGGTATGAACTTCTACTATTCTCCGAAGTTCTTAGAGAATATGTCTCAAAGGGAAACTAACTTCATAACTTTACATGAAGATTTCCACTTATTATTCGACCACCCTCGTAGAACAATCACAGGACAGTATGACCACAAATTATCTAATATTGCACAAGATATGATTATCAATCATATTATCTGGGAAGACATTTCACATAATTTTGTAGAGATCCCTAAGTCTTCTGATGGTAAGAATATGGCATTATTTGTACCAAAAGATTACACTGGTAAACTTATCTTTGAAGAGTTATACGAATGGCTTAAAGATGAGAAAGAGAAGTATGATAAGGAAAAGAAAGACGGTAAGTGTGATAATGAGCAGTGTCAATCTTGTGGTGGTTCTGGTAAAAAAGACGATAAAGGCCAAGAAAAACAAGACGGTCAAGGTGAAGGTCAAGAGAAACAAGATGGTCAAGGCGAAGGTCAAGAAAAACAAGATGGTCAAGGCGAAGGTCAAGAACCATGTCCAGATTGTGATGGTACTGGTAACCAAGATGGTAAAGATGGTAGAGGTAATCCATCTTATGGACCTTATGGTAAAAACCCAAGTAAGGATGGTGATTCAATCGATACTTGGTCGAAAGAGCAAATCTTCGATAACATGGAAAACAACAATGGTGAATACTTAGATAAACACATTGGTGATGATGTACCAGAAGAGATGCGTGATGCGATGGTGAAAGACGTTATGGAGAGATTGGCGGCACGTGGTTTAGCGGCTGGTAATGTAGAACAAACTCTTGCCAAACTTCAAAAGAAAAGAAAAGACTACTTGAAAGAAATTAAAAGAGCAGTCTCTAATATTATTTTTGGTACAGTTAAACAAAAGACTATTGTTAAACCGAATCGTCGTCAGATTTCTGGTCTTAAAGGAACAAGAAAAGTTAAGACTAAAATAAATGTCGCACTTGATGTAAGTGGTTCGATGGGTGGTATGGGTACTTTTGAGAGAGTTCTTTCATATGTATATCGAAACGATATTGAAATAAACTTTATGGAATCAGATACACAAGTAAATTGGGTTGAAAAAATTAAGAATAAAAAACAACTTGAAAGCATACCCATAAAAGGTTTGGGTGGAACTTGCATGCAACCCATGTTAGATCATATTGTCGAACATTTTAATGAATTTAATTCAGTTCTACTCACAGACGGATATACTGACACATTAGATTGTTCTAAGCTTAAAGGTAAGCTATTGATTATATCGGTTGGTGTTAAGTGTCCAATAGGCAAAACAAATGGTAAAGTAAAACAAATTGTCTTAGATGCCAATGATAAATAAAATAAAGACCGGTCTTAATTAAGACCGGTCTTTATTTTATTTAAAAAATCAATATAATCTTTATTTATTATAAAGATAAAATCATAGCCTTTTTCTATACAGGATTTTTTCTTGCATATATTTTTTTTTTATAAACAATCAAATTTTTTTTAATATATTGAATTATGATATATCTTTTGGAATTTAGTGGAAAGCTTTATGAATTTAAACGGTCTTGGACACGTTCAAATGAGATGTTATATTCTATTTTAGAAAATACTGAGGATACGATGTTATTACATAAACATGATTTATGTTTTGGTTATAAAAATAAATTTCAAATTAGTGATCCTGATAAAATAGATTTTTCTAAAATTTATGGTAAAAATGTTATTCTATATCATCTTGATATTTATTTAAACGTTCCAGAGAAAATTGTTACTTTAATAAAGTTTTGTATTGAGAATGATATGAATTTATATGCACCTATTTGTGATGGTATTATACCTTATTATATAAGGGATAAATCTAATCAATATTTAGATATTATCGAAATATTAAAAGGATATAAACATATTTTATATGATTTTAAAGTTAAAAATGAAGATTTTGAAATACAAAGAAAATCAATGATTCGAGATTTGAATCTTAGAAAATTATTAGATTAAAGAAAATATTTTATATCTCAATATTTTCAACATCTTCTAGTTTTACGTAACCTATTTTATTATTTTGTTCTACTGTTATCAAACCATCTTCATCTATATCAAGTGGTTTTAATGGCTCTTTAGGATCGTTCTCGGGGATCTCTTGAACTATTGTAGCATATATAAGACCATCTCTTTTTATGCAATTTATTATATCTTCTTTTGATAAAAGATCACCTACTTCGTTGTTTTTTTTAAAATCTTCGAATAATTTTATCCATTTCATGTTTTATATATTAAAAAATAAATATATACTTTATGAGAAAGTTTAGTAAAATTCTAGAATCTGTAGATAGTGATATCGTTTTAGATATAAAAGATATACTTATGGACTTAAAAGATGCTGGATTCGAAATAGAAGTAAGCGAGTTTCAAGGAACATACAAAGTTGTTTTGATTATGCCAGATAATTTGACTTCTAAGTTAGATATGATGGAGTGTATAAAAGACCTTTCAGTAGCAGATGAAAGGATTAAAGATCTTGGAATGTCATACGATGCCGGAGTTACAGAGATAAACATGGTCAAGGCAGAGATACGTCTTATGTATAAAGTAGGAGGAACTGTCGTAAACAAAAACATACATGGATGGAAAGAGTTCAAATCTTATTGTGAAAAAGTACTTGGTATTGAAGGAATAGAAGGTAGAGATACTCTTTATTTCAGGATAAACGTGGTTGATAAAGACAGTGGCTGGTCAGGTGTTCCTGACGAGAAGGCAGGTTGGTCTATCGAAGTTGATGAAGATGAGAGAGACAGATTCGTTGCCGCATTTCCAGGTTATGAAGACTTTACAAAGAAACTTCTTAGTAGACAGATAAACTACAATCTGGTCTGGCATTTATGCTCAGTCGAAGGTGATAGACACCATTATATATCAGACCCGACCAAGCTCGATGCTGCTAAGAGAGACCACAACCCTATGAAGTTTGATAAAGAAGGAATAGAGGCGGTCGAGACTCTTGTAGAGATGGCTGAGAAGTTTCCTGATAAAATAGAAATAAAGAAACATAATATATGAAACATTTAAAAAGATTCGACGAAGAGTTAGATCCTAATACATACAGAAGTGCAGGAAAAAAACTTATAAACAAATTCAAAGAGGAAAGAGGTGGGAAGCTTGTAGACTACGGAAACGAAAAGGAATTCGGATTCTACAACATGTATTTCTGCAACAACAACGGGAAGATTGGTAGTCCAATTAAGGTAACGAATCCTAAGGCACAATTCTACTTTGGTGGGTTTGACGAAAACTCGTTCGATGGAGATGGAAAACTTTCTATAAGGCACAAAAGTGCTGAGGAGTTGGTGAGCTCTTGGGCGCAAGGTGACGAACTTGCTTTCACGATAAGCTTTAGCTTCATGGCAACTGAAGAAGCAAAGAGACAAACTAACCACTCTGGTCTAAAGCAAATCAATGGAGTTCCTATGTTCTCTATCAAAGTTCAGTTAAGTGACTGGATGAATGGACTCGACGAATGGAACACAGATCAGGAAACCGGTGAGATAATTACGGGACCAGAGGCACACGATATCTATGATATGTTAGAGAATAGTTTCTGTAATGAGATGACATTGGAAAGACCTTTAAATAAACGCCACTTTGGAATTTTTACAGACAGAGCTTCTGCATTCAAATTCAAAAAAGAGCTTCCAAAGTTGATTGAGCCATTCGAAGGACATATACACGACATAATATCCGTGATTGGTGGAGAGTCAGAGCATATTGAAAAGATAATGGATCTTTTCAAAAAAATAACATTGAACGGACTATACGACGATGATAACACGATTAGTGTTAGGAATAACGACTACTCGCCTAGATGGTTCGGGTACAATGTGATAGCAAGATGAAAAAAAAATAAAGATATATGAAATACTTAAAGAAATTCAACGAAGAGCTAAGACCTCAGACATATAGAAGTGCTGCAGCTAAGCTACTTAAGCAAAGTCCTTTCAACAAAGAAAGGGCTGACAATCTTAGAGACTGGGCCGACAAAAGAGAAATGACTGAAGATTCTGTGAAATGGGAACAAATGAAACAACAATGTTCTAAATTCGGAACCTACAAACTTCAAATAGGAAACAATGCAGACGGGACCGAGTTCGTTGGAAACTTTCATCCTTTTATAACTTTTGACAGAGATGGATTCCTGGACGAATATGAATACAACAAAGAACAAGGAACTGACTTCGACATTCCATTAAGTTTATTTTTAGGATCTATTCCTGCCGACCAAGAAACGCTTGAGAAATGTATAGAGACTATGCCAGATCCAGAATTCAATAACGGATTCTTTTGGACAAACATTATCGGTATTCAACTTTACTTCGAATCTGGATCTGTAAAGATAAACGACGTGAAGATTGACGAGTACGACGACTCTCTTCACGGAGACGTTGCTATTACTGATAGAAAATCTGCTCAAGCATTGAAAACAATTTTGGTTAAGATGTTCTCTGAACCAAACTTAGGATACCCAAGTGGATATAATGACTTTGATAGCTTCTATGAGATGTTTGAGGCTAAAGTATTGGCAGAGGCTGGACTTTCTTCTGACTATGGATTCAGTATGGAAGCAATCACAGACTTCTTAAAAGCGGTGAGTGCAAACAAATTTATAGGATAATATGAAATACTTAAAGAAATTCAACGAACTTAAATCACAGACATATACAAAGGCTGCTAAAGCACTTCAAAGTCTTGGACATACAAGAAGAGCTGCAGCTATGACTGACTATGCCGATACACTAAAAGAAAAAGAACGAATTCAAAGAATCAAAGACAAAAAAGAATCGTATGCACATACAGGAGTTTTCAAGGCGTCTATAGTTTTTGAAAAATGGGAGGGTAAAAATCCTAACAGAACTTTGACTTATGTAAGTCCTCTTAAAGAAAGAGAAATAGAAGGCGAGATGACTGGAAACTTCCATTTGGCTCTTTGGTGCGACGAGGATATGTTTCAAGATAATCTATTGTACTATAAGGATGGTGATAATGAAATGTGGTTGAACTTTACTTTAGGTATGGTTGCCGCAGACGAAGAAACCGAAGAATGGTTTAATAGCGAAGATCGTGGAGTTAAAAAATGGGATTTCTATTGGGATGGTGTTTATTCACCAAACAGACCACATGTTAAGCTAACAAATGCTGCCGGAAACTTTGATCCTCAACCAATGGGTAATGAGAACTGGGAAAACGATAGGTTTGTATTCGAAGGAAGAGCAGAGGCTATGAAGTTCAGAAAGTTTATGATAGATTTATTCGAAGGAAGAGTGCAAATGCCTTATGATCCGGTAGCTAATGTTAAGAAATCGCTTTCTGTACTTCCTACCTTTGATAAGGTACAAGCAGTGAGGAGAATATTGACAAGTAGCTTACCTGACAACAGATTTGATGACGATGATATAAAGGAAATGATTATGAGATTTAAAAGATATACTGATGGAGTAACCAAACTTATTGACTCTTCTGGTGGTGAATGGAACAGAGAAGACGTGACACCTGAGGTTGTTTCGAAGATAACTGAAGAGATTACTACTATGATTGATGAAATGACAGAAACACAATATGTGACTTTTGTTGATAAGTCCATCAAGCGACTAAAAGTAAACGATTTTTACAGATGAGATATTTAAAAAGATTTGACGAAGAGTTAAAGACTCAAACATATAAAAATGCGGCTGCTGGCCTTAACAAGCTTGGTCATACCAAAAGAGCTGATAATCTAAATACATGGGCTGAAGTTTCTAGAGAAAATGAAGCGAATAGAAAGTTGGATTCGATGATTGACATGTATTCGAAACATGGCGTTTTCAACATAGACTTAGGTAGCAAGCACGGAGGAGTTCTTGGTAACTTCTATCTTTTTCTAGTATTCGATATTTATCAAAATGATGAAAACTGGCAATATTGGCAAGAAGAAGGTCGTTTTGATGGAAACAATCTATGGATGGTATTAGATATATGTTTGATACCTGCAGATGAAGAAACTTTTGAAAAATGTTCTAATAATTTAGATTACTATAAAGATAGAACTTACTATGCATCTACATTAGGAATAAAGTTTTCTGATCCGGTTGGTGTCGAACATGGAGGTACAGAACGTGATGAGGATCTTCCTTATGATGAGGGACAATGGGAACTTACTTTGAATCGTCCTGGAAAAGTCTCTTATATAGAAGCATACGAACATGATTTGAAGTTTACCAATAGAGCTGGAGCTATGAAGTTCAGAAAGCTTATAATAGACGTATTCGAAGGAAATGTCGAGATGGGAGTGACGAGCGAAAATCCAGGCGGTTTAAAAGAAGAAATTATTGACTACTACTGCAATAAAAAAGGAGTATCAATAGAAGAGTTTGACAATTTTGTCGATTCGTTAAGAAAGATTAGTGTGAATTCTTTCTATAAAGATTAAAATAATAACTATATTTGTGCGAATAATAACTAAATACGAAATGTTCTTGGAATCAAATAAAACAATGTTGGATATTATCCCACAATCGGTTAAAGATCTTCATAAACTATTTAAAGCGAGTGGTAAGAAACTATACTTGGTTGGTGGTGCAGTGAGAGACTTCTTGACTGGCGACAAGCCAAAAGACTTTGACTTAGCAACTGATGCACTTCCAGATGAAGTACTTGGTATCATTAGTGATAAATATAGAACTAACCTTCAGGGTAAAGCATTCGGTGTTGTCGTGGTATTTACAAAAGACCAACCAGAGGGAATGGAGATTGCTACGTTCAGAGAAGATATTTCTAAAGGTAGAAACCCAGAAGTTAAATTAGGGGCAACGATTGAACAAGATGTAAATCGTAGAGATATTTCATTCAATGGACTTTTCTTTGATTTAGATACTAACGAGATTGTTGATTTAGTTGGAGGACAACAAGACTTAAAAGATGGCGTCACTAGAATGATTGGTGATCCTAACGAAAGATTTGAAGAAGATAGCTTGAGAATTTTGAGAGCATTTAGATTTGCTTCAAGATATGGACACCCTTTACATAAAGATACTGAAGTTGCTATAGCTAAAAGAAACCAGCTTGAGAACATAGATCCAGAGAGTGGTGAAATGAAAAGAATTTCACAAGAAAGAATCTGGGAAGAAATGAAGAAAGCTTTCAAACAAGCGAAAGACTACAGAAACTACCTTGCTTTCTTTTCTAAGTTTGATATGTGGAATCAAGTATTTCCTGGTATAGAAGTGTGTGAGTTATTTGTAGATACAAAAGACTTCGTTGTAACGATTGCAAGTCTTTTCAGAAACGAAACTACTGAAGGTTTAGAGAAGAAGATGGTTCAAGAATTTAGAATAGAACAAGATGTTGCTAAGAAGGTTGTATTCTTAATAGACCTAACTAATATGACGGTAGAATCTGCATACGATATGTCTAAAAGAAGACAACAATGTGCTATCTCTGATGAGACGATGCTGGAATGGTTGAAGGTTAGTGATAGTCAATTCCCAGTTCCTTTGAAGTTTATAGAATACAAACCAACAGTTTCTTCACAAGAACTTATGGCTAAAGGAATCAAAGGTAAAGAACTTGGTATTGAAATTAAAAGATTGGAAACCGAGAAGTTTAGGCAAATGTTATGAGAATAAAAAGATTCAACGAAAGTTTTGACGCATGAAAAAAATAAATGAATTATGAATAAAAAAAATAAAAAAATGAATTATCTACAACTATTAGTAAAGATACAAACCATTGGATTCTTGGATCTTTAGTTGATATTATTTATAAATTGGCAATGGATTCAAATGCAGATGAAATAATTTTAAACATTCAATCTTCTACAGGAGTTGTTGATGATTTTGAAACACATCAACAGATATCTGATTTTTTAAAAAATATGAAAAATATTAAATAAGACCTATGACAAGACATATAGAACACGTAAAAGATTCAATTGGTCAAAACTACCTGGCGATAAAAATAGATAGCTTAGAACTACATCCATTTATGGATCATCTAAGATCATTGCTTGGAAAAGAAGATTTCGACTTATATACAAGCAACCAAGCGACAAGAGATAAGGGTACACATCACATTACTGTTATAAATGTAATGGAATATGGTAGACTTACAAAAACAATGGGTGTCGATAAGTTTGTAGAAGCTCTTCAACCAGTTCTTGAATATGAGATTGACGATCTTCAGATGCTTGGTGTTGGTAAGGCAGAAGCTAAAGGAAACACTGCTTACTTTGTAGTATGTGATTCTGATAAGCTCGATGCTGTTAGAACCAGATTCGAACTATCTAAGCGTGACTTACACGTAACATTAGGATTCGATAAGAAAGATGTTTTTGGAGTTCCAAAGAATAGAATCTTAAATGAAGAATAAACTTTTTTCAAAAAAAGTATAAACAGAATATCAATTAAAAATCAAAATAAAAAAGAATGGAATTATCTAACTATTATTCAATGGACGAATGCGTTGACAGGAAAAAAGTAACTACAACGCTTAAAAAATATGTAAAAGAAGGAAAAATCGAATATAACCTGGACAAAACAACTGATGTATTCCATCTTCAGGACCTTGATTTAGAAGATGAAGATATCGAATTATTGTTGGATTTATTTGATAAAAACGATGTTTTCCCTTATCTGGAGTATGAAGACGAAGATGATGATGGTGGCTACGATGACTATTATGAAGACGAAGACGAATACTAATAAGTATTTCCGATAATGAAATAGAAAACTATGTTGTTATAGACGACCAGGTGAATGACATTCTAAAAAATATACCTAAAGAAAGAGTTATAAAAGTAGATCCTTTGATAGGATTCAAAGATGTTGATAAAGCGATAGACATATTATTATGATAGAAACAATAAGAGATATTAAGATTTCGATAGTTGAGGGAAAATATAAATGTATTTCTGCCTATACTATTCCTAAGGATGTAGAAGATTGGTTGCCATGTCCTAATTGTGGATTGAGACCACTTACTTGGGAATTCAACAACGGATCTTCAACTGCTTGTGGGTGTGGTGAGAATGTGTATAAACACTTCTCTATACATACAGAATCAATAATGTCTTTTGTAAGTAGAAATAACGGATCTACACTAGATTATAAATCTAATGGATTGAAAGACAATTGGAATCATTGGGTAACGACTGGAGAAGAACTGGAGTCACATTCTTTTTTAAGAGAAAATAGTAGATGGTAGCTTGTTTATTTATAAAAGTTCCTTATATTTGTATTGTCAATATGAGAGATATACAAACAAAAAGAAATTAAAAATTTTCTAAAAGTTTGGTAAAACAGAAAAGTCTCCTTATCTTTGACAAACAGAAACGAAACACAAACTTTAAAAACTTTATATTATGTCATTATTTACAAAAGCGAAAAAATCAGCACCAGCTAAAACTACTAAAGCTAAAGATCAAAAAGTAAGAATCAATATCGAAGATGAATCTTTCTTTGATAAAGTTTCTAAGTTAGAGCAGTTGAACGATACAATGAAATCCGCTAAAGCGAAAGCTGATATGATTTCTGATGAGTTGAGAGACTTAGGTAAGTCAGAGTGGGCTCAATTATATGAAGAAAATGGTAAAAACCCAGGATCTGTTATGTTAGAGCATGTAAACTCTACAGACGATGTGGCTCAGTTTATGTTTGTACCTACGGACAAATACATCAGTATAACTGCAGATAGAGCAGAAGAGTTACAAGAAACTTACGGTGAAGAAATCGTAGAAGAGAAAACTGTCTTCTCTTTTGATAATAAAATGATTGAAAAATATGGTGAGATTCTATCTCGTATGATTGAAGAGTCTGATGAAATTGCTGAAAAAGATAAAGAAAAAATTATCAAAGCCGCAACTACATACTCTGTTGCAAAAGGAACTATCGATGACTTCAAAAAATATGGCGAAGTATCTGAGATGATTGAAATGGTTAAACCAGTTGTCGCTCTTAAAAATGTAGAAGTTATCAAAGGGTAGTAAAAATCTCGATTATATCATCGAGTAATATGTAAGTGCGAGTTGGCAATCTGCTATAAAACAATGTGTTTCTCGCCAATATTAAATAAATAAATGATCAGATGGCAGAGTCCGGATTAATGCGGTGGTCTAGTTCAATATGATAGGTATAGAGTGAACTTCTATATCTTTTGCTCACGAATGGAAACTACTTACCCGATTAAGAGAAGTAAATATCTAAAGGTTACACAGGTTCGAATCCTGTTCTGATTACTAAGTTTGTTTGTGTTAAGAGGTACTCTTTAAAGGGTATCTCTTTTTTTTAAGTATATTGTGAAATAGATTGTCCATCTTGTACTTAGTAAATAAATTAAAAATTAAAATGAAACATTTAAAGAGTTATAATGATTCTATAAGGGATAGAATTGAGAAAGATATAGTTATTGTGAATATAAATTATATTGATTATCATGGTGATGAACAAAAGGGAATATTAGAGGTAAATAGAAACATAGTTGATAATGTAAAGGGTGTTTTTGATGAATTATATCAAAATAATTTTCCTATCAATAAAGTAGATAAAAGCCATCAACGAAATGATGAAGATATTATAATGGATAATATTACGACCGCCTATAACTTTAGATTTATTATGGGTACTAAAAAACTTTCGAAACATGCAGAGGGTTATGCAATTGATTTAAATCCTAAAGTTAATCCAGCCAAACCAAGTAAGATTAGTCATGTATATGATGAAAGTATAGAAGTAGGTAAAATAACAGATGATATTGTCAATATTTTCAAAAAATGGGGATTTAAATGGGGTGGTGAGATATTTGGTGATTTTTATGATTCACATCACTTTGAAATATAATATCTTTAAATTTATATAAAAAATATTAGGTAGAACAGAAAAGAATATCTATATTTGATGTATGACAAATGAGGAGATTATATCGAGTTATCAAAAATCTTTCAAAATTAAAACAAATATTATTTTGTAGATTGAAAAAGATACGTCATACTCTACTTCACTTGGTCCCATCGTCTAACGGTTAGGACGCCAGGTTTTCATCCTGGAAATCGGGGTTCGATTCCCCGTGGGACTACGCATGTCGACATTTGGTAAAATCTTTTATGAACCAAAATGTTTTAAACAAACCCAAGTGGTTAAAGAGCCTTCAACCTGGCAAACGGTGAAGAGAGGTAATCAAGCTCTTATTTTTATAACTTGGAAGGTACCGACAGACTGTAAATCTGTTCTCTTCGAGTACGGGGGTTCGAATACCTCCCTTCCAACAACCAGTTTCTGGTAGCTTAGCTTAGGCTAACAGAACCTAAACTGCTCTTGTGGTGGAATTGGTAGACACGCTCGTTTAAGGGGCGAGTGCCGTAAGGTGTGTGGGTTCGAATCCCACCGAGAGTACTAAATAAAAAAGAGATACACCTGTATCTCTTTTTTATTTTTATTTTTTATTATTTACATCATCCATCCAAGTACTAATAATTTCATTACCTGGTGTGTTTGATTTACCATTTGTACCAAATGGATCATAAGCTTCTAATATCTTATCGAAAAATAAAGTAAATATTAGTCCATAAACAACTCTTGCTAATATAATAGATATTAGTATTGTAATAAAAATATTAGTTGTTAAAAAAGTACCTGCTAAAATCGCAAAGAATAATCCAATAAACATACTTGTATTTTTAAAAAACTTAAATAAGTGCCATGCATCGGTGGTAAATACAAATATTGTAGAAGATCCTTTAAACTTCTCTTCTTTTGCACTTGAATCTTTCCATTTATTTACCCAACTCCTTTTAGGATCCCAAAATAGTTTATTATATTTAGGTGGGTTTTGTGCAAATATACTCCTAGTATAGTGGAATTGTAATTTATCCATTACTGCCTCAGATGCTGCAGATCCAATAATGAATAACAATGCGATTATTGATAATGTTATAATCATAGTTATATTTTTTTATTTTTATATATTAAAAAAATATTTGGTAGAAAAGAATAAATTACTTATTTTTTTTTAACAGTTAAATATATAGAGAAAAAATAAAAAAGATTAGGTTTAATCAAATAAGATTCCTTATCTTTGTAAGACAAAAGAGATAGGCAACGATTTAGATACAAGTCTCAAAAAAAATATGGCCCTATCGTCTAGCGGTGGGTAGAGAGGCAAGCTACAACGGCGAATCTTTTTATCTGAGGACGTTTGGTTTTCAACCAAAAGACTGCAGTTCGAATCTGTATGGGGCTACTAAAAGATTTATAAATCCAGACAACCCTCTGGTATAATCTTTGAACTTATATTGCGCGGTGGAGAAGTTGGTATCTCAGTGGGCTCATAACCCAAAGATCGCTGGTTCGAGTCCAGCCTGCGCTACAAAAAATAAAAAATATGTTGACTAAATCCGATATTGAAAAAGTAATTGAACTTGGAAAGAAGTTTCCAAACAACCAGGATCTTGGAAAGAATTTTAGAACCATTTATAGTATGAATGAGTTTTCGTTAGAAATACCGAATGACTTTGATTTAGGTAGCGAGCTTAGAAAAATAATCTTAAAAAAATCAAAATAAGATTAGGTGAATTGAAAAAGAATAAGTAGATTTGTAGAAATAAATAATAAACATTTAAAAATAAAAACACAAATATGGAAAATGTGAATGTAGTAGCAGATAAGTCTGCAGGGTCAATGCCACAATGGTTAGTGGATAAATTACCAACTTTAACCGCGAAAGAAAGAAAATATTTCTCAGTGATGTGGGCAAAGTATGGTGTATTAAATATTACATCTAAACCTGGAGTAGCTAAGTCTGCAATCGGTAGATCAATTGCACAGAAAACTGGCTTTAGATATGTCGATATTCGTTTATCAATGATTGATGAGACAGACGTAGGTTTATATCCAGCAGTATCTGATATCGAAGTTGATGGTGTATCAGTAAAATGTTTAGACTTCGTTGTGCCACGTTGGGCAGTAGAGGCTAACAAACAACCGACTATCATTCACTTCGAAGAGTTAAACCGTGCTTCTCAACAAGTTAGAAATGCGGCTTTACAAATCTTACTTGAACGTGAGATTGGTATGAACTTCAAGTTCAATGATAACGTACTTATGATGTCTTCTGGTAACTTGGGTGACGAAGATGGAACAGACGTTGAAGAATTCGATGCTGCATTGAATAACCGTTTAGTTCACATCAACCATACATTATCAGTAGATGAGTGGTTAGGAGACTATGCGACAGATAATTGTCACAAAATGATTTCATCATTTATCAAAGTACATCCAGAGCAAATGTACAAAACGAGTGAGAATGCTAAAGGGTATGCAACACCACGTTCTTGGACAATGCTTTCTAAGTTCATCACTGAAAACTTTGGAATGGATGCTTCTCCGAGAGATTTCTTACCATTATTGAAAGAAGTAGCAAGTGGTTACATCGGGAACTCAGCAATGAAGTTCATTCAATACTGCGAAGATATGTTGAATATCTCTATCGAAGACGTAATCAACAACTACGATGGAATCAAGAAAGACTTAGATAAATACAACAGAGATAAAAAATCTGAGTTGATTCACTCTTTAAAAGAGAAAGAGATTCCTAAACTTAGTGTAAAACAACTATCTAACATCTGTAAGTTCTTAGATAGTGTTGGTGAAGATGAAAGAACTGCATACTTGTTATGGATTCTTGACAACGTAGCTGACATCGGCAACGATAAAATGAAAAAGTTCTTACTTCACTTTGAAGACTTGTTAAGAACTATCAAGAAAATCAACAAGCCAGGTAGCTCTAAGTAAGCTAACAGGGGCATCGAAAGATGTCCCTTTTTTTTTAAACAAAAATTACATAACGTCATATAACTATTATGTATAAAGATCGTTTCAAAAAGTTTGGTGGGGAATACATCCCAGATATTATAAAATATTTAGTAGATGCTTCTAAAGAGAATCCAGGTTTAACTATAACAGTTGGTTGTGATTCTATTCAAGCACGTAGAAAAACTATTTATGCAATAACCGTTATGATGTATAATACAGATATTAAAAATGGTGCACACGTTGTTTTCTTTAGAGAGAATTGTCCTAAGATTCGTGAGAATGATGAAAGACTTTATAAAGAGGCACAATATGTTCATGATGTTGCTATGTATCTAAATGATGAACTTTCGGGCTTATATGAAAGAAAAGATTTAACGGATTTTAATAGAAAGAAATATAAATTTCACTTATTGAGATGTAATGGTGAGTATGATTATATTCAACCTCATCAAGAAGAAGCATTTATCAATAGACTTACATTAAATGATGAAGATAAAATTGATTTCAAACTTGTTGATATCCATGTCGACTTTAACCCAAGAGAGGGAACTCCTAATGCGAGAGGTATGACAAAAAATAAATCTTTTGCAGCATATAAGGCATATAGTCCGTGGCTTAGAGGTTTAGGGTTTAGAATGTGGGCTAAGCCGGATGCACATGCAGCATCGACTGCCGCAGATTTATTATTAAAGGATTAAATAAAATAATATGGAAAAAGTAAAATTTAAGATTTGGTATGATGATCAACCAAATGAAGTTGTTGATAAATTGGCATCTCAATTAAAATCATTTGGTTTAGAAGTTATTGAGTTGGTTGGTGGTGATGGTTTTATGGAATATGAAATTAAACCTTTGAGATAATAATTTATATAATTTATATGAAAAGAATAAGTGTAAAAATATTAGGACTATCTTATAGTCAATCTCAACTAGGATCTTATGTTTTAGTTCTTGAGGAAAATAAAGGATCGAGAAGAAAGATTCCGGTTATTATAAAACCAAATGAGGCACAACATATTGCAATGAAGTTGGAGAATATAAAGTCTCCACGACCATTAACACACGATTTGATGAAATCGATGTCTGATAGTTTTCGAATTGATATTCAAGAGGTTCATATCTATTCTTTATTAGAAGGTGTTTTTTATGCAAAATTGGTTGCATCTAATGGAATAGATGATTTTGATTTAGACTGTTCTATTGGTGATGCTTTGGCATTTTCTATTACATATAAATGTCCGATTTGGATAAATGATGATATTATAAATTCTGTTGGTATTACAATTAGTGATGAAGAACTCGAATCAGATATCGAATATGAAGATGATGAATTAGATATAGATAATTTAGATTCTAGTGAAATATTTTCTTCTAAGAAAAGAGCTGTCTCTATTGAGGATTTGGAACATATGATGGAAAATGCAATCTCAAATGAAGAATATGAAATTGCAGCTGAGATTAGAGATAGAATTCAAAATATGAGAGATGAGTAAAAAAAGTTAGCCATATATGAACTTTTCATATTTGGTTTCTTCTTTTAAGTTTATTTCCATCACAGTTTGTTTCAATGGTGTATCAAAGGTGACTAAAACGAAAGAAAGATAATCGGATTCGACTCCATTTAATAATTCGTCCAGAAGAATTTCTCTCTCTTGTTCTTTATCAAGTCTCTTACCAGTATCAATTCTAAGATGTATCTTCCAAGGTAATCTTTTTGTTACATAACTTAAAACGGATTGTTTATAAACATTTGGTTGTCTTATTTGATTTTTAAATAAAAATAATCCAAATATTACAATTTTTGTTATATATTGGTGATAAACTTCATTTATGTTGAGTTTCATAACTTATATATAAATAAACTTTTTTAATAAATAAAAATATAATCAATATGAAAAAACTAAAAGTAATATCATTGTTTTCCGGTTATGGAACACAAGAATTAGCTCTAAAATATTGTGGTATAAACCATACAACCGTTGCACATTGTGATATATTAGCATCTGCAAATACTGCATTTAATTCGTTACATGAAACTGAAGTTGGTAACTTAGGAGACGTTTCTAAATTAGATGAAAAGAATTTACCACCTTGTGATTTACTAACATATTCATTTCCTTGTCAAGATATATCTATATCTGGAGTTCAGAAGGGAATTAAGAAAGGTACTCGATCTGGATTACTTTTTGAAGTAGAGCGATTGGTTGAACATAATAAACCAAAATATTTACTTATGGAAAATGTTAAGAATTTGGTTTCAAAGAATCACATGCCGGCTTTTTCCGAATATATTGATAAACTTAAATCACTTGGTTATGGTAATAGTTGGATTGTATTGAATGGTGCTGATTTTGGATGTCCTCAGAATAGAGAACGAGTTTTTATGTTTTCTGTATTAGGTGAAGATACTTTAAAAGTAAGAGATAAAATGTTAGGTGTTCATAAACATAAAAAACCAAGAACATCAATGAGAACATTTGTTGAGAATACAAATGAGTCTTCTTTATTTATTACACCGCCATATGAAGTAAATACTCCGAAAGTTGCATCTACTTGTAAATTAGTTGCTAGAAGAACAGATTTAAAGTATGATCAGGCTCGAAGAATCTATGGATTAGATGGATGTTCACCATGTTTAACTACATCTGGGTCTCCTCAGATAATGTTAGATGATAGTAGAATAAGAACATTGACTGCTAGAGAAGGTTATAGATTTATGGGTGTTAAAGATGAAGATATTGATTTATTATTAAGTACTTCACTATCTACTAAACAACATATTGCACTTGCGGGAAACTCTATTTGTGTTCCTGTTATGGAAGCCATATTTACTGAGTTTTTATCAGAGTATAAAATTGATTCAGATGTACAACCAATAGAAATAGAGGGTGATGATGACTTTTTTACTATATAAAAATTTTAAATTTAAATAGAAAATAAATGGGACTTGACATTTCTTACGTAAGTAAGATAAACTTCGAAAGTAGAAACTATGTTTCTGATGAAGGTGTATATCTTTACTCAAACGATTCTCTTTTAAATCAATCTGAAGGAATACAAAGTGGTGAATATGTATTTGAAGGAGTACAAGGTTATTTTAGAGCTGGTTCTTACTCTTGGTATTCTAGCTGGAGAAGAACTTTGGCAATGATGATTGGGTGGGAAATAGAGGATCTTTGGAGAAACGTCGAGACTCTTGTTCAAAGATATGAAAACCTGAACAATGTTCTGTGCGAAAGTGATGAACTTAAAGTGGATATTCCTTTTGTCGAACTTTTAAACTTCTCTGACTGTGAAGGGTTCATAGGACCAAAGACAAGTGCCAAGTTATATTTAGACTTTTTGGAATGGGATGAAAAGGCGAAGGTGAGTGACCCGTTTAAAGGTGGTTACTTCTATGAAACGTATAAAGAATGGACTGAAGCATTCAAAGTCGCAAGTGATGGTGGATGTGTAATTTTTTCATAATATTTATGAATCACAATTTTTTATATATAAAAATAAAAAAAATATTATTATGAAGAAGTTATTATCATTTCTATTACATCCGGCGGTTGCAACGGTGGTTGGTGGATCATTGGGTGGTTTATTTTCATTTTTGTCCAGAAGAACAGAAATCCCGGAATTAGAAATAGTTGCATATATTTTTTATATCTATCCTATGATTATATTTTTATATATTATGGTTAGATTACTAATCTCAAATATTAAAAGTTTTAAAGAAACTTTAGTTTATAAAAAAAATAAAGGTACTTTAACTGGTAAAATTCTTGACTCTAAGGGAGTGCCTTGTAAATATTTTTCTGTTAGAGTTGTAAATTCTGATGGTAGTGTTGGAGTAAACTACTCTGGTAGGTATATGAATATGACTGGTAAAAATGGTGAGTTTAAGATACATCGATTATATAATGGTGATTATATAGTTAAATTTTATAAAGGTAGTATATTGGTAGAAATTCCCTTTACAATATCTGATGATAAGCCAGAAGTAAGAATTGATTATAAATTCAAATAAAAAAACCACTCTTTTGAGTGGTTTTTTTTATAGTATTTCTTTTTTATCAAAATTTATTTCTTTGTTCATAGGAACATATTTTGATCCTTTCTTTTGTGCTAATCTATCATTTATATACTTATAGAAAGTATATTTTTTATTTATACTTAAAATAACATAATATTGGTCAGGTTTAAGTGCTTTAAACCTTGGCATATTACCTTCTACTTTAGTACCATCTATTTCACCACCCATTTGTTTGGCATAAGCCCATTGTATGTAATGTGGATCAACATGTCTATCTCTTAGTTTATCTTGATCAATAGAAGTTTGTAACGTAGATAGAAGATGTATGAATATTATTTCATAATTATTTTCTCGTGCAGAATAAAACATATCCTTAACATGTTGAAACCCTTTATCTGTATATTCTTTACCGGCACCTGTTGTATCATATATAAATGAGTTACCAGTAGTCATAAATGTTTTTATTTTCTTTAGATTTAGTTCACTTGCATTTGCGGTTCTAGTACCATCTTCTTTTTCTTTACCTCTGTAATAAACATTTGGATCTTTTGTATAAAGAAGTGAAATATCATCTGTAGAGAAATCTTTTATGTTAGGATTTTTTGTGTGTATGAATTTGTTTACAAAGGTGCTATTATGTAGTATTGTTGGCACATTACCCCCTATGAAATTATGATGTTCATCCAAAACAACATCATATACATAATCATTATGTTCAACTTCTTGTAAATCTAATATGGTGTCAAAAAATAAAGAGTTATTTATACTTTGATATTTATCAATCAATTCGGATTGAACCTCTTCTTTTATGAATGAAAAAACTTCATTTAGTTTTTCCAAACTTAATCTTTTATAGAATCTGTGTTTTGAAATTTTTGATACTTTTTTAAGTACTTTTTTATCCTTTAATAGTTTTGTTATACTATCTGGTATTAAAATTGATCCAATATTTGTGTTAGTTTTTCCAGAGTTTCTATAAACTTTCTTTCTATCTAATTTAATATAATCATTGAATATATCACCGAATAGATCATAATCTTTACCGGTTATTCTAACAATATTAGATTTGAAAACCTTATCATTGAGTTTGGTATATTTATCTTTCTTAATGGCTAATATTCCAAATTTAGAAAGTGAATAACATATATCTCTAGCCATATCATCAGATGATGTATAATACTCAACTCTGTTTTTATATACACCACCATCACAAGCCAAATAACTTCCTAAAAAATTCTTCAACAATTCTTTATTCTGCATTATTTTTTCCGGAATTCTAACATCATATGATTTTTTACCAAAGATATAATCACCGCATAAGTTTTTGAACTTATTTATGAAATTCTTCTTGAATGGACTTCTACCTTCTATTGTTTTATTTGTCATTTTTTTATCAACATAACATAAACTATGTTTATAACGAGTAGTGTTATTTGCTTTTAATAAACCATCACTCTCTTTAAGAAGACACATATTGAAATCATCTACTATTTCCTTATCTATTGAAGTTAAGTTCATCCATAATGTATCTTTTTCATTTCTGTAAAAATCACCATCGCTTAGCATATATCCAGTCAGTCTAGCCATTTCTGGGCTTATATCCGATTCCATATCTTCGTGTATTGAGAATCTGGGTCTGCTTATTCTATCATTTTTGTTTATATCTTTTGCCATTTTCCAAAATATTTCCCCATTTTCATCTGAAATCAATAACGGGTGTACAGGAGTTACCTTTAAATCTATACCTGTTTGTGTTTTTATAGAAATCATACTATCTGAGTAACCTCTATATAGAGCGGATATTTTATTCTTTATTATTTCACCACTTTCTGTAACAGAGTTTACAAATGCAATCTCGGACATTGGTAATTTAACCTCACCATCTATATCGACATCAATTCTTTTTTCTATATAGCTTCCTATTTTTTTGACTTTTCCGTCTATCAATATAGGAGTTTCATACTCCATGCATTTACCGATGCCAGGAGCACCAATCAAAAATACTGCTAATCCTCTTTTACTATTTAATATTTCTGGTATTGGTTCGTTCTTAGACCATTCTTCATTTATGAAATGGTTAAATTCTTTTAAATGTTCCATTATTTATATATTACTTTTTTATTCTCAAAAATTATATTATATTTGTTAAACAATAAAAAAAATATGGGTTACAGGATATATAATAAGAGTGAACTAATTGAAAGGATTGATAAAATCAATATAGAGAAGGTTGGTGATACAGTTGTTACTAAATATAATGATAGAGTTTTAAGAGTTGTTACGGTATCTGATAGATATGAGATATTTGATATAGCAAAATATCTTAAAGATAAGATTGATCTTATTGAAAGTAACTTTACAATCACAAAGTATAGGTTCACACTAACTAGAGGTGTTCAGTATTTAGAATTACTTTCTGAATCTATTGATATAAATGGTCAGAAATATCACAAATCTTTCTATATTCTAAATTCTTCAGATAAATCCAGAAGATTAAGTTTTAATGCAGGATTGTATTGTGAGGATTCAAAATTTTATATCATATCAAACGTAAAAAACGTTGGTCTTACAAAAAAACATCTTAAAGGAGTTACAAAGGCAGCAGAAGATGCTAGTGAAGGATTAAATGGTGAAACTTTTGATGAACAAGTAGAGGCTTTAAAATCACTTGTAGGACACAGAGTTGCTTTTTCTAAAATAAGACAAATAATCTTAGGTGATGGTAAACCTACACAAATTGCACATAGAAAGTTTGATGCTTTTAAAAACATGCTTCGATTTTCTAGAACAACAAATGGTATAACTTCAAAACAAAGTCTATTATTAAGTCGTTCATCAGAGTATATCAAATCTATAAATAGAGAAGACGACTTCTATCTTGATGCATTTTCAGTTCTTCAATCATATTTGAAGATATTCAATAGAGAGGATGCACACATAATCAAAAATGAAACAGAAAGAATAATGAAAATAACACAATGTGCGGTTAGAAATGCAGCATTGGAATCACTTGGTATTTAATAAAAAAATAAAATATGTTAAAAGAAGATAATGAAGGATTCATCAAATTCCCAAATAATAATAGGGAAATTATTAAGATGGATAGTGGTAAAAGTATGGTTTATATCGTAGCCTTTGATATAAAAGATGTTATGGGTCAAAAATATGACCTATCGAACTTAAAATTGGAGATGCCTGGTACTTTTGTATCTGATGATGTACATAGAAGATCTGTTATAAATAGACAATTTACTATTGATGATATTGATGAGTTGATTGATCAACAAGTTAAGGATGATGAGTATGATAGTTTTTACTTCCCGAATCTAATGGGAAATGATGTTATGAATAAAGTTCTTTCTATCCCACTAACAACTTCAGTTTGTGTTGGTTGGTCAGAATTCTCATATGAAATGCGTAATGATATAGGATTCTGGAATGCAAACTTTGATGATTTAACGAATGAGGGTAAGAAACTTTATTACTCATTAAGAAAATTACATAATAATAAAGAAATTCGAATTTTAACATTTAATAATATTTGATATTCTAAATAATTTCATATATTTGTAGAAAATAAAAAATAAAAAAAATATGGCTTACGAAAGAAAAACCTCTGATATTTTTATATCAGATGAGTTGAGAAAAATTTTGACCGAGATTGAGAGTCAATCTATTGTTGCGTCTTTGTTATTAAAGAAGAGACATTCTAATGAGGACTTAGTAGATGGTTTTGTAAATCATATTTCTGTTTCAACACAGGATAAATCTAAAATCTCTTACCTTACTAAGGAAAGGGCAGAAGTTATTGGTGAGAGTGAACTATGGACTTCAAGTAGAAGATTTCATGCAAAACCAGGTGGATTCATTTCGAAAGTTTTTAAGAACATTTCTGGTAGAGATGTTGAAATCTTTTCAACACTTTTTAGAAATGTCTCTAATAGAATAGAAGTTAGTTTAGAAGTTGTTAAAGGTGAAGATATTCGTGGATATTACCTATATAGTGCTAATGCTAATGATGAAGGTTCCTTAGGTTCATCTTGTATGAAATATGGATCTTGTCAGGAATTTATGGATGTTTACGTTGATAATGATGATATAGTATCTATGTTAGTTATGTTAGATGATTATGGCAAACTTATTGGTAGGGCATTACTTTGGGATTTCAATGGATATAAAATAATGGACCGTATTTATACTAATAATGATGAGGCATACACTTTCTACTTTAAAGAGTGGGCAAGTAAGAATGGGTATTTATTTAAATCTAATCAGAACTGGTATGATACAATGAATTTTGAAAGTATTGGTTCTAAAAAACAAGAATTGAAAATTGATATTACGTTACCAAAAAGTGAATATAGATATTTACCTTATATGGATACGTTTAAGTTCTTTAATAGAGATACAGGTACTTTCTCAAACTATCATCCAGATGGAGATTTCTATACTTTATGTTCTACTGATGGATCTAAACAGGAAAGAGACTATCTAGTAATGGATATTGTTGATAATGTTTTTAGATATAAATATGATACTTGTTATGTAGAATATCTTGATGGTTTCACTAATTCTAATAATGTTAACTATTCTGATATTTACGACCAATATATTCTTTGTGGTGATGCTAAATATGATAGTGAATTGAATGATTATATCTATAATGATGATAATGATGATAATAATGATTATGATGTTATTAAAAATAGAAGAGAAGAAATAAAACGTAGAAGAGAAGAGAGAGAACTTCGTGAAAAGGAAAGAGAAGAGAGACGTGAAAGAGAAAGAGAAGAGAGACGTGAAAGAGAAATGGAATCAGAATCTTATGATTACACTCAAACATTCTCTTGGGATTCTACGATGGATTATTTGACTAATATTTTAGGACGTCATTCACGTCGTGCACGTGAACAAGTTGTATCGCGACAAGAAGAATCTCAAACAGATCAACCAGGTTCGGATCTTCCATTTTAAACAAATTCGTCTCTCATTAATATAAAGTATATGAGAGACGAATTACTTAAAAGATTAGAGTGCTTCAATGATCCGGAATTTAAATTTGATCCGGGTCAGCATAAATATACCTACCATGGAGATACCTTCCAATCAGTTACACAGTTTATTGGTCAATTTCACGAACCTTTTGATTCTGAAAAATGGTCTAAAATAAAAGCGGATCAAGCAGGTGTTGATCAAGAAGAAATTAAGAAGGAATGGAAGCGTTTAAACGACTATGCTAACGAGATTGGTACTGATCTGCATAACTATATTGAACTTTACTTCAAAAAAGAATATCAACCTATACCTACAAATTTAGATTTAGTTCATAGAATAAATAAATTCAATATTATTTATGCTAAACAACTTCATAAACTAACACCATTGGCATTTGAAGTAAGAGTTTTTTCCAAGAAATGGAAGAAGGCCGGAATGATCGATGCACTTTTTATAAAAGATGGTAAGATATTCATATTAGATTATAAAACCAACAAAGAGTTTAGAGATGATGATCACCCAAAAGGATCTTATCATAAATTATTAGAACCTTTTGATAGTTTCTATGAAAATCACCATAACGAATATTCTATACAATTGTCTATGTATGCTGCTATATTAGAAGAATGTGGATTCGAGATTGGTGGTGCTTATCTCGTATATATAGGACCAGGTGATGAAGATGCATCTTTAATAAAGGTTAAAGATATGAGAGAATATATAAATAAATATTTTGAAAAGGAAAGTTCTATTTGTTAGTATATACATAAAAAGATATTTTTATGACAAAAGAACAAATAGAATTCATAAATGAAAATTTCGAAACAAGAGGTCCAAAATATTGTGCGGATAAATTATTAATAAATAAGTCAACCATTTCTTCATATGCAAGAAGAAATGGACTAAAAGTTAGTAAAGAAAGCATCTATAGAATTTTGTCTAAAAATTCTATAGATGTCAACAAATATATAAATGTTGTTGATCCAGAGATTGCATATGTACTTGGATTGATATGGTCTGATGGTAATGTTGGCTTCGCCAATAATAATTCCAAAACTCCTATAATAAAACACACTTGTGTTAAATATGACTCATTAAACTCAGATTTAATATTCGAAAAATTGGGTTGGAAAAGATTTGAATCAGAAAATATGAAATCATTAGGTAAAAATACTATGGTCGCTAATTGGGTATCTAGTAGAGAATTGGGTAATTATTTAATAAGTAATAACTATAGAGATAAAGATTTGGGTACATCCATTTTCGAAAATTTTAATAAATTATTATCTCATTTCCTTCGTGGCTTTTTTGATGGAGATGGTTGTATAACAATATCAAATGCTGGTTTAAAATATAAACAAATTGCTATTTATTTTTCATCTACACACACACAAGATTGGACTTTTATAAAAAAAATATTAGATTCACTATCAATTAAATATAAAATAAGAATAAATACAGATAAACTTGGTAAATCATCACAAATTTGTATAAATGATTCCGAATCAATATATAATCTATGCGAATTTATTTATAAAGACTCTGATGGTATAAGATTAGAACGAAAATATGATAAATATAAAGAGTTTTTAGAATATAAAAAGATATTTAAGAGAAATAATACCTTAAATAGTCTATTAAAAGACTAGGTCCTGGTGATGAAGATGCACAGATGTACAAAGTGGTTGATATGAGAAGTAATATCAAAAAGTTCTTTGTTGAGTAATAATAATTCCTTATATTTGTAGAAAATAAATCATATGGACGCTTTAGTTGTAAAAGGAGACAAGTTTAGATTCGATAACGGAATCGTATTCATCGTAGATGATATTCAACAAAACGAAAAGTTTGGACCTTTAGTTTGCTCTTCTCTTGAAGGTGGTCAGAAAGGAAACTATAGAGACTCTATGGAAGATTTCATAGATTTTATGGAAGAAAACAACGCGGTTAAGATATGATTTCATAGTAAGAGAAAAGGAATAAACGAAATATTAGGAGAATAATAGATATTATCCGTATATTTATAAAAAAATAATATGAAAACGTTAGATTTAACAAACTTAGAAAATTCAGATATTAAATATAAAGTATCTAAATTCCCTGATGGTCAGCAATCGATAACAATAACTGATGTACCTTTCCTAGAAAAGAGTGAAGTTGTTATTAAAAGTAGATTAAATTCTTTTAAAGACTTAGAAGTAATAATCTGTGCTAATCAAGCATTAAAAGAGTTGGATATTGAAGATATTGAACTTTATACACCTTACTTTATTGGCGCTCGTTCGGATAGAAAGTTCTTAGCCGGTCAATCAAATTATCTTAAAACGGTTATCTGTCCGATAATCAACTCACAAAATTTCAATAAAGTTACTGTATTAGATCCACACTCAGATGTATTAGAGGCATGTCTTAATAACTTCCGAAAAATATCTAATGTAGCTTTTGCTAAAAATTCAATAAATTCAATCAATGGAAATGTTACTTTAATATCACCAGATGCCGGTGCAATTAAGAAAGTTTATGATGTTGCAGTGGCTTGTTCAATTAGTGATATCATAGTTGCTAACAAGGTAAGAGATATTAAAAACAATGGTAAAATAGTTAGAACAGAAGTACCTGGACTTGACGATACACCTGGATCTAAAAACTTCGTTATCTGTGATGATATTGGAGATGGTTTTGGAACATTTATACAAATTGCTAAATCTATAAGAAATATACGACCAAAAGAAATCTTTAATGATAGTATTTACTTAGTTGTAACTCATTCTATACAAGAAATCGGTTTAAAAAATGCGTTAGAATATATCGATTTAATCCTTACTACCAATTCGGTAAATGATTATAATATTGATAGAGTAAAAATATTTAATGTCTTTTAGGTATAAGTAATAGTTTTATATATATGTGAAATATATGTGACTATGGTAGAACTTAAAAAGAAAAAAAATCAAATTAAATGGACTGAAGAAAAGAAAAAATATTTAATTGATAACTATGAATATGGAGATTTAAATGAGATTTGTGAGTATATAGGATGTACTTACAAATCCATAAAATCAATGGCTAGAATTTTAGGAGTTAAATCTCTGAAAGATAAAAACCATTATAAACTTAAAAAAATGTTAGATGATAATCTTTACAATTATTATTGGTGGGGTTATATTTTGGCAGATGGTCATATTAACGATAGAGGATCATTAAATATTTCTATATGTGATAAAGATAGTGGACACTTATTAAAACTTTGTGAATATTTAAACATTAATATCAATAGTAGGTTTGTTAAAACTGAATATAGTGAGGGGTTTCACTCATTTCTATCATGTCAGGATGTTGTGTATGGTAGTATTTTGAAAAATAAATTAGGTATTTCCGATAAAAAGACATATAATTGTATAGATTTTAGTTTTATTGATAACAAAGATTTACTAATATCATTGTTTATAGGATTTTATGATGGTGATGGATGTGTTAGTAACTATGATAAAAATAATCAAATAAGATCTATTAGAATAGAATGTCATAAAAATTGGGATATTTTTTTTATAATGTGTAAAGATAAATTAAAAGAATATTTGAATATAGATTCTACTATTAGAGTTACTAAAAAGGATTCTGTTATTTTATCCTTAAATAAAAAATCTAATATAGAGATTTTAAAAAAATATGCAATAGATAATAATCTACCAATAATGACTAGAAAATGGATAAAAAAAGTTTAATTATGTTCGGAGACGACGACACCATAATAGACGTTTGTCTTTTCGAAGACATGCCATTCACTGATGAATATACGGTTATAAACCAATGGCGGGCTGGTGACATAATGAATGTACTGATTGACGAAGGACATCTAAAGAATGAAGAATTAAACGAATTCACAAAGGTAATGTCTGTTAGAGTAAGTAGATACTACACTATGGATATAGATGCACTCGAGGATGGAGATTCCAAACCAACTACAAGATTGTTGAACGAGTATACAGTGGGTGTTAGTATAATGAGTACACATATAATGCGTGGTAGAAACATCATTGTAGAAAATATGGATCAAAAAATAAGAGACATAAAACTTAAAAAAATTCTAGATTCGAAATAAATCCGTATCTTTATGAAATAAAAACAATATAACAAATAAAAAATAAAAATCATGTTTAGACCAACATCATTATTTTACTCAGACGGGTACAAAATCGGACACCCAGCAATGCTTGCGGAAGGAACCGATTATTTATACGGAACTTGGATTCCACGATCAACAAAACATGCACCTAAAGGAATCAACAAGATTGTTTCTTTTGGACAGCAAATGACTTGGCGTTGGATTCACGACGAGTTTACTGAAAACTTCTTCGCTCAACCAATCGAAGTTGCAGAGAAGTTCATCAAAGACATGACTTTATACTTAGGTATGGAGTACAATGGAGAACACTTCATGGCTCTTCATAAATTAGGTTATTTACCAGTTAGAGTTAAATCATTACCAGAGGGTATTGAGACACGTACCAATGTTCCTCACATGACATTCATCAATACGGTTAAAGGATTTGCTTGGCTTACTCTTTTCTTAGAAACTATTGTTTCTTCTTTAGCTTGGAAACCAGCAACATCGGCATCTATTGCACTTCAGTATAAAAGAAACTTGGTGAAGTATATCTTAAAAACTGACCCAGTAAACGCTTTCTTGATTCCTTTCTTAGCACACGATTTCTCGGCGAGAGGATTAGATCCTTGGACAATGGTATCATCTGGTTTAGGACATGCTACGTCATTCAGAGGATCTGATACACTTGTAGTTATTCCGGCAGCACGTTACTTTTATGGAGAACCAGAAAACGAAGTTGTTATCAACTCTGTAAATGCATCTGAGCACTCTGTATCAACAACAAAAATATTTACTGTTGGTGAGAAACAAATGTTGATTGATTGGATGAACAAGTTTGATAAAGGTATTCTATCGGTAGTAATGGATACTTTTGACATCACAAAAGTTGCTAAACCATCTGAAGGTGGGTATTGTTTTGACTTGAAAGAACAAATAATGAGTCGTGATGGTAAGTTAGTTATTCGTCCAGACTCTGGTGATCCAGTAGAAATAATCTGTGGACACGGAAGAACTGAGTTGACTGAAAATGAAAACAAAGCTTTCTATCCAGAGTTCTACACGAAAGGATTGATTGAGTGTTTATGGGACATCTTTGGAGGGACTATCAACGAACAAGGGTATAAAGTATTAGATCCACACATTGGTGCAATCTACGGTGATTCTATCACAACATATCGTCAAGTGGAAATCTATGAAAGATTGGCGGCTAAAGGCTTCGCTACAACGAATATTGTATTGGGAGTAGGTTCTTATACCTATCAATATAACACTCGTGATACTTTTGGTTTCGCTGCTAAAGGTTCTTGGTTTCAAGCTAACGGCGTAAACTATGACATCTTTAAAGATCCAATCTCTGATGATGGTACTAAAAAATCTTTAAAAGGATTGATTGCAGTTCACGATACTGAGAATGGAGACCATTCGGTTGAGGTACAATGTTCTGAAGAAGATGAAAAAGGAGGAATACTTCAAGTTATCTACGAAGATGGTAAGTTCTACAATGAGACGACATTGACAATCATCCGTGGTAAGTTAGAACAACTTGCTACTAATCAAACTCCAGAGTTAGTTTAATACTCTAAAATAAGAAACCCACTCGATTGAGTGGGTTTTTTTATTTATTAGTTATTCAAATATAGATACTTTTATTTGTGGATTTCTAAGAAGTTCACCATATTCCATACCATCATCATATGTTATTACACATTCGTAATTTGGATATTCATC
>Ga0228666_1000100_pt1 | contig 62653 bp, 55 predicted proteins | sample 80DmetaG_FD_182702 | JGI IMG/M metagenome (GOLD analysis project Ga0228666, IMG submission 182702) | Seawater microbial communities from Monterey Bay, California, United States - 80D | ecosystem: Environmental > Aquatic > Marine > Coastal | place: USA: California | collected 2016-10-11 | reverse complement strand
CATCAGCGTGATAGTTCTTTTTGCTATTTCTTCATTCAGGGTTGCTATAGGGATGTATTTTTTTGTATCATCGAGTATAATATCACAATGAACATCATCTGAGACTATAAGGAGGTCATATTTTTCACAGAATTCTGCTACTTTTTGTAGTTCTTCTTTTGAAAAGACCCTTCTTACTGGATTATGAGGATTACAAAAGAGAAGTGCTTTTGTTGCAGGAGTTACTCTTGATTCCATTTGTTCGAAATCAAGTTCCCAATACTCCTCAGCATTTTTTTTCATAGGAATATCAAGTAGCTCTTTATTCTGTCATTCAACACTTTGAAAGAATGGTGGATATATCGGGGAGTTGACGATAATGTTATCAGTTCTTTCAGCAAATGCTCTGGTACATATATTCAGTCCAGAAACAACTCAAGGGATCCATACTATCCATTCACTTTTAATTTTCCAGTTATAGATATTTGAGAGGGTTTCTGCCATTTGATCGGTGAAACCATTTTTTCTAAAAGCCGTTAAATATCAATAAAAACAGTTATCTAGATCTTCTTGCATAGCTTGTAATATTTGTGGAGCAGGTTTGAAGTTCATATCAGCAAATGTCATAGGGATAACGTCTGACTTGAATTGCCCTCATCTTACACTCATCTCATGAGTGACTTCTTCTGTGAACCATTTATTTGGATCAGCATTGTTCATAGAATAGAAAATTATATGAGTAATGGATTTATTATGTATTTAATTTAACATAAGTCAATAATATTATATCTCATTATATATTATAATTTCTCTAAAATCTTTTTGAATAAATAGAATATTTGTATATCATCTTAAGGTTGTATTTTATAATTTCTCCTTTAAACCATGACAAAAACATCATTTGAAAAATCAAAAATTAATATTCTTCTTTTGGAATGAGTACATGAGAGTGCTGTTGAAACATTTAAAGAAAATGGCTATACGAACATAGAATATATTAAGTGAGCGCTTGATCAAGATCAGCTTATTGAAAAAATAAAAGACGTTCATTTTATATGAATTAGGTCACGTACGAAATTGACGAAAGAAGTTTTATCTCATGCGAAAAGGCTGAAATCTATTGGGTGTTTTTGTATTGGAACGAATCAAGTGGATCTAGAAATTGCAAAAGAAATGTGAGTAGCTGTTTTTAATGCTCCGTTCTCAAATACGAGAAGTGTAGCTGAGCTCGTTATCGCAGAAATTATATTCTTATTTAGAGGAATTGCAGAGAAAAATACCGCAGCTCATAATGGAGGTTGGCTGAAATCAGCTGTGAACTCATATGAAGTGAGAGGGAAAAATCTTTGAATTGTAGGATATGGTCATATAGGGACTCAGCTTTGAATATTAGCAGAAGACCTTGGTATGAATGTGTATTACTATGATATAGAAAAAAAACTTTCGCTTGGGAATGTAAAATCTAAGAAAACATTTAAAGAATTGTTATCAGTATCTGATGTGGTATCTTTTCATGTTCCAGAAACAAAAGATACCAGGAATATGTTGAATAAAACTACTCTTTCTCATATGAAAGAGGGGAGTTATCTTGTAAATGCATCAAGAGGAACGGTAGTTGAGATAGATGATCTAGTAACATACCTTGAATCTGGTCATATTCTATGAGCAGCTATAGATGTATTTCCAGCAGAGCCAAAAGGAAAAGGGGAAGAGTTTATTTCTCCTCTTAGAGCATTTGAAAATGTGATATTGACTCCACATATTGGCTGAAGTACCCTTGAGGCTCAAGAAAACATTGGACTGGAAGTTTCTCATAAGATTGTAACTTTCTCTGATAATGGTTCGACTATTTGAGCGGTAAATTATCCTGAAGTTTCACTTCCTACCTTTGAATGAGTAACCAGAATTATTCATTTACATCAGAATGTTCCTGGGGTATTGAATAAAATAAATGAAGCGTTTGCAAAGAATGAGATCAATATATCTGCTCAGTACCTTCAGACCAATGACAAGATAGGGTATATGGTTATGGATGTAGAAACTGATGAAGTGACTACTATTTTAAAGGAACTTAATGAAATACCAGGGACGATAAGAGCGAGGGTTTTGTATTAGTTATTAGTCAAAGGAGGGTATTATTTATGTCAATATTTTTTAAGTATGAAGAAATCTCTTTTTTTATTGTGAGTCATGTTTTTAGGAGCTATTATTCCTCAGGCAAGTGCTTTTTCGGATCTTATTTTCTATGGTTTGATTGCTATATTATTTTTTGCTTTTTTAGAAGAAAAGCTAGAAAAGAAGATATTTTATGAAAAGAGAGTAGTTTTTATACTTTTAGCAAATATATTTGTTTGATTTCTGGCTTACTTTATTGTAAATCCATATAATCCTGACTTGGCATTCATTTTATTTTTGGTATGAATTACTCCTACTGCTACGGCTGCTCCAGGGGTTATTTCAATATTAGGATGAAAAATAAATTTTGTTATTGCGAGTGTTTTATTTACAAATATTTTTATGGCTTTTGCTTGGCCATTTTTCTTTCAATACACTGGGTACTGAGATATAGAAGTATTTCCAGTGTTGATTGCTACTCTTAAAGTTATTATGATACCATTATTAGTGGCTCAATTATTTCATTATATTTTCCCAAAAGGGAGAACGTTTATTGTTTCGAAATTTAAGTTTTTGAGTTTCTATATATGGCTTGGAGTTATCTTTTTAGCTATTTCAAAAGCTTCTGACTTTATTTCTTCTCAGTCTCAAATTTGATTTTTTGATATCTTAGTGGTTTTTATAGGGGTGGCTGTTCTTTGTTTATTTAATTTTGTTTTTTGAAAATTTATTGGTGGGAAGGAGTATGCTTTGGAATCGAGTCAGTCTCTTGGTCAGAAGAATACAATCTTTTCGACTTGGGTTGCTTTACAGTTCTTTACTCCTATGATAGCTCTATGACCAATTTTTTATATTGTTCTTCATAATTTGTATAATGCATATTTACTGTATAAGAACAAAAATAAACTTGACTAGGTGAGTGATTTTTATATACTGTGCCTACATATTTTGCGGGGGTAACATAAAAGAGTGAGTGTACTAAGGCTTCAACCCTTGGGTGTGCGAGTTCAAACCTCGTCCCCCGCTCCATAAAACGATAAAATAAAAAAGCTTCTACTTGTAACTGAGTAGAGGCTTTTTTAGAGTTAATATTTGACTTATTTTATTTTTATATAATAATGAATACTATTAGAATTTAATAGTTGCATATTATGAAACCAGTATCATCAGAAATACCAGTTACTTCAAATGACTTAGAGGAAATCAAAAATTATGTTGAGAGTATATCAGATAAACTGATGCCAGGTTATAAATGAGCGTTACCTAAAGAACGTTTATTCTTATTATTAAAATATATATATAATGCTGGAATGAAATATTATAATCAAAAAGTAGATATAAAGTGAAAAGCTCGGAAAGTAAACGAAAATTTTATAATAAATTTTAATATAAGTGACAGTATTGAGGGTGATGATTTCTATATGGATTGATGGTATGTTGAAAGTGAGTCTATAGCTGAAAAAATTTCTAAGGAGGCAGAAAAAATATTTTTTATCGGAATGGTATCAAAATGAGAGGCAGAAAAAGAAAAGATTGATGATGCTATATCATTTGTAATATGACAAACAGACCTGGTAGTAAATTGAGACAGTTAACTTAAGAAAAAAGTTTCTACTTATAATTAAATAGAGGCTTTTTTGCATTTTCTAACATTTCTAAAATATCATTGTCCTCTAGAGAGTCATTAACATTATTCCATAGAGTAAGGTTGTCTTTTGCCCATTTAAGGTATTTTGATTTCGCTAGATCCGTGTAAAAATATATTCATTCATCAAATAACTTATTTTGTTCTGAAGTGACTTTTAATAGTAAGTATTGATTTCGATATATAAACAAAAAAATATGAGGGATACACTATTGTGTATCCCTCAATTTACTTTCTATTTAATCTGAATAAGAATGGTTATCTGATTTCGAACCATAGGCTCCTATAGATTGTATCCATCCAACTCCAGTATCTTTTTTAATGATACCGGTATACCTTTTTACAAAATCTTTAGATTTATGTGTACAGGTAACCTCAAAAGTATCATCTTTTTCTAGAATAGTGGAGAGTCCAAGTATTGTTACTCGAATATCTCCTTTACTTGTTTTTAAAAGTACTTTTTTTGATGATGTGAGTGATTTTACTAAATCATCAAACTTTGTATTTATTAAATGACGCATTTTTTATTTTTGTTTGAGGTTAATATTTTTTATCGAGGAAGATTATTTCTTGCTTGTATATCATTTTTTTTTGATGTACAGAAAATATAATTTTCATCATTCATTTCAAGATCCCTCAGAGTCTTTGTTTTAATTTCTCCAATATATTCAGGACACTGAGCAATAAAGTCTTTTTCTTCAGGATCCCAAAAATTATCATTTTTACCATTTATTATTAAATAAGCGGAAGTTTTTAAAAGATGATCCTTTATTTTTTTACTTTGAAGAGCTTTCAGTAATGCAAAGTTTTGTTTTGCTGTACCGTGATAGCAAGTATTAAAATCTTTACTATACTCATAACGATCTTCATCAATACAGAGATAAGTATCTTCTGCTTGATATTTTTCAACACCTTTCATTTCAAGATATTGAACGACCAGGCGTCGAATATTATAATCAATATAGTATGTTTGTTCTCTTTTGATATATTTTCTTACATTATCATACCAATGGTATTGTTCTAGGTCTTTGGCTATTTTTTCTCCTACCTCAATTTTTTTTGCAATTGCAGAATTGAAAGAGGTTAGATTTGTCACTAATATTATAGCGATAGTAATAAAAATTTTTAACATGGTTTTATAGTTTTTGGTTATAGGGAGTTACAAAATAAAATACTTTCATAATACTATAAAATGAAAGTTTAGTTATTTTAAAAGAATAAATATATTTGTCAAATACTTTTATAATTTATTTGTATCATTATTTTAAAAGCTATTTTTTCTTGATTTATTTTTTATTTTTTATACAATTCTCGTAATTATTGTAATATTTAATTTAGAGAACAATGGCAAATAGTCACGGATTAACTTCAAGAATAGTAAAAAAACAAGCAGCAGCTAGAAAACTTGCTGGTACGAAGAAGAAGGCAGCTCAGGTATATATTGGGAATGAAAATCCTCAGATTAGAAAAAATAAATCGTATAAAGCGAGAGCTCATTATTTACAAAATAAGCAAAATTTCCCAAAAAAGAAATTAAAGACGAAAAATATCGCGAATTTAAAAGAACAAGGAATATTAGATGAAAGAGGTTTCTTTGTAAAAGGGAAGAAGAAGAATTTCGAGACAAAAAGTATGGTTGATTCGAAAGGACTCGATTTTTATGGTATGCCAAGATAACCCACCCCCTGCCCCCCTCCCTCGTAAGGAGGGGGTAGTTTAATGTTTAAAAATTAACCTTATGCAAAGATTTCATTTTTCAGATTTAGAAAATGACACGAATAATGTCGTGGTTCAAAATAAAGTTTTTATAAATCAGCTTATAAAAGTCTTGAGGGTTATTCCAGGATTTCAGCTGGTTTTATTTAATGGGGAAGACAATATAGATCAGATTTATGAGGTGGAATCAGTAGAAAAAAGAGAAGTGGTGCTCAAAAGAGTATGACATATAGAGGTAGATTCTGAAATAGATTTTGAATTACATATTATTCAAGCCTTTCCAAATAAAATAGAAAAAGTAGAATATATTCTTCAAAAAGGAACTGAGATTTGAGTGACTGGTTTTTATTTTTTCAGAAGTGAGAGAAGTCAAAAGTTGAATCTTTCAGATAATAAGATAGAAAGACTACAGAGAATTATTACTGAGGCTACCGAACAGTCAGGGAGGTCAATGATTCCTAAACTAGTGATAGAAGAGTCTCTCTCTCTTGATGCTTGTAGGGATAATGAGAATATTCTTTTTCATCAAGAGCTTTCAGATGATGCTCAGAGACTAAAGGATTTGAAGCTTGATTATTCAAAGTGAATAAACTTGTTTATTTGACCTGAGGGATGATTCAGTGAAGATGAAGTAGATATCTTTGAGAAATCTGGCTTCAAGAAAGTATATTTATGAGATCGTATTCTCAGGGCTGAGACAGCTGGAGTTGTGGGTTGATTCTTTATTATTCAGAATAGGTAAGAGAATAGAGTTATTTTACTTTCAAACTTACTTCAGTTTCTTTCTTTCTCATTTGGTTTACTTTTTTTGTCTCAAAAGAAACTATGTTTCTAAGTTTTTGGAATCATTCATAGATATCATATATAAATGCCATTTTATATATGGTTTCTTTTTTTGAATATCAAATTCAAAAGAGTATTGGAATGATAACAAGTTGGTTAAAACTAGAGTCATAGTATCAAAAGTATGCAATGATTTGAGATAGTATTAGGAGCAGAGTTATGGTGATACCATTTCTTATATGAAACATATATTTTGTATTGCGAATGAATAAAAATATGAGATTCACATATGGTATATATACTAAAAGCTTTGGAATTCTAGAATCTTTTTTCTTTTCTAAAAGAGCTGATTCTTGTTGTTCTTTTTTTAGATCCTCATCAATCTTCTTGTTGACTATTTCATGTATTCCTATGAATTTTTCTTCAGAGAAATAATTTTTAATATATTCTCATAGGGATTTTATTATGTAGCTGAGTTCTTTTACACTCGGGATTTTTTCTAGGTTGAGACTTATTATTTGATTTCTGGTAAACATATTGATCCCTGCAAATACTATAAAAATAGTATAGAATAGTAGGAGGAGAGTTGCTAAATTATAATGAGAAAATAGGGAGAGAAATGATATAATGAGAGTTATAAGTAGATTGAGTTTTGTGTTATTTCTTATAATATTATTTTTTTGGTATTGTGCATAGTTGAAAAATCATACAAGTGGTATATATGAGAGTAGGAGAGTGATCTTGTCTTTTTCTCAGAACTTTCCATCTCCATTAATATCGATTATTTTTTCAGGAGAGCTTTTTGCAAAATGAAATAATTCCATACTGCTCAATTTTTTTCATTGGTTTGCCCTATATATTCATACTACTAGTCAAGTAAGAAGTATAAGGAATATTGTTTTAGCAATTAATTCAGCCAGGGATAATCCAAAAATCATGATTCCACTGAGAACTCAGCTGCTTATAAATATAATATAGGTAAAGAGGAAAAGAAGGTGTATAGTAAAGGCTGTTTTTACATGTGATTTTACAAATGGATGGTTGAGGGAGTCATTTTCTTTTATGAATAAAAAAGAAAGAGAGACAAATAAGAGAAGATATGCACTTACCGCATTTGCTTTTATTTTTGAATTGATGCCTTGATTTTCCATTTTTTCGTGAAATTATTATTTTACATTTAGTATTATAGGTATATTATATCAGAAGTTTACTTTATAAACAAATTTTGCCGTGAAGTTTAGTGATGTACATTTTGATAAATCTGTTTGACTTTGATCCAAGGAGGTGTTTTTTGATGAGAAGAAAGAAATTATATTTGTTTGAAGGTCAAATGTTGGAAAATCAAGTATTATGAATGCGCTTTTTGAGAAGAAAGATTTGGTTAAAACCAGTGCGAGACCAGGAAAGACTAAGCTGGCGAATATATTTCGTGTAGCCAATAAATATTATTTTACAGATTTACCTTGATATGGATTCGCGAAGGTATCAAAAGAAATGAAGGAAGCTTTAGATGGCTTGATTTCTTGGTATGTAGAAGAAAGGAAAGAGAATATAAAAAAAGGAGTTATGCTGATTGATTCTAGACTATGACCGCAAGAAGTTGATATTCACATGTATAAGTTCTTCCTCGAACTGGGAATTGAAGTGGTAGTGGTTCTTTCAAAAATTGATAAATTATCAAGATCAGAGCTTGATAAATCTATCGCAGCAACAAAACAACATTTTTTCTGACAAGATATTCTAGCCGTTTCTTCTTTGAAATGAACGAATATAAATGAATTAAAAAAATACCTCAGGGCTATTTTACTTTCTAAATAAATATTATGTTTAAAAAGCAAACAAGTTCTATAGTAGATATTTCTATTATGCTTATTATGTTTTTTATTTTATTTTATATCCTCTATATAGGTTCTTCTTTGATTATACCTTTTATAGTCGCACTCTTATTTTCATTTGCGATTATATGATTATCAAATTTTTATAAGAGGTTTAAAATTTGGGAATTTCTTGCTTTTACACTTTCTCTTTTTACCTATATTTTCATTTTTTGGCTTATTTGAAAAATGATAGGATCAAACATCGAAGATTTAGTACGTCTTATGCCAGAGTATCAGTTTAAAGTTTCTGCTATTATTACTCAAGTATTTGAATCAATTAATATTCCAGAACCAACGAGCATAAGTGCTGTTTTGAATAAAGTTGACTTAGCATATGTTTTTAACTCTTTGATTTGAGGGATTACTTCTATTTTCTCAAGTGCTGGTATTATTCTTTTTTATGTAATGTTTATATTACTAGAGTATAGATATTTCAAAGATAAACTCAATCTTATGGTAGGGAATCATTCAAGGTGAAAAGAAATTTTTGATCTGATTGAAAAGATTAAAAGTGATATAAAATCATACTTTGTTATTAAAACAGTTGTTTCTTTTATTACTTGAGCTTTGAGTTATATAATAATGCAGAGTTTTGGATTAGACTTTGCACTTTTCTGGGCTTTCCTTATTTTTGCTTTGAACTATATTCCAAGTATTTGAAGTATTATTGCTGTAACTTTTCCTGCTTTACTATCACTTATACAGTTTGATTCGTACTATACATTTGTTTTTATGACTTCATTTTTAGTAGGGATTCAGACATTGATGTGAAATATTATTGAACCGAAGTTTGTTTGAAATAAACTAAACTTGAGTCCTTTAGTGATTATTATTTCACTATGATTTTGGGGAGCAATCTGGTGAGTAGTTTGAATGCTTCTTTCAGTTCCAATTATGGTTATGATCAATATAGTATTTGCTAAGATTCCATCTACGAGACCAATTGCTATTCTTCTCTCTGAGAAATGAGAGCTTCAGATTGAGGGTGATGTGGAAGTCGTAAAGACAAGGAAGAAATTGGTAGATAAGGTGAAAGGAAAGTTTAAGAGGAAATAAGTTGTTTTTGATAATCAGTAGTGAAATGAATCTTAAAAAAAATATATTTTTATATTATGTCGTGACTTTCTTCTCGGCTTTTATTTTCTTAATTCCTATTTGGAGTTTCTTCTTTGTGAATTATCTTCATTTTTCATTTTGATGGGCACTATTTATTACTATATTATCTGGATGAGTAAGTTTTATTTTTGAGATACCTTCTTGAGCTTGGGCAGATCGTTTTGGAAGGAAACGTACTTATATTCTTGGTCTTATATTTATTTTATTTTGATTTAGTTTTTACCTTTGGGCTGATAGTATTATTTGGTTCTTAGTCGCTTGAATTTTTGAATGAATATGATTTGCAATGACTTCGTGAAATTTAGAATCGCTGATTCATGATAATTTAATTGAAAATAAAACAGAAAAAGCATTTAAAAATATCTCTGCTCATTCTTATGTATATGGATTCATTTGAAGAGGGCTTTCATCTCTTGTAGCTGGATATTTATTTGTAATAGATCCATTATTACCAGTATTTTTTACCATCGGAGCATACTTTATTGTTCTTATTTTATTATTTTTTATTACAGAATCGGAATATCATAAGCCTGAAAAAACTACGAATTTAAAACATATCAAAGCAACTTTTCAGTTTGTATTTGAACATAAGGTTATTTATATATTTTTTATTTTAATGTTTTTTCAATCAGGATTAGGAAATGTATATTGGTTTACATATCAACCATACTTAAAATCTATATGATTTGATATTTGATTTATTGGTATTATTTTTGCAATACTTTCATTTATTTCTGCATTTTGATCATATATACTAAAAAGACTACAGGATAAGTTTGAGACTATTTTTATAGTAAAAATTATACTATATGCTATTGGTTTATCAGCACTATTTTTCTATTTTGTAGATAATAAGTTGTGATTAATCCCTGTTGTTCTTTTAGCTATTACTTCAGGTTTTGTAATGCCTTTATGAAATAATTTTCTCAGCTCTCAGGTGAGTAGTAGTAAGAAATCTACTTTGTTATCAATATTCTCATTTGTGATTACTCTCTGATATTTCTCTTTCTCAATATTGGCTTGATTTTTGGTTGATATTATTTGACTCAAACAATTATATTTATGAGTGTTACTGTTATGTGTTCTCTTATTCTTAGTGGATATTTTGTATTTCAGAAAATTGAAATTTAGGGAATAAGTTTATTTTTTATAGAACTCTCCCCCTTTTTGTATATCCAGCTGTAAATACCTGGGTATTTTTCTTGAACTTGCTTTTTTAAATTTTATTTGCATAATAATAAATACATTCATTTTTGATAAGACTTTATTCCTTAACTCCCTAGACTTATGAAAAATAGAAACGAAGTACTTTCACCTTTGCGTAGTGAGATAGATATAGTTACAGTTTTAAATAGTACTGTGAAGTGAAAGGTATATTATTCACCTCTTAGTAATCTCAGTCAAATTGCTCATGATTTATGGAACGAACCAGATGCTACACAAGTAGGTATTTTCATTGTTTCAAAGGGGCATAAATTGGCTGTAAAATATGAACGTCATTGAGACAAAAGATCTTTTATTGTTATGGATACCCTTGGTGATGGTGAATGATATACATCTGATAGAAGTGCTTTTCTAACCATATGAAAAATTGTTTCTTGAGTGGATCATATTATTGGCTATGAAGATGATATTAATATATATAGAAACAATTTTTCTCGATTAAAGTCTAAAAATTGATGTCGTATAATGGCAATAACAGATATTACTCGAATGATGGTAGACGTAACTTTAGCAGATACACTATCACATGCATCATATGCATTAAAAACACAAGAGATTGGAGGTGTATCGATAACAGATTATGAGCTTCCACCTCAATTTATGGAATATACTCAGTATGTAGATGATATACCAGATTATGTAGAGCGTATGAATAAAAGATGAGTGAATACAGAGGTACTAGAACAACAAATAAAAAAATATTCGAAGAGTTGAGAAAATAAAAGTAAACAAGAGAGAGTTCATAACTCTTATAATGATATTCTTCATAAAGAGTATAGTGATATTCTATCGAAGAGTAAACTTGTTGAAAGGAAGGATTGAGCAAGGCCTCCCAAAGTACCGACTATGAGTAGATATGGAGTTGGGGAAGATATACTTATGTGACCATTAAGACCAAGGGCAAGTATGAAAGCTACAGAAGCAGCGCCACTTCTTTCAAAATATCAGAAAGAAAGTGAAGGGAGTAGTTGTTTTTCTTGGTGTTGCTAAGAAGATATTTTACACAAATGATAAATATCTCTGCTATCTTTTTCTTGTATTTCTCCCATTCCTCACTATACTAATTGCGCTTATTTTATAAGAAATTATAAATGATGGAATAATAGAGTATATAATTTTAATATCTTTATTTTCTCCCTTCTATTCGTATGAAGGGAAGGGTTGGGGATGGGTTATGTATTGTATTATTTCATTATTTTTTCTTATAGAGTAGAGATTACTTTATATTTTTAAATATTTTTTTATGGGTATATCAGAGAATAAAACTCCTCTCAAGAAAAGCTATACTATTGATGGAAAAGAAATATCTTTTGAAACGGGAAAAATAGGTCTGCTAGCATCAGGAGCAGTTACTATGAGTGATCGTGAAGGAAACGTAGTATTTACTACCACTGGTTTTAAAACTGAATGATTGAATGAACAGGCCGGTTTTTTTCCACTCGTTGTTGATTTTCAGGAAAAATTTTATGCAAGTGGGCAGATTGGATGAAATAGATTTCAGAGAAGAGAGGGAAGACCAAGTGATGGTGCTACCCTTACAGCAAGAATGATTGATAGACCAATTAGGCCAATGTTTCCTAAAGGGATTATAAATGATACTCAGATTATTGTTACGGTACTTTCTTCTACAACTGAAAAGGATCTTTGAACTTGGGGAATTACGAGTGCATCTCTTGGGCTTTTGATGACTGGAGCACCATTCGAGGGGCCAATCGCTTGAGTGAATGTAGTACTAACAAACGAATGAAAATACATTTCTGAACCAAGTACTCAGGAACAAGAAAATGCAAAACTGAACCTTACTGTTGCTGGAACTATTGATGCTATCACTATGGTAGAAGCTGGATGACAAGAAGTAAGTGATGAGGAAATGTTAGCTGGACTTGAATATGCTTTTGACCTTATAAAATCTCTTTGTGAAGCACAATTAGATTTTATAAAAGACTATAAAGAACAATTTGGTATACCAGTGATAGAAGCAAGCTTTAATAATCCAGATGAAAGTCTATTTGAAAAAGTTCAAGACTTCCTTACTTTTGAAAAATTAGAATCTCTTTATAATAAATCAAAGCAAGAGTTTCAAAATGTTCTTGATGGTTTTGATATAGAAGTAAAAGAATATTTATTATCAGAATGAATCGTATCAGAAGAAGATGATACCAGCTTTGTTGGTACACTGGTGTATAAAAGAGTAAAAGAAGTTATGAGAAAAAATCTTCTTGAGAAAAGTATGAGACTCGATGGAAGAGCAACTGATGAAGTAAGAGAAGTAACGGGGGAAGTTGGATTACTTCCAAGGCCTCATGGTTCAGCATTATTCCAAAGAGGTATTACTCAAGCTTTGAGTATTGCTACTCTTGGTGGACCAGATGATGAAATGACGATTGATGGTATGATGGGAGCATCAGTAAAGAGGTATATACATCACTATAATTTTCCTCCGTATTCAGTTGGGGAAGTCAGAATGATGAGATGAGTTGGAAGAAGAGAAATTGGTCATGGAGCATTAGCTGAGAGAGCGCTCGTTCCAGTATTGCCAAACGAAGAAGGTTTTCCATACGTTATGAGAGTCGTTTCAGAGATTACTACCTGTAATGGTTCGAGTTCTATGGCTTCAGTTTGTGGAAGTACGATGAGTTTGATGCATGCATGAGTTCCTATAAAAGCTCCAGTTGCTGGGGTAGCAATGGGTATGATATACGATGCAGATTCTGGGAATTACAAGATTCTCAGCGATATCCAAGCGCAAGAAGATTTTCTTGGAGACATGGATTTCAAGCTTACCAGAACTCCAAAATGAGTAACGGCTATGCAACTCGATGTAAAGATAAAATGATTAAAAATGGATGTGTTTAGAGAAACATTTGTTCAATGAAAACAAGCAATTGATTATATTCTTGAAAAGATGTTGGCAGTTATTCCAGAATCAAATAAAGAACTTTCTCCATATGCTCCACTGATTATGAATATAGCAGTTCCAGAGGATAAGATAAGAGAAGTAATTGGAAAGGGATGAGAGAATGTACAGAGAATGGAAAAAGAATACTGAGTAAAGGTTTCTATAGCTGATGATGGGAATACCACTATTACTGCTGATTCTCAAGACGGTGGACAGAAAGCAATTGCTGATATAAAACAACTCCTATGGGTTCCAGAAGTAGGATATACTGGAAAATGAAAGATAGTGAAAATAATAGATGGAACCGGGGCAATAGTTGAATTTGCATGAAAATCTGGAATGATTCATATTTCTAAGCTTGCTGCTGAGAGAGTAAACAAAGTAGAAGATATAGTAAAACTCTGAGAGGAAGTTGAGTTTAGTATTATTCAAGTCGATTTGGCGAAGGGGAGAATAGGTTTGAAGAGAAAGTTTGAAGAAAAAAAGATAGAGGTGAAAAAAGTAGAAAAAGAATCATCAGACACGAAATAAAAAAGAAACATTTTTCCTCATGAAATTGCTTTTAAATCAAGAATATGTTATTATTTACTAATATTAGTAGATAATAACATATTTTTTATGCTAGAGAAGGAAATAAAAATTCTTGATATTGATACTCAGGGTATTCAAAAACAGTTAGTTGATATGGGTGCAGAAAAAACCTTTGAGTGATTTATTCATGATGTGTATTATGATTTTCCTGGAGATACTATGGAAGATAATAAAAGGCTTTTCCGTGTAAGGCAAAAATGAGAAACTCATTTATATACGATTAAAAGAAAAAGAGTGACGGCAAAAGAGTGATGAGAGAAAGGTGTGAAAATAGCAGATGAGTGAGAAAGAGAGATTACAGATGTAGATAGTTTTAGAAAAGTTCTGGAAAAATATGGAATGAAAAAGACCAGAGAGAAAAAGAAACATAGGGTTTCATATCGCCTAAATAACCAAGAATTTGATATCGATCAATATGATGGAATTCCTACCTTATTAGAAATAGAAGCACATAGTTCAGAAGAAATTCAAGACTCTATTAAAATGCTATGATTAGAAGGTCATGTTGCCAAAAGCTTTGGTTCGAGATGACTTTATAAATATTATGGACTTGATTATAGTTATTTGTAAGAAAGTTTCTTAATATTTGAATATTTTTAGAAACTGTGATACGATGGGTGATGTATTTATTACATTTATAATCGTATTATGTCACTAGGTGCTTATCCCTCCACAAGCATATTGAGTTCATTGACAGAAAATACGATATTGCCGGAGCATAAAAAATTGGATTTCTCAGAGACCAAAAGTTGAGAGAACTCTATAAATAAAATGAAACAACTACAAGACTACCATTTACATGTGGATAGTCTTAATTTTGGTGATTTAAAACAGGATGATTTGTGTTTTTTGTATAAGAATCATATAAATAATACAAAAATAAAGCTTGAAATAGAATCTCTTACTGACTTTATTGAATCCTGTAATTCTGATACTCCTCACCCACAAGTCTTGGATTCTTGGAAATGAAGATCTCAAGAATTGAAAAAAGATATTCTTTCCTCAGTAGGTGATGAAATAAACTCTTTATCTATATGAAAAATGAGCTATAGGGCAGATTCAGAGTTTTTTATGATTTATCAAAGTAATGAAAAGATTCAAAGCTCGATAGAAAAGACCTATCCAGGTATAAATATTTCTATTAGTGTAGAATTTATGAATGAGTATAAGAATGTTTATATTAGGTTTCGAGATCATTTGAGAGACTCACTTTCTCTAGAAATGAAACAAGCAGAGAAAACAGGGAAGCCAGATCCTTTTAAGGAGGAAATTGATAAATTTTTATCTCTTCCAGATCAGACGAAAGTAACTATACTCTATCTTTTTGATACCTGAGTTCGTTTTGATAAAATTTCATGAGATTTTAGGGGCTATCTCGCAGGTTATTTAAACTTTCTATTTTTTCATACTCATCAGTATCAAAAATTTGTAGAGTGAGGTTCGAGTTGAAAGAATCAATCACTGTGGTGAAAGGTCGATATCAGGAATGATTCGTTAGATACTATTGCAAAAGAAATTATTGAGATATCTCCATATCTAGAAAACTCTTTACATACAAACTTTATGACAAAGTATCTGTGAGATCTTGATACGAAGACGAAAGTTTTGTATGAGAGCATGTTCCAACCAAAGCTTACGGATATAAAGAACAGTATAAGACAAGAGGTAGAAAAAATTCAACAAGCAAAGAGTGATGACTATCTGAAAAGTAACATATTATTCAATTAGCTGAGTAAAAAAATTGCTGGTAGAGAATATGTATCATTTTTATTTTAATATATTTTATTATTTTTATTATGCCTAGTGACAGTAGTGATTCCGAATCCAGGTTTTTAAAATACGATCAGTTAAAAGAAATAGGGAATTTTAATGAACAGTTTCAAAACTTTGATGACTTATATACAGGTTTTCAGTATTTTATTGAATGTAGAAACCTGTTAACAAAATATAGTTATATTCAAGAAAGTTTTTTTTGTTCTCTTGATGAAGCATCTCCGATTCGATTAAGAATATATTTGAAGAAAAATGGTTTTCCTCAGACACTGGGGGACATGGAGTTGTTTATAAACAAATTCTGATCTCTCAGTATAAAGAGGGAGAAGGAAAAGGAAACTCTTACCTCTGAATTAGCGGTTGTTATAGATGAAAGAAAAGAAGTGAATAAGAAAAACTTTAAGATTTTTAATGAAGGAAATACTAAACTATATAGTGCTATAATAATAAAATATGAGAGACTACACTGAGAAATTACTCCAGATAATTATAGTCATTTTTTGAAACTTTGTTCACAAGATATGCTTGATTTGCATATTTCTCAAGACATTTTATCCTGAAGCATTATAAAAGATAAGTGATGAAAACTTTCTGTAGTTGATTTTCGATCTTCTCAATCGGTTCAATTTTATGCTCAGTTAAAAAATCTTGATATCATTGATATATCAGAGTATTCTTTTTTAGAAACGAGTGCAATTTCATTACACCTTCAAGAGAAGGCAATAGCATGAGAGAATGCTATTTCTGGGAGAGATATTTCTCATGTTGGAGTTGGGATCATTGTAGAGTGAGCTTCTTGTCCTATTCTACAGGTTGAGTGAGATAGAGTTACATATGGAGATCAGCTTATTGATACTTCTGAATTTCCTCCAGTGAAGTTTATTACTTCTCCGACTCAGAGCAATTATAAACTTCAAAGTTGTGAACTTGAGTTTGATGCTGATGTGAAGTTAATACAAGAAAAAGAGAAAATACTTTGAGAAATGAGAGAAAATACTGAAGGGTTGAAGGGGGTTGAGGTACATATTGAATCCTTTAAACAAAAACAAGAGAATATCATAAAAGCTGATTTATCAGATGAAGTGGTTTTAGATCACTTATTCTCAGTATATAGGACGAATAAAAGAATTACTGCTTTGATCGAAGAGATTGATTCTTGTGGGAACACAAAAGAGAGACAAAAGGCTCTTAGAGAGATGATTCTTGATTTTATCTCAAATACTATGGAAAAGTTTCTTATAGTAAAAAGTGACTTAGAAGATAGAAATCAAAGATCAATGGAGAGGCTCAGAACTATTAAAGAACATGAAGAAAGGAGTATAGCAAATTATCAGCGTATTTTGAAAGAGAAGGATGATGATATAAGGTCAAACTTGAGATTGTTAGATGCTTTATGATTTACCCTATTGGATCAGTCATTTACTGATATGCTTGTGAATGAAATCAACCATGTAGAATGATTTAAGTGAGCCATTGAACTTTGAGCTGGTTTTAGTATTTGTGAGGAGATCAATCTTGCAGAATGACAGTTCTGAAATAGTAAGTGACAAAATCGTATGGAATTATTAGTGAGGTGTTTTAATAAAGCTATTAGTGGGAACCCACATGAACCAAATTCTATTCGATGATTTGTTTCTGGTTCTACTACTTGTGTGTGAAATAAAACAAAGTTTATTGCGGATCTGAGTTCTAAGTATAATATTCAGAATGCAAATGGTACATTTAATATTCAACAGGCGAGACAGAACCTTAAAAAACCTCTGAGTGCATAGAAAAAATATTTTTTCAATTTTATCATAAAATATTTGTGCCTGAGAAAAAAATGTGATACAGTTTATGTAGTATGGCTTTTTTATATCTTTTTATACCATTATGTGACAGGGGAATTTAATACCACAGGACAGTTTAGAGAATAATAATAATCCAGAACAAGAACAACAAGATGAAATTGTTCAACAGAATAGAGAGGATATTTTTTATGTTGAACAAAGTCAAAATAGCATTAGTGATTTAGTAGATAAAAGAAAGGGAGTTTCTGTATCTACAGAGGATATTACAGAAAGTGGATTGGTATGAATGTGTGAAAAGTATTCACATAGTGAGGTTATTCAATTTTGTGAACTTACTGATACTCAATTACAAGATGGACAGGTTGATTTAGCTCATGTGAAAGAAAAATTGAAATCGGTTATTGTATCTTGTATAGATAAAAATATACAGTCGCATAAAGGGAAGTGTTTAGAAAAAGTAAGGTCTATAGTTGAGAGAGATGAGGTGTGAGATGTAGCGTTTTTATCGCAAATGAGTTTTAATCTCTTTGATTCGGCAACTTCGACTCTCCCTCCAGCTCAAGTGAAAATAAATAAAATTGATATGAAGCAATTTTCTTAAAAGAGGGAATGATATGAATATTGATATAAAAAAAATTTCGGAAAATAAACAATCAAAAGAGAATACTCCTCTCACTGCAGAGGAGTATTTAAAGTTTGAACGGAAAGAGGAGCAGATTTGTGAAATAAAGAGAGAATGAGATAGAGAGAAAATATTTTCACAAATAGAGTCATATAATATGATTCAAGAGGTTACTGTATGAAAAGCAGAATATTGTAGTCTTGAGTGAGTCTATAGTGAAGTAAAAAAATGAGATACACTTACAGGGGTATGTAAGGAGTATTATTGACACCCTTCAGTTGCGTATGATCTTATGGAAATGTATTGAGTAGCTGAGGATTTAGGAGTATGACATATATTATTTCTTCCTGATAGAATATGAAATCATCAATTAAAAGAGATGTATAACCAGCAACTTCTTGAGAATGAATTGCTTCAGATAAATAAAGAAAAACAAGAAATAAAGAATATATTAGATCAATATGATAACTATTTAGAAACTACTCATAAGCTTGATTACAACATAGCTTCATTTAATCCACTATCAAGTAATATAAAAAATATTTGAGATACGAGATATGATCTTTATAAAAATATAATCAGTGATGAAAATCTCAATATCAAAGAAAAGAATCCTAATTTATATACAAACCTCAATGATTATTTAACTTGAGAAGATGTATTTTTGGATTGGGATGAAGAACTCAAAGTATATCTTCTTGAAGAAAAATCAGAATTCCTGAAAGACCTGCCAGAAATAGAAGAAAAGCTTGATGGAGAGAATGGGTATAGAAACCTTTTGGCAGCAAAGAACTATTTTCAAAAAAGAATAAATTCTGAAAATTCAGATGTACTTTCTTTTCTTGATGTACCACTCTATAACTATATGGAGGCTTTTGAACAGGATTATCTGAAGAGTGTTTATTTAGATCAAGAATTTGATGTATGAAAGGTAAATGGTATTCTCAAAATATATGAATTTGTGAGAGGGGATTTTGAATATACGGATATAAAAGAATACATAGAACTCATATGATGAACTTTTAATGGGGTAAGATGACTTTCTTGGAGGACTTTGAAACTATGAACGGACTTAATGAAATCTATCAATTCTGAAGTGATTTATGATATTTGAATATGAGAGGATGCACTTATAGAGTCAAGTATGAGGTTTGCATTTGAATGGGAAAAATATATAGATAATGCTTCATTGAGTCAGTTTATTAAAGGAACAGAATGAACCGTACTTATGGCTCCGGCACTTGCGAGTGGAATTATTGATGGGTATATGGATGCAGCTGCAACGATTTGAATGTTTATTGCAGAGCCAGAGCAATTGATTCGAGATATGAAGAAGGTACCTGATTTATTGAAACATATAGATATTCAGGAGCTGTATGGACTCTATGCTGAAACTTTTGATGGAAAACCTGAAGAGTTGTATCCAGCGATTATGTATACTCTTGCGTATATTTATGTTCTTATGATCGCTATGCCACTTGCTGCACCCAATTTGGTTTCTAAGGTTGGGGAGTTGGTTGGAAAGGTTATTGGCAAGGGGAAATTTAGGAAAGAGTTGAAGGAATTGGAGGGGGAGAAGTTGAAGTTGAAAGAGATGAAGGAGGAATATAGTTTTATGAATGAGTGGAAATTGGAGAGGGAAGCTATATATAAAGAACTAGATATTGGTAATAATAAAATTGACGAGCTTTTACAAGCTAGGGAAAAGATATTTTTTGAACATGGAAAATTAAGAAAAGAAGTTATTGATATAAATAACAAAGAAAGAAAAATAGTCGATAGTGTTACAATATATGAGAGTTGAGGTACTTGATATACTCGTAAATCTATTTTAAAGCGCATTAAAGAATTGAATAAGCAAGAAAAAAAGTATGAAATTAATATAAAAGTTTTATTAAGTAAAAAAGATAAAGTAGAAGAGGATTTAAATACTTTACTTCAAAAACAAGAAAAACTTAATGGTATATTATGAGAAAAATATAAGAATATATCTGATTTTAATGATTATTATTCAAGCTATGTTTATCATAAAATAAAAATTAAAGATTCTAATGAATTATTGGAAAAGGGGATCAAACTTAAAGATCAACAAGAAAAGGTGCGTGGTATAAATAAAAGTTTCCTTAAAGAAAATAAAATTTTAGAAGGAAAAAATTGAGAAGTACTTAAAGAGAAGATTATTATAGCTGAATGAAAGAAGGTATTTAAAGAACAGTTTAAACATAATGATAATAGTTTAGATAATTTTAATAAATATCTAGAAAGTCATAATAATAAAGTTATTGCTTTGGAGAATATTGAAAATAAGGTAATGTGATATCGTATAAGATGAAGAAAGGAAAAGTATATTCAAGATAAGTATTTATATTTATATGATGAAAAATATTTTCAATTATCATTGCAAAATTATGAAAATTATGTTACCATAAAAAGTAGTAGTATAAAAGAAAGAATGAGAAAACTTGATATGCTATCAAAACAGTTTTCAGAAACAATTTGAAAGTCCGTAGAGAATTCTAGCTCAAGAATAAATGATACTAGAAATATATTAGAAGAGAATAAAAAATAATTTTAAAAGTGTTAATTATGAATATTATAAAAAAAATATTTACTAGAGCTATTAGTAACTCTAGTAAGAACGAAGTAGATAATACATATAGAGATACTACAGATAAAGTAGATCATGTATTTGATTTTATGAAGGAAGGTAGTGAATATGAGAATGGGAAGTCTGAGAACTATAAACTTAGGCGTATTTGTAAACATTTATGGAGAAGAGTAGAATTTGATGCTGGTGGGATAAAAAAAGCAGAATTAGATACATTGAATGAAGAACAAAAACAAAAATATTCAGAGTTAGAATCTGAAATAGAAATATTAAAAAATGATGGTGAGATACTAGGTAACCTTGGTAGACAAAGTGAGTTTCAAGTATGGATGCTTTGATTTTATGAAGATAAGAGTGTGTATTTGTTATTTGTAGAAAAACTTAATGAGTACATTGATTTATATAATGAACATGTAATTGACTATAATGGTTGGACTTCAGATTAACTAATTTAACATTTTAAAATCATATTGTGAGTAAGGAGTTAGAAGAAATAAGTGAGGTTACTAATAAAATTATTACTACTTGAAATCAACTCAAAGATCTTATTGATAAGATGAGTTTTGGTTATTCACTGCAAGTTTTGAACACTATTCAAAATAATGAGTGATATATACAAGAGTATAAAGATGATTGATTACCAAAAGTTCTTAATGGAATATTGCCTCTTCCTTTTCCTAATGGAGCTTTAAATTTTGATGGCAAAAATAAACCTTATGAAGATAACTATAAGAATTTATCTCATGAGTATTATGAGTTATCAAAACTATTTAATAACCTTATTATAAGTTCTATAAATAAATAATGTATTGATGTTATAAAGTTAATATTATTCTATGAATATAATAAAAAAAATTTTCTTTGCTAATAAAAAGAGTAACCTTACAAATAAAGAGCAAAACTCTCTTTCTGATTTGAGAGATTCTACAAAAGAGTGATTTATACAATCTATGGATTTTGAATATACTCCAAAGACAAAAATAAAATTAAACTATCCAAAATTGATACTTTGATATTTATTGATGGATTCGAGGTATGAATGAAAAGATATTGAAAAGGCTGACTTTGAGTCATTGGATATAGAACAAAAAGAAAAATATAGATCTATAAAGGGGGAAATTCATATGCTAAGTAAGTATCGTGAAGATTTCGGACCTTTATTTAATAGAGAGGAAATAGAAGAATGGATAGATTGATTGGTTAATGAAAAAGAAATTTATATATTGTTTCTTGATATTTATAATACCTACATTGATACATATAATGAACAAGTAAAAATGTATAATAGGTTCTTACCGTTATATGATATTGAAGAAATAAAAATTGAGGATGAAAGCAAAAACTAGAATATATTTTTTAAAAGGGGATTAGTTTAGAAAACTCATTTTATATATATAATAAAGATATAGAAGTGTCATTACTTTTATATCTTTATTTTTTAATTTTTATATTATGTTTCATTTTAACATTAAAGTTCCTGAAAGATTTGATAAATTATACCTTGTTTGGATTTCTATATTGTTTATGTTAGTATTTTTAACAGTTTTGATACTTTTTCTTTTTGCATTATTATGAATTGATATAGGTAATTTTCTTGATATATTCTCTCTAAAATCCTTTTTAGTTGTATTTTTAAGTATATTTATACTTGGTTGGCTTGGTTTTGCTTTTTATATTTGAACCAAAGTAGATGAAAGGTTGAGGAAAAGAAATTTAAAATTCTTAAAGAATGGTTTTAAAGTGTATAAAAATTTATCTATTACGACTATTAATAAATACTATCCTTATATTAATGGCTATCCTATTGGTAATTGAGAAATAAAATTTTGCCCTGAAGATATGATTTATATGAATATTGTATATCTATTGGAGAGTGGTTATATAAAATGTACTACAAAGTATGATATATCTAATGGAAGCTACCAAGATTTTATAATGAATGAAGCTAGTTTTAGGCTTGTTGATATTGTCTAATAGGAGATTGTCTCTTTCTTCAGTATTTTGTCTTTCATAAAAAAATATGCTAAAATAAAGACCATATATACTATGAAAGGACTTAATGAATATAGATTTACGAAATGACTCACAAAGCAATGAAAAAAAGTGAAATAATACTCCTCTTACCTCAGAGGAGCTTTTAACGTTTGAAAGTAATCAATCTAAAAGTAAAGAAATTAGTAAACAATCAGAAATAGAAAGCCAACTTTGAATGATAGAACTCTATAAAAAAGAAAGTCCTCAATATCAAATAGATTGATATATTATTCATGATATACAGCAGTGAGATACTCTTAGTAAAATTACACAAGAATACTATGGAAATATAGAAGTTTGGAAACTACTGAGTGAAATAACAGGAGTAGAAGAAAAGATACTCATCTGAAACCCCGTAATACTTCCATCAGAACTCTCAAAAGAATACCCACTGAAACAAGAGCGTTTACAAGAAGTGTTCCAAGAACAATTGAAACAAATAGATAAAACCCTCAAGCAACTTGATGAAATAAACTGGAATCTGAGATTTTGGGAAAATAACCAAATAGATATTGGGAGACTGAATATATATACAGAGATATCAAGAGAAGATATTTGAGAACTCAGTGTAAATAATTTAAAGCTCTTTGATAGACTGAATAGATTTCTTGAGGCTTGAGGGTGATTCTCTGATATTGATGAAGAGCTCATTATTTATTACCTCTCAACAAAAGAGAAAAAACTTCAGAAACTGCAAGAAATAAAACCACTAGATGAACTTGATAACCATACACAATTCTATCACGAAATAGAAGCACAAGTAAAACAAATAGAAAAAAAACTGAGTCAGTTTAACCTCAGAGATGAGGCAAGTCTTGAAAACCTTAATAATGAACAAAAGCTTGAACTAGAGTATCTTACTATTAAGTATGAATTTTTCAAAACGATTCAAATGGATTATCTCTCTAGTATCTATACAGACTGATGATTGATAGACATGAGGTATGCAAAAAATTATGCTGAAAGTATGGAACGCAATCCATTTAATAATGACAGTACGTTTTTAACTGATATTACTGATTTTCTTTCTGATATAAATGGACTTAGATGAATGTGAGTGAGGTGAATGACTCTTTGAGGAGAGCTTTTGAAGCACAAGCTGAGAAAAGAACTCTATCATCCAAATGAAAGTATAGATGGAAATCATGAAGCGTATCTCAGAAAGATTATTTGAGAAGAAGTGAATATAATTAGTATCAAAGAAATATTTGCAAGTAGCTGACTCTCAATAGAAGCTCTATGAGTATGAATAACTGAATGAATGATAGATATATATGTAGCCTATGCAACGATTGTACTGACTCCAGAGCAATTAGTAAAAGATGTAAAAAAACTTCCATATCTTATAAGTGAGTTTTATAATAACTTTAGTGAGTACTATGAACAGGCAAAGGAGTATATAGCAAATAATCCAGATGATGCAGCACTTAATGGTGTTTATTGAATATGATATATTGCTAGTATGATATTCTTTAGTAATTTTCTTCCTTGAGTTCCTAATGTAGTAAGTATATTAGCAGTAATATCAGGACGATGAATTTGAAAATGATGAAAAATGGTGATGAAATCATATTTTACAATACAAACAAAAAGATTAGGGAAAAAAGAAAAACATATTGTAAATGAAAGAGATAGTTTATCAGTTCAAAATATTATGAAAAGTGAAAGATTTTTGAAAGAAAGGAATTTAGATGTGAAGAAACATGATTTTAATAGAGAAATGAAAGAATGGCTCCTAAAAGAAGAAAAGTATTTTCAAGACTCTCCGAATCAATTAAAAGAAATATATAAAATTAAACAAAAAATAGAAAAATCAGAGAGACGTCAGAAAAATAATAAAAGTGATGGGGATAATCAAGAGCAAATATTTACGGAAGATGATATATGAATATTCAAAAGATATGTGGATTATTCAGCTAAAAATATGGAAGAAAGAGTATTATCTTTTCTAGAAAAAGAAAAAGTAAGGTATTCTGGAGAAGCAGAAAAAGTAAATATAAGGATACAGGGATATAATGAGCTTATGTCACATCTCAATCGAGTTAGTAAAAATATGGATAGGCAAATAAAAGAAATAACAGATAAGGCTTCTACTCTTACTGAAAGATGAATATGAAATACCCAAGATGTAATACAATATGGAAGCTTAGCAGTAAAGTATGGAACTCTTTTTTCTGTACTGAATGCAACACTAGAAAACTTTATGTTAGATGAATATGGAGGGGAAATATTAGAAGTAACGAAGTGAGTATTGAGTCAAGAGTTTGAAAAGATACGAGAAAGTTGAAAAAGAAGTAGAGATGTGATAAAATGAGATATATATAGGCAGATACAGAAGCATATACAGGGGTGAGGGTTAAAGGTAAATGAATTTAATCTATGAAGATTGGATCATCTTATAAAGAATGAGGATCTTATTTTACCTGAAAAAGAAATAGCAGAGTGAGATAGAGAGATGAAAGTAGCTTTGAATATAGTGAGTGCAGTGGAGTTGTTTTTGAGGAAGTTACAATGAGCAGATGCAGATGTAATAGATGGAAAGATTATATGAAATACTATTGTAGATAAGTTGATGATTAAATTCTTTGATGTAAAAGTGAATATAGTGGTTGAAGATGAAAAACTAGAACCAAGTACTACTAAATAATGTTATAATACAATGAACACAATATTTGAATCTATAAAAGATATTTTCAGTTCTAAAGAGAGAGAGGGTACTTCTTTAGAAGAAGAAAAACAGAGTATACAATGAACTTTTCAGAAAGAGAGGTTAAAATTAGAAATAGAAATAGTAGACTGAGAAAGGAAAAAAGAATTAGTAGAATCTATTATGTTGCACAAACAAGAAAAGTTTAATCCTTCTCTGGATGTACATGAAAGAGTAGAGAGAATATATAACAATTCTAGGTATTTTATGATTTTATGAAATATATATGGAAGAATTTGAAATGAAACATGAAAGTTATGAGAATATTTTAAAGTAGATTGAACAAAAGTAGAGTTTTTATTCAATTTAGATAAACTTACTCCCCCATTTGAATGGATGGAAGAGGATTATAAGAATTTTCATGAGAATGTTAGGAGGCAGCAAAGAGCTTGGTCAATTTTTTATCATAACAATATTTTAGAAAAAGAATGATATAGTTATCTGTTAGATGACAAATGAATATATCGTCTATTTAATAAGAAAGATTGAATAGAAAAACAAGGTTTAAAGTGAGTAGAATGATATAGGTACACCACGATACAAAACTGAACAAAGGCTCCACATGACTTTGAGAAAGCAAATATTATTGAATACTGACAAGAAGTACCCAAAGAGAGTGAAGAATATTATAATCTTATGCAGAAACTAAGAACAAGTAGAAAGGTAGAGTGAAAATAACTCTATTTTTTTTACGCGTTTAAAGATACGAGAAAGTTGAAAAAGAAGCAGAGATGTTATAAAATGAGATATATACTGGCAGATACAGAAGCATATACAAGGTTGATGACTAAAAGGAAATGAATTTAATTTATAAAGAAGATTAAAGAAGCTGATTAACACGCACAAAAATAACAAAATAAAGATATAGAATAGTAGATTATTCTACACCTTTATTTATCCTAGATTTTTCCTCTTATTCCCCTCCTTTAGAGGGTCTAGGGGAGGTCCTAAATACACATTTTAGATAATATTTCTCGATACCTTTATTTTATACCTCAAATATTTGAATATAACAAAAAATTATGGTAAAATTATCTATGATACGTGGATTTTTATTTAATATATTTTTACTTGGTTATGTCTCCAGATAAATGAGACTCCTTTTCTGTAGATAAGGGAAAGGGTTCAGTTGAACATAATAGGAATGGAAGCGAGGTTTCTGAGATAAGTCAATGTGAAGAGATCATTGGCTGTTTAGTCAAAGAGAAGAATGCAGTACCACATATAGATGATATCGTAAAATTTTCTGAAGAAAGTCAGTTGATAGAGTTTTGTGAAAAGTATAAATACCCAAATGTAATTGCGAAGGCAAACTCTATTGACCCTGATAGACAAGATTGAAAATTAGAAGCAATTAGTGTTCAAGATGCTTGAGAATTACGTGATGAGGCTTGTAAATCTATACAAGTACAACTAAATGAAAAAGCAAAACCAATGTTTGTACGTAAAACGCAACTTGATGATAGAATAGAGAGAATAGACAAAAGTAGAAGAAATGATTCAGGGAGTATGGCAGAACGAGATGCTTTGGTAAGCGAGGTTATAGTTATTAATAATTCTATTATGGCAGCAAAGGGAATAGAGGGAACGTCAGAACTTGAATTAGCTCAGAAGGAATTAGCTATTCATAAGTCTCTTTTAAAGGTGGTAGGTGATACGCTAGATGGTGTTACTTCCTTATCACTTTCAGACTTTTCACCTATGTCAAAGGCATGGGGAAATGATTCTTTCAAAAAGAAATATGCGAGTCCTGATGTACTTAGAAAAGAGAAAGATTTATCAGATAAGCTATGAATTAGTTTTACAAAGGAATTTATGGATCAATACGAAGCTATTAAAGATGATTACTATTCATTTTTAAGGGAGTATCATAAATTAACAGCTGCTCCTTGAAAAGAACCATCAACAAAAATGGAGAGAATTTTTAATGATTTTGATGACTTTCATCAGACTCTTACTTTGTATATATATCATATGGCTCTCAAATCAAAGGAAGGAAGTCTTTGAAGTAATAATAAAGATTTACCGTTGGTAAGAAGAAAAGGGAGTATTGCAACTAAATCAACAAATATAGTTGCAGGAATGGTCCAATATAATGCTCGTAAGTCTGCAGTAGATGAAACAGATCCGAAGCGTCAACGTGAATATTTCCGTGTAGTAGCAGAATATAATAGATTATTTTATGAACATAGACCACATAGAGTTGCGAACAAGCTACTAGAGCGTGCTCCAGAGTCAAAAAATGCTCTTAATAACGAGTTCATGGGAAATTTAGAAATCATGCAGAGAGATATGCGTATGTTGAATAATCAGGTAAGAGCAGAGCAAGATAGATTAATTAAAGAATCACAAGATGTTTGAAAAAAATGAAGGGTGATTTTAGATATTTTGGAACAAAGGGGGAAATAGTTTTATTTTTATATAGTTTAGATTATGAATCCATGAGAAAAACTTCGTTCTAATGAGAAAATGCAAACTCCTGACTTTAAGTCTACTTTTGAAAACCACTTTCAGAAAGAGGTCTATGATAAACTTTTTGACTTTTTCTCCTCTTGGAATAAGAAAGAACAAGAACAATTTTTATACATTTGTAATACGCTTTTAGATAATCCAGATTATCCTATAAATTCATATATACAGCAAGAATTGTTTGAGTCATCAAAACAAGGTTTTATTCAGGACTTTTTATGACAACCCTATATTCTTAGTATACTAGGAGAAAGAAAGGATCAAAATAATGATATAGAAGCATTAGATAATGAGATCGATTCTAGGGAAAAGGAATTTTTTCAATTAAAAGAGTTTTTGCCTAAAGCATTTAATAAGATTTTTGAAAAAATAAATATAGAGGAAAAGAAGTGATTGTTTTATAAAAATGGTGTTAAAATAGAGGTTAAAGATCTTTATGCAGAAATTATTAAGGATCACTACGATATTTTATTAGATGAAGCTCGTGAACATCCGTATCAGTTTGTTTTGGTGTATGAATATGTACGTGATAGTTGAGAGGTTGACGTAGAAGAGTTAGAAAAGGACTATGGAAATATCTATGAATTAAGTAAACATACTATTGATCCTACAAATAAGGATGGACCAGCAAGACAGCGTCAAGTTGAAATAGCTCTTTGATTAGACACTAAAAGAAGTGAGAAATTATCTATAGATGGAGATAACTTTATTATCGGAGATGAACAAGTAATATGAACGAAAAAGTATATTAGAGATTCAGTAAATGGTTTCAAAATAGAAAGTGCTGATATCGCACATATTAAAAGAGACAGAGAATATCTCGAAGAAAAAAATACCATAAGTAAAAGTATTAATGAAAGCTCAGCAGAATTAAAAATATTGACTTCAGAGATTTGAAAATTTAGGTCTCTTGCATATAGTATGCAGAAGTTTGATTTTGCTACCCATTCAAATGGTGAACCAGATGAAGAGGGAGTTGAAGCACAATTGGTACAATTAGGAACAACTTATAATTCTATAGTTGAGGAGGATCCTTGAATGAAAAAGAAAGTTTCTAAAATTAAAGCTTGAATTAAAGGACTTCAAGAAGATGAATGAAATATATGAAAACAGAAAAAACTACAAAAGACTATTTTAGACTATCTAGATCATAAAATAGATGATTTAGAAAGTGATAGAGACGATATTTTAAAGATTAAAGAAGAAAAAGAAGAAGAGTTACAGGATCTAGAGAGAAAAGAGATAAGAAGAGTTGGAAACTTAAGAGAACAACTCAATACGGAAGATGAAAAAGCAAGAGAAATGATGAATGCCCTTCGTTTACTATGAATGCATTTACTTCCTCAATCGGTTTTTGATCATATTGTAAGAATTATCAATGAAGAAGATGCATTAAGAGGTCAGATAAAACTATTAAACGGCCAAGGTTTAAATGGAAAAATAAACCCAGGAGATCTTGAATTTGGTCAAAAATCATCAGAGACGTACAAGAAGGTTTTAGTTCAATTAATTAATAAAGCCCTTACTTGAAGTCCTGAAACACCACATAGTATTGAAGGATTTATGAATGGGAATGTTTTCCAGATGACCGAAGCAGAGTTTAGACATAAAGCAGAGAATGAATGGTGAATCATAAGTGATACTTGAGGAGTAAATGTTGAGAAATTAAGGGAAAACTTAACGAAGGAAGTGCGACAAGTTATAGATGATACACGTGAAGTGGTAATTCAAACCTTAGATGCACCGAATAATAAACGTTGATCTAGGAGGCAAAAGAGGTACTCATAAGGAAAATACTAAAAGAAAAAAGCTTATATAATAAAAAATGAGAAAAAATGGTAGATAATATCCCTTAGTTATGGGAAAATCTAAAAAAATTAAATTGCAATTTGGGGAGGAAATTGATTAATTTAACTTTAACTAATTACGATGGTTTGATACATAATACTGAAAGATCTCTTTTGATCTTATAACATCGATTTGAATAAACAACATTCTTACGACGAGATAGCACACTTTTACCATAGAAATAATAATCTATTGTCTCTTTCTTGACGTGAACTTGAAAAAGAATTAAGTCAGAAATGGACCCACAATAAATTTATAGAATTACTTGAACTTTTAAACTCATTAGAACTATCAGAAAGAAAATTATTTACGAGACCAATAGCACTTGAATATGATAAAGAAAAAGTAGCATATATTGAGAAAAATATTTTTAGATCTTATCAAGCAAAACAGATATTTAATGAATTAATTTTACCGAAATCTATTACAGAGAAAAATGTCGAGTATCCATACTCCGATGAGCAAAAGAGATATATATGTAACTTGAGTGATGGACCAGAAGAAGCAAATGAAAAGATGGAAATTCTTGATATTGGTTTTAAGTTTGATTTTAATGTCTCACTTGAAAAAAGAAGATCTATGAGAAAGAAAATGTTTGATATTACTTTTACACTTCTTTTGAAAGATGAAATAAATGCAGTGCACCCAGAACTGGTAGATGCTATTTTTCAAAATATTGATGCGAGTTTACAAAAAGAAATGGAAGATGGAACGGATAAAGAATGGTGAAGTATTCATAATGTTTTTTATGGATTTATTTCAGGAACCAATGATTATAGGATTCCACAAATAGTGATTAATAATAACTCACACTACTCATTTGTTTATTTCATTTTTGATGCTATGCTTCTTCTTGATACAATAGTAAGAGAAAGAAAACTAGTTCAGTCTGAGAATTTTGCCTTATTAAGGAAATAAATATTTTATTTAAATAGTATTTATAATTATGTGAAAGGAGGAAATAAATAAAAAGAAAAGCTCTCTTTTTTATCATTTAATGGAAAAACTGAGAGGAACTCTTTCTTTTGTTACCGAAGAGTGAGAAACCTATATCAAGGAGATTCAGCAACGTAAAGATATGATCGATGCTGGGAATTGGGAGTATATTGACGAATTGAGGGCATTGATAAAGATAGGAACTGATAGGTGACTTTCATATCAAAAAATGGGGGTAACTGATACCTATCTTGATGATGCAGAGAAAAATTACCTCTTAGAAGTAATAGAAGAAGATAAACATGAGATAAGAAAAAATGATTATAAACCGAGTACTATTTTTGTACTTATTGATAGCAAGATTCCAAGGGCGGTAGAGCTATGATTGACATATGAAGATATGAACATTTCAGAGGAGTTTATTTTGAAAGCAAAGAAACTCGCTATTCATAGGCTCAGAGAAAATGTAGAAGAATATAGAGATGAAATAGAAACGTGAAGTTTTGATGCTATAATCCCAGATTTACTCAAAGCTGCTGTGAGGAAATGAAGAGAAGAATGACTCTCATACGAGGATATGGATATTTCAGAAGAGTTTGTAAATAGACGGGATGATCTATAAATAAAATCATTGTTTCAAATATTTTATACGAAACAATAAAAAAATAGAAATAAAATTGACAAATAAAAATAATAATGATACTATATACTTTGAAATGTTTTAATTTATTATATAAAAATTCGCCAAATGAATGAAGGATGACCAAGTTATAACGTTGACTCCAATGAAAATCAACCTATTTTATTAGCATCTGTAAAACAGATTAATGCAAAAGATCTAATAAACTTTAAAGCTTCATACAAACTTAATAATAGATCTCAACAGAGGAACGTACCAGATACAAGTGATAAAGGATTAGATACCTATGACTTATATCATGCACTAGAATCAAGACTATGTGAGACAAATGAAGACTGTGAAGAGAATGCAGAAGCGATACTTGATATGATTAAAGATGATAATGGTTCTAGAGCTGCTACAGATCTTATGGACTTTTGTTTAAGGGTTTTGTTTTATTATAGGAATTTTAAAAAATTTAAACCAGGTCTGGAAACTGAGATTAGAAATACACTTAATAATAAAATTAACGCAACACAAAAGGAAGTAAAAAATAATCCACGTTTTAATGAAAAAGCTTGAGAGCAAGTTCTTGATGTAAAAAATAAGGTAGGTGTAATAGTAAATGACTTTTTTGCAAAATCAAAGAAATTTGCAAAAAATTCTCGTAGAAATGCAATTAATACTGCTGCTGCTACTGCGTTTGTAGCTACTAGTGCTTTTGGATGAGAGCCAGTTCATGATGTTTCACTGTGAGTAGAGTGAGAGTCACTCGCTATAACTGGAAAACTTGGTACTGATGTTTGAAATTTATATTTAAGATGAATGAGTGATTTTGAAGAAGAACATGGTGTTTCCACTGCATATGGTTTATCAAATGAGAGAGCTTGAGTTGTGCTTTGAGGATGATTTTCAAAGGGGAAAGAATGAGAACAAGTAGCTTGAAAGCTTGCATTACATCTCAATGTTTTTGATAATGTTTACGTAAAAGGGGAAGTTTGATGTAAAAAATTTACTCCTGAGTTAGAGGCATATGCATCATCAAAAGAGTGTCAACAGCTATTAGGTGCTTGAATCAATATATTTGAGAACTTAAATATTGAGGGGTCATATGGTGAGAGTAAATTAAAAGTAGATTGATACGATCCAGAAACTCGTAAAATATGGAAGGCTGGAGCGATCTATGATCTTCCAAACGATGTTTATATAGCACCAACGTTTGAACATGTAAGTGGAGATGATTTCAATAAAAGTAGTAATGCTGTTATGTTGAATATTGGTTTCAAGTTTGGTTCTTGATCAAAGGGGGCTAGTCTTCCATCAGACTTTGCAGAAAGACAATCAGCGAATAATGTACTGGGGTATGGTGCTTCTTATGATAGTAGTATGGCGCAAGAAAAGAAAGAGACGCAAGAAGCTCTTCCAGAGGCAACTTATACTGCTTCAGGTGTTACTGTTATTTCTGGTGATGGTACGAATAATATTGAGGTAAGTACTCTTTCAGGTACAAATCTCACATATACTCTTACGCCACCACCTTGATATACAGTTTCTGTTCCAAGTCTGTTATTTGTCGTTGACTATGATGCTCCACCGAATAATACTGAGACTCAGCAGTATACAATTACGAGAACGAGTGATTGAAAATCTCAAGTAAAAAATGTTACTGCTACTTGGAATTAGAATATATAAAATAATAGGGTACTTAGGATATAATCTTAGGTATCTTTTTTTGTTGTATGAGAGTAATAATTATGCTATTATTATGGAGAGCATATTCGTAAAAGAAAGGAATGAACATAGACACGCGAAAATTTTCGGAGAATAAAGAAGAAAGAGAAAATACTCCTCTCACGCAAGAGGATTTTTTTCAGTTTGAGAGGAAGCAAGAAAGAATATGTGAAATCAAACAGGAATGAAATAGGGAGATTCTATTCTCTCAAATAGAATCATACAATATGATTCAAGAGTTTACCCTCTGAAAAGTGGAGTATTGTAGTAGAGAGGGTATAGAATACATAGTAAAGTCATGAGATAGTCTCACAAAAATTTGCCAAGAATATTATGGGAATATGCAAGTAGCCTATGATATTATGGAGATGTATTGAGTATCTGAAGACTTATGAATATGACAAGAGTTATTTCTTCCAAAACAAATCTGAGAAAGTCATTTAGATTTTCAATACCTACACTCTATAAATAGCTTATGACAAAAAGAAAATATTCAGGAAATAGCAAGAACTCAATTTAAGGAAATAAGTGAATATCTCAGCTGACTTCAAAAGATAGATTCAAATTATAATGTGTTAGAATGGTTTGAAATAGTAGAGGATAGAAGAGCACTCTACCAAAAGATACTCGATGCCAATATACTCGGAGAGTGATTTTTAAAAGAAAGCCTTAGGAACTATACGGATGACCAAATGGAATCAACAGATTATTTTGTAGATCTAGATGAAGAACTTATAAAAGAATTTATAAAACAGAAATGAAAAATAAAGGAGACGTTGCAAGAAAATGATAGGAGTATCGAGCTTGATACTACATATATTTTTTTGGTATCAAAAACTGAAGAATACAAAAACAAAGTAAAAGAAATGGTTGTACACAGAGGTATAAATAAAAAACAAATAGAAGATTTTTCTTATAGTGAGAACTTTAAACAAGAATATTATGAAAGCCTAGCACACTTCTATGAGTCACTCCTACAAGACTATAGAGAGAGTCTTTTTGCTGATGAAATGGTAGATGATAGGTTTATAAGTAACCTTTCAAAGTTTATAGAAAGGTTTGAGAGTTCTGATGATTCTGGAAGCGTATCAGACTTTGTTGCATTTGTATGGGAGAGTTTTCATATACTCAGAAATGGGAGCCAAAAAACTATTGAGCTCTTATGAAGTTTACTCAAGATAGTGAATCATACGACTCTCTATCATCCATCATCAGATAAAAAATGATATATAGAGAAGAGCTTTCCTTTCTTTGATGAAGGAGAAATAGATCTATGATCTCCTGTCAATACTTTTGCAAGTGCACTACTTGATGTAGCCGTTGATCTCTGAGTGGTAATAAGTAAAATAGTACTTCAGCCGGAGGAAATAATCAAGGACTTAAAATCAGCTACTATGTTCTTGAAATATATGACTGATGAGTGAGCTATAACTCTTATAAGGAAATGGAAGAATGAATATATGGATTTTTTTGAAAATGATATGGAGGAAGCAAGTACTCTTACTCTATATTCTCTTTTCTATCTATGAGTATTATTTTGATTATGAAGGAAAGTTGAGATGCCTTCGAATGCGATAAGTTATACTATTGAAAAAAGTGGTCAATGAGTAGGGAAGCTAAGGTATTATAGATATGAAAAAGACCTCATAAAAAAACAAGATATCCTCGAGAAGAATTTTAATAAACAGATGCCAGTATTACGTGATAAAATTGATAGAGTACATAAGGTATGAAATGAGCAGTTAGGTTTACTCAAGAAGGAAGAAAAAATATATAAAGAAAGGTATGATAGTCTTATGAGTTCATATGAGACTATTATTAAGGATTGGAATACAAAATGAAATAATACTTTATATGAGACGATCATATCAAGATTATCTCAGAAAAAGATGTCACAATACTTTGAAGATCGTAAATATGATATACAAAGGAGTGCACTAAAAAGTGACCTTACAAATATGAAATTGGAAACATATGAGTTTATTGTCAATTTGGATAAAATACATCCTAAAATATTGAAAAAATCCATGACAGATATTTCTTCAAAGGATGCAGGAAATAAAGCATTAGCAGATTTCTTAGAAGGGGGAATTGATTTTTATAACCATTCGACTCTTTCAAACATGCGTTCTACTCAAGTCATAGAAAAAATAACTCTTGTTAGGAATCAGCTAGAAACGATACAAAAATTACAAAATAAGTCCACGAAATATGTTACAGGGGGAATATATAACAAGCTTACAAAAAATGAGAAGCATATATCAAAAGAAAAACAACAAGAGGTTTTGTTTAATGAGTTGAGGCTTTCTTTTGAGGAATGGAAAGGGAAAGTTCTTAAGTCTAGGTTATTACAGAGAGAATTGTCTGATATAAGTATTGAGGGGGTTTGGGAGGAGGTGCTCTCATACCATAAACTTTCTTCTCAGAGGTTGGATTATGGAGGTTTTTTATTGAAGCATAATAAAAAAGACTTTATTCAAAGGTTTGTAACGGGTATGGAGACATCGAAGCAGTGAGTAGAAGAGACGTCAAGAATTTGATGAAGTATGAATACTTTCCTCATTTGAATGTGAATTTTATGACTCAGACTTGATAATCACTATGTATGAGAGTATAACAGGGATAACCTACTTCAGAAATTTGATAATATATGAAAAGTATGAGATAATAGTGCTATACAAAAGGTATTAAGTAAGGAATTTAAAGAAATAGAAGAAAAGGGGATTATAGATGAGAGTAAGATTCAAGATTACCTGTTTTCGCAAATAAAGAATTTTGTAGAAGCGAATAAGATTCGCTTGTTTGATATGGGTAAGATAGAGTATATTTTGAGTGTTTGAAGTGAGAGTATAGATGATGGATATAGGAAAGAGAATAGAACGGAAGTGCAGATAGCTGCGAATATAGAGAGCGCTACTATAGAGTATTTGGATATTAAGTTCGGTTGAGTGAGGTTGAAGGAGAATCTACAAGATGAAAATTGAGAGTTAGAGTTTAGGAGTTTAACGGATGCTATACAGTATAAAGCTTATAATGTACCGATTAATAAAGATCAAAGAAAAGAATTAGAGGGATCAAGAAAAAGATAATAAAATTATTTATTTAAAAAGTATTATGGTCAATGAGATACTAAATACAGAAAACAATATACCAAAGACACAAGCATTATTGAATGAGAATATAGATTCTCTCATTTCTAAAGCGAAGAAAAATATAATTTCTGTACAAGGAGAGTGAGAAAACAATACTTATATTGAAAAACTGAAAAATGCTCATTATTTTTATGCTGGAAAATATGAGAATAAACTGTTATTTTGATCCTCTTGGAAAAAAGATAGTAAAGATTTATGATACTATGATATAGATTGAAATTTATTCTTAAACGCAGGACATATAAAAACATTAGAAACTGAAGATTTAGACTATAAAGAAGCATTACCATTATTTTGAATTACAGAGTTAGAGAATTGAGATTTTGTAATAAATAAAGAAAAAAGAGTAATACAAAAAGAGGATAAAGAGTATTTTGAAACTATAATAGAAATCCAAAGATTAAATGCTATATCAATGATTGAGAATAGTACGACTTCTGATACATATAATATTCCTATTTTTAAAAATGAGGAAATGGTTCCAAGTAATAAAGAATTTCTGGACTATATAAAAAAAGATTTTCGTTTAGAGAAACTCTATAATAGTAATTCTATTCTCGCTTTAAAAACAATAAAGAGAGGGCAAAAAATATATATGAAGAAACGCTATGATTTTATAAATACTTCTTTACGATTAAATAAATATAAAGTATATACTTTCTCTAAACTCGCTATAGATGTAGATAGGTGATATATCCCAGATGAAAAAGTTTTCAAGAGCATTCTGCAAAAAATAAATAATTATTATGTAGATCTATCAACGAAAGATTTTAAAAAATATGGCCATATAGTTGATATGAAAGACATTGAATTAGCGAGAAAAAGAGGGTGGATACGTAAAGATGTGTATAATCAGGTGAAAGTAAATATTGAGAGTAGAAAGAAATAGAAGAAAAGCGAGGGTATAGATGAGAGTAAGATTCAAGATTACCTGTTTTCGCAAATAAAGAATTTTGTAGAAGCGAATAAGATTCGTTTGTTTGATATGGGGAAAGTAGAGTATATTTTGAGTGTTTGAAGTGAGAGTATAGATGATGGATATAGGAAAGAGAATAGAACGGAAGTGCAGATAGCTGCGAATATAGAGAGGGCAACTATAGAGTATTTGGATATTAAGTTCGGTTGAGTGAGGTTGAAGGAGAATCTACAAGATGAAAATTGAGAGTTAGAGTTTAGGAGTTTGACGGATGCTATAGAATTTAGAAAAGGTACTCCTATTAATAAAGAGCAAAGAGAAGAATTAGAGAAATTACCTTTAAGGGAAAAATAATAATTTAAGTTTATGCTATGAATATTAACGTAAGTAAAGAAAATATAGAAAGTAATAATATCTTGTCTCTATCAAAAGAGTATCAAAGTGAGTTGATACAAGAAAAAGTAGAAGCAGGGAGGGTAAATATTATCAATAGTGAGATACAAAGATATGGGGAGGATAAAGAATATATAGAATCTTTGAAAAAGAGATATTTTTTCTATGCTTGAGTATACAACGGTAGAGCAATGATATGAGTTGCAAAAAATGAAAATAAGCCTGTTTATTCATACTATTATGAAAATTGAGAGGGTTTTTTATGAGTATCAAGAGTAAAAGACAATAAAACTGAACATATAGATTATAGACAGGCTTTAGAGTTATTATGAATAACAGAATTATCAAATTGAAATTTTGTAATAGAGAAAGAAAAAAAGGTAATAGAAAAAGAAGATAAGGAGTATTTTGAAATTATAATAGAAATTGAAAAGCTGAATACGGTATCTGCAATAGATAATTATATAAATCTTGATGAATACAATATACCGTTTACTGATGAAGAACTGAAAGATGTAGGTACTGTTTCTAATAATGAAAATTTTTTAAAGTTTTTGGAACAAAAGTGATCTTATTACAGGAAAAGATTTGATGAAAATCCAGCTGTCATATTGAAAATGATGAAAGGATGGAAAAATCAGATAATAAATGAGTATCCAAAACTTACAAGAATTAGTTTATGAGTAGATAAATATAAAGTAATGACCTTCTCAAAATTTGCCGTAGATGTAGATAGATGATATATACCAGATGAGAAAATTTTGAAGGAGATAACAGATAAAATAAATAACTATTATGTAGACCTCTCAAAAAAAGAATTTGCAAGGTATGGATATATAGTTGATATGAAAGATATAGAATTAGCGAGAAAAAGAGGTTGGATACGTGAAGATGTATATAATCAGGTGAAAGTAAATATTGAGAGTAGAAAGAAATAGAGGAGAAGGGGATTATAGATGAGAGTAAGATTCAAGACTTTTTTCTAGGTCCATAGATACCCCTTGAGGGTAGAAGGGCTGGGGGATGGGTTTTTCCTTACATAAATATAAAAAATTAACCTTGAAGGTTATTAAAACTAAAAAAGAACGAGATTACCTCGTTCTTTTTTACTATCTTATTTATTCCTATATATTGTTATATTCTTTGCATTATGAATACTGATGTTATCTCAATTGAGAGGTATTGGTGTTCAAGGGCTATTTGGATTATTGATAAAACTAGGTGATCACATTGCTTTCATTGTCCACTGATCTCGTGTGAATTTTAGTGTTATATATCTATTCCCTTGTTCACGTTGAGGTGACCCTGAAATAACTCCATCTCTAGCTAATTTAATTAGCTGTCCCCTTGAGTATACAAGTTTATTACTTCCGTTTTTTATATATATTATATCACTTCCTCCTTGTGATATTCCATCTGTACTAAATTGAATTGCAAAGCTATCTCACAGTTCAAGTCCAGCAAGATTAATCTCTCATCCTGACGTTGATAGTTGTTGTTGAACTGCTTGATACTCATTTCCAAGATTATTTACAATACACTGATCACCAATTCTATCTTCATTCGTTCAACATTGACGTTCTTCCTCCTCACACGTTTCGTGGAAATAACTACTATCTCCAGTAAATTCTCAATTATCACAAACTCTTTTTATTTTACTACACTCAGAACCAAAAGGAACCGATGAAGCATTGTAAAAGTACTTTTCACCTCCATGTGCTATACCATATCCACAGCTAGCAGGTTCTATAATAGTTTCATCATCATCTCCTTCATCATCATCAGTAGGAGTTGGATCGGTAGTAGGTGGAAGAGGGTCAGAAACAGGAGGATTTGGTTCAGGATCACTTGGAGCTGGTTCACTTTGTTCTGGTTGCTCTGGAGTTGTATTATCTTCTTCTATAATTCCAGCTATAAGTCCATCATCTCACCTCTCATATGAAATTGACCCATCAAGTGTAAGAGCTTGTCCTCTGGTTTCAATAGTAGTTCCATCACCAAGACGGTTTCAGAAAAATATTACTACTTGCTTGAGCCTTCCAAGCTTGATCTTTGATCCATCAGTTTTGGTAAACTCAGTATCTTGAGTAAGTATCAGATTATCAGTATCTTTCCAGTTGTTTTCTAGAAATGCTACTTGAGTATCTTCAGCATTTGCTTGTGTGAAGATATTGAAGAGGGAAGAAACCACATCATTTTCGTTATATTCTATCTTTAAGAAATCAGCATTTTGGAACGTATCATTCAGTGTAAGAGATACTTCGAAACCAATACCATTGGAAGTGAAGCTTTGAATTGCAGGGATAATAGTATTTGAAATCGTTCCTATCTCACGGATTACTTCATCCTCGACTCTTTCTATAATAGTGTCTTTTGCTTTGGTATCACTTGATGTATTCCCAGTACTTCCTTCAATAGTGATTCACACGCTCGCACCATCTGACTCTATAGTCGATTGATCATCAGTACCATTGGTATTTGGGATGAGGTTTTTTTCTACGCTATCATCTTCTACTTGATCTTTTAGTGTATCAGTGTCAGTAGCACTGGTTACTTTTGCAATTTCTATCTTTCACTTTTGAACCGTTACATTGGTGTTACTTGTTGTTTTGTTTACTCAGAAGATCGTTCACCTTACCGCCGCTGTTGAATCTGTTGTGTATATTTCAAATCCTGAATCCTGGTCTAGGTTGGTTGCTTTGTTCCAAAGTGTTCCTCCTCCCAGAACGAGTTTTACTTTGGTAGCAAGATTGTCTTCTTGGACGAAATCAAGTTGAGAGAGAATCAGTCTTGATTCTGTAGTACTATCTCAAAGAATTGATTTACTTCCATCTGAGAAATATATGTCTGCTGTTTCTCAAGCTGGTACTACTATTTCATCTCCAGCTACAAGCTCAGTAGATGAGATATTTACAGTACTTCCATTAATAGTTACGTTTCCAGAATAGTCTCAGATTTTTGCAGTCAGTAATCTTTCATCACCGTTATATGGAAGATACATACCTTCATCAAATACAAAGTTTGGACCGTTGTATTCTCTGATAAGATTGAAAGGTCATACCTTGGCAGTATAGTTTCCTCTTACAAATGCTCTTGAAGTGTTGTTTTCTTTGAATACTCAAGCGATTTCAAATTGGTTGGCTACTTTCGCATAGTTCATAATAGTATTGTTTTGTTCTTTTGTTTTTCCGTATGCATAGTATTGGTTGGTAGCTGGATCGAGTGGTACTACTTGGAGATATTTTTTTGGGATGGTATCTTCTGTGATGAACCCATGAACTCAAAAGGTTTCATTATCGTCATATGAATGGGCATATGATGCATCCGCTTTGAAGAAGTTATTATTTCCACCAGGAAGGGGGAGAGAATTACTTTCATTTGCATACTCTGTGAGTGCATTATTGATCGTTTCTATATCAGAAACTATTTTTGCATTTACAGTTCTTTCTTGATAGTTGTTATTTGCATTGAGTCAAATAACAGCAAGAAGTACTATAATAGAGAGAGTAATAACAATCTCTACAAACGAAAAAGCTCTTTTATTGGACTTCATAACGGTAAGAATTAGTATGTAAAAAAGAGGAATTTTAAAAAATAAATTTTTATTTTTTAAGAAAATTCAAGATCATCATTTATTATATAAAAAATATGGCATTTCAGAAATAAATTTGCACTCAGTAGCAGTTTTTGAATTGACAAGGTAATTTTGAACTTTCTTATATATGGTTAGATTTAATAATCAAAATAATTCCCCTTACTTTCGTATGAAAGGTAAGGGGATAGGGGGGATGGATTATAATTTTATTTCTTTATTATATCCTTTATACTTTCTTTTTTAAATATTGGAGCAGTTTCTTTTCCAAGGCTTTTGAGATCTGTTTTTCTGAATCTATGTTTGAGAGTTTCGAGTCTAATTTCTTTTATTTTTGCCATAGTCTCCTTGAACGTATCAAATTTATTAGTCAATCCAGCATAGACCACTCATAGGGAATACTTACTACATGCTTTTGCCTGTTTATGACCATGTCTTTTCATAAGTCTTAAACTCTTACAGTTTTTTGAAAGTGTTTTACTTTCTATAATGACAAGATTCTTTAAACTTACCGGATCTGATTTCTTATCTCTCAGGTTATTGGTTTGTATATCAAAGTCTATAGTAAGTCTTTCTTCTCAAGATTTACTTACTAATGTTATTCTTTTATATTTCGTATTAATTGCTGGTGTAATTTCTGGTATTTTCTTCGCTTCATATACACTTTGCCATACTCATTCAAAGAATCTTTTTTTTCCTTTTGTCATTCTACCATGTTCTTCCACAGGGAATTGGTACCTAAATTTTCTGGTAATACCGTTTTCTTTTTGTTTGTATTCAAAGAAAGCTAGTTTCGCATCTTCATAAAGCCTTGTTCTAATTTTTGTTCTAGAGATTTGTTTGTCTTGATGTTGATTATAGAAAAAGTAGTCTGGGGTATCCATATAGATATTATCATAAGAGAAAACTCTATTTCCAGCTATTTCTAATACTTGAAAGTCTTTTTCTAGAAATTTTAGCATTTCTATGAATTCTTCATTGTTTAATAAAAATTTTGTATCTATTCTTTTTAGGTAGCTCGCTCTTGCATTTAACTCAGTGAGAGTCATAGGGGCGAAATTTTTTAGGTTTTTGCTAAAGTCACTTTTGCTCATATTTCCTTTTTGTTTTTATGTAAATAAAGTTTTTGTTTGTTTTGAGACTCCTTTCCTTTGAATCTAATAAAATTTTATCATAAATATTTCTTTGAGTCAAAAATATTGATTCTTTTTTTATGCAAACCTTATTATAACTAAGTATCATAGAGAAGCAATGATAGCCGACATAGGGAGGGTAACGATCCAAGCAAGGGCAATTGATTTTATCATTCACTTTTCTATGTAGTCTTTGGTTTTTCACTTAAGTCTTTTTCTGTATTCTTTTAAAAATCATATTCAAAATATTCATCCGATAGCTATATGAGTTGAACTTACTGGCAGTCAAAGTGCAGATGCTATTATTACTGTGATGGCAGCAGCAAGTGCTACTGAAAATGCACTGGTTTGATTGAGTTTTGTAATTTCATTTCATACTGTTTGTATAAGTCTTGCTCAAAAGACTGCCAGTCAGAGAGCGAGTCAAATAGCTCCAATTCACATAATCCAGAATGGGATTCCACTACTCTTTGCAGATATTGCCCCTGATTGTATGATATCGTTTATTGCGGCGAGTGGTCAGATAGCGTTTGCTACATCATTTGCACCGTGAGCAAAACTCAAAAGTCCTACGGCAAATATAAGAGGGACATTAAAGAGGTGATTAATAAATTTTTTTCAGTTTTTAAAAATAGCACTTTTTTTTCTATACTGATACATCATAATAGCATATATAATCAGTCAGAAGTCGACTCATATTACCACGGCAGTTTGAGGATAGACATGATAGATCTTTTTTAATCATTTTAGCATAAGGTAGGCACAAAAAACACATGACATGATTCATACAAATACTGGTACCCATTTCTTTGCGGCTTCTCATCTTTCATCACGAGTAAGAATAGTTTTTCTTATTGCGAGCATAAATATAACAGCGATTATTCATCACATCAGAGGTGATACTACCCAAGATAGTACGATGGATCATATTTTTTCCCATGTTACTATTGCAAAACCAGCAGCAGTAATTCAGGCTCATATAAGTGCTCCAATAACTGAATGCGTAGCAGAGACTGGTGCTCTAAAGAATGTCGCAAGATTAATCCATAGAGATGCTCATACAAGGGTTGCCATCATAATACTTAAGAAAACTTTTGGATCTTCTATAAGGTCTGCTTTTATAATTCATCATTTAATAGTATCAACTACATCTCATCAAGCGATGAGGGCTCCACTTGCTTCTGCTATAATAGCTAATGTGATAGCTCATGCGAGTGTGAGTGCTTTTGATCATACTGCAGGTCACATATTATTTGCTATATCATTCGCTCATATATTCATTGCCATGTAGAGACCAAGGATGGCTCAAATGAGCAAGAATAAACTTGCATTTCATCATTGAAAAAAATATACCCATGTGATACAGAGTATAATTGATACTGATAGAATCTCATATTTTAGGTTTCTTTTTTTCTTGAAAAAATTCATCATAATAAGTAAAAAATAAATGTTAAATATTTAGTATTGTAACATGTATCTTTTATTTATGCAAAAACTTTATGCTTTGGTGCGGATAAAACTCTTGATGGTTTATAATATTTCTTCTACTGCATTTTTTTCAGCTTTTTCTAGGTAGCTTCTAGATATATCTATTTCTGCTTCATCTACCCATAAGAGTCAAAGTTCTTTTTTATGGTTCTTTAGTAATAGTACATCGCTATCAAAAAATACTCATTTGTTTATTCTTTTTTTGATACTGCCTATAGAAAACATATTTTTTATTTCTTTTATTTTGTGTCACTTAATTTCTCCCTTCTTTGATTTCCCTTTAGGAAAAACAATATTTTGATAGCTATCATTGAGTAAATATTGTGTTCTCTTTTTTATATTTTCTGCTGTGAGTCCTTGTTCGAATATTTTTATCCAATATTTCTCAGTAGAAATATATCAATCATATACAGTATTTGGTAATTTTTCAAGAACGGAAATATTATTTTTCATTATATTTACAATAGAGTTCATTGTTTTTTGCGGCTCTGAGGTATTTTCTATAGGAGGAGTATGAAAAAGGAGATGAAAAATATTTTTTATCTCCTGTAATTTCCTAGAAAATATATTTCCATTTTCTGGGCTTGATTTTTCTATTGTATTATTATATATTTCCATTTTATTTGAACTTTTCTTATACTTTTTCTATTTCTTCTTCTATTGTTCTGAGACCATCGAAAAAATGATCGAGATTGAGTCATGATTTTCTGAGATCCTTATATGCTTGAAGCTTTTTTAATAGGTCTTCAGAGAGAGTATCTTCTTGTTTGAGGACATCACTTCAGAACATTTTATGGAAATACTCAGCATTTTTATATTGATGGTTTCCTGCACTTCCTTTCAGAGGTACGATAAGAGAATGTATACCAAATATATTGAGTTCCCATAGGCTAGTTGCTCATGCTCTGGTAATTGCTATATCAGTATTTTTGAGTATCTTCCCAAGCCTTTTTTGAGTGAGGAAATCATGTACTATTGTATTTGGGAATTTTTTAAATCCTTCTCTAAAGTGTCCATTTTTTTCTCATAGTATTATTTGAAAGTTTATTTCACTTAGCTCAGGGAGTATTTTAAGAAGGGCAGTAAAGATAGCAGTAGATCACTGGCTTCATCCCATTACCATAACGGTAAGTCTTTCATTTTCACTGACCTCGAGGCTGGTGAGGTAATCAATTATTTCTGGGTTGAGTATTTGTCCAGAGAGTACATGCTTTTTATCATTTATTTTTTTATTAGGGAAGGTATAGAAAACTTTTGTTGCGAGTTTTCCTATAAGATTATTTGAGATTCCTCATACAGTATCTGATTCATGCACATAGATTTTTTTCCCTAGAAGTGTAGCTGCGATGCAGAGGGGCAGTGATACATATCCTCATTTAGAAAATACAATATCTATTTTATATTTTATGATATAGTAAATTCCATATACGATTCCGGTTAGATTTTTCAGAGGTTCGTAAAGATTTCTGATATCAAAATATCTTCTTATTTTTCCGGCTGGAAGTGAGAGAAATTTGATCTTATATTTTCTAGTAATTTCTTCTTCTAGAGATTCCTCTTCTCAGACCCATATAAATTTATATTTCGGAAGATTGGTGACTTCTGATTTATTATCTCTGAGATAGTTATAGAGAGCGAGTAGAGGGAAAATATGTCATCCGGTTGATCCTCCTGTCAATGCAATATTTTTAATCTTTTCCATGGGGCTATAGTTTTATATATGATAATGTTCTGATTATAAACTGATTTAATATTTTTACAAGTTTGCTTTTTGATAATATTTTGAATGCTATGAAGCTTCAAAGTATTCATATAAGAGTTCACGCTACTATATCAAATGGCCAGTGTACTCATGCAATCACTCTTGATATGTTCATAAGTACGACAAAAGGTAGGAATATATATCCTATTTTTTTATAATGTGCCAGAAAAAGTCAGGTGAGAAACGCTACGCTCACGGTGGCATGATCTGAGGGAAAACTTGCATCGGGTATATGCTTGAGAAGAAGTTTTCCAGTTCAGACTAACACAGTTTCTGGTCTTTCAATTAAAATAACTTGTTGTATTCACAGGGAGATAAGAAGTGCTATGGTCGTTCCATAAAAAATGAATAATAGGTTTGACTTTAATGCTTCTTCGTATTTTTTTTGTTTTTTATAGGTAGTATATATCCATGCTCAGAGGAGGAAAACAGGGAGAAAAAATATAGGAGAGTCTACAAATATATATACCATATTCTCAAAGAACACATGTTCTGATAGGGAGTTTAGGTATACAAGTGTATTTTTATTTATTTCATTGATCATTATTGCTGTTTTTAAAGGGGTATAATTATTTTCATTATATTAAAATTTTGAATTTATGCAAAAAATGATATAATGGCTTCCATATTGTAAAATTTTACTATTTAATATTTTTAAAAATTATGCATAATATACTTTTGGGTGAAGAGTTCTGACATCTATTTCCTGATGATCACAAGTATCTAACTTTTTTAAAGAAAGTATTTAGGCATGAATTTAGAAAGAATTGATTTAGAAGAATTTCTACCGCAATGAAGTATAATAAGGTTTTGAGAGAAAATTCAGAACTTGGTATTATGAAAGCATATATAGATAACAATGTAGTAGAGGAAATTCAACCAGTATATTTCTATTATATGTCTCGTTTTTTTCCAGCTGGAAGTGAGGAGATTAGAATTTGAGCGGAGATATTATGAGAGAACGACCCTATTTTGGATGCTATTTTGATTTATATAACTTATTGAGTACTTATTAAAGTATGATTATGAGAGGAATTTTCAATTAGAATAAACTCAAGTGGTGTTGAAAAAGAAAGATGAAAATATAGAGAGGAGTTGTTTAATTTTTATTCTGATAAGAAACATCTTTTAACCCAGGAATCTCTTGAATTATTGGATGCCAATCCTATGCAGATTCTTTCTTCTGAGGATGAAGATGAGCAAATATTGTCAAAGAATGCTCCAAATATGACAAAATTTTTAAAAAAAGATTCAAAGGCTCACTATGCTAAATTCAAGGAATATTTAGATTTATTAGAAGTTCCGTATACAGAAGATAATACTCTTATCGCATCAAATGAATATGCTACTCATAGTATTTGGGAATTTAGACATAGTGAAAGTAATGAGCTTATTTCTTCGGGGTTTAGATATAATACTCTATGAACCCAACTATGATCTCCAAAAGAGGTTCCTGCTGTTTGATTTCATACCAAAGTTGAATATGTTATATCACTTCTGAGAGAGAAGGATATCAAAATAAAGAACAAAGATTCTATAGATTTATTCTTTGTACAGTTGTGAGACGATGCGAAAAAAGTCGTATTACCTATTTCTTTAAAAGCAAGAGAATCTGGGATCAATACGGTAGTATCTCTTTGAACTCCTTCTATGAAAGAGCAGATCTTGAAAGCAAATAGGTCGTGAGCGAAGTATATAGTGATCGTCTGATTTATGGAGGCAAAGAACTGAATATTTCAGGTAAGGAATGTAGAGGCAGGTACGCAAGAGGAGATTAAGAAAGAAGAACTTATTGATTATATCATTGATAAGATTGGAAAGGATTCACTTGATTTCTATTGTCCAGCAAGAGATTTACTCACAGAATAAAATAGAGACTCCTAGTAAGGAGTCTCTATTTTTAGATTATTCATATATTTGATTGATGTCATTTTATCCACTCTTCTTTGGTAGTTTTCTTCCTTTTCATTCTTTGGTGTTTTGCTTCATTGAAACTTTGTAGTGAGTAATAGGTCTACATATTCTTTGAAGTTATCAAATAATCATTCTCTTGCTCAAAAGCATGCTACATTAAAATTATTGTGTGCAGCGGCCATTTTAGCTACAAATGGATGATGAATGAGGGTAGGTATGATTCCATTTACTTTTCCTGCCGCAATATTCATTCATTGTCCCGTTCCACATATGAGAAATCATATAGAATTTTTTACTTTGAGAACTTCAAAACATACTTCTCTTGCAATGTCAGGAAAATCAACAGACTTAGTGGTATCGACTCACTTGTTTATAGCTTTAATTTGAGGATATTCTTCCTCTAAATATTCTATGAGTTGTTTTTTAGCATCAACTCATCAGTGATCAGATCATATAAATATAGTGTTTATCATACTTTTGTCATATAAATAATAATTAAATATATAGTAAATTTTTTATATTATAAGTCAACTTGTTTTTATTCTTATTATTGACTTAATATTATTAGTTTATATAAATAATTCTGTTCACTTATATGTATTTGTTATAAGTCAGTTCATTGTGATAACCTCAATTTTTAGATACTATTATGTCAGACAAAAATAAATTAAAAGAAAGCGAAAAGTATTTTTTGCAAGCGACCCAGAGAGCTGCCATTGCAGCCTATCCTTGGATTGGTAAGAAGCAGAAAGAAACTGCTGATGAAGCGACCGTTCTTGCTCTACGAAACTCTCTAGCTCAACTTCCAAGTAGAGCAAGAGTGATTATCGGCGAAGGAGAAAAGGATAAAGCGCCTATGCTCTATATTGGTGAAAACTTAGGTCTTGGGAAGAAACGTACTATAGATATAGCAGTTGATCCTCTCGAATGTACTACAGAGTGTTCAAAGGGGGAGATCGGTTCTTTTTCTACCGTTGCTATCGCAGGAGTAGATGATGTTTTATCCGTTCCAGGTGCGTATTATATGGACAAGATAGTTACTTCCAATTCATGCGATGTGAGCCTTGATTATTCGGTCACTAAGAATATTAGAAATATAGCATTTGCATATAACTGCAAACTTTCTGATCTTCGTATTACTGTTATGGACAGACCAAGAAATCAGAACTTAATTGATGAACTTAATAAAAAAGGAGTTCAGGTTCGTCTGGTAGATGGCGGAAGTATTGAAGAAGCTATAAAATGTGTTCTTGGTGGTCCGAACCAACATGCCTATATGGGTATATGTGGTGGTCCAGAAGGCATTATTGCTGCTTCGGTACTCAAAGGTCTTGGAGGTCAAATAGTGGGGAAGTTGAAGTTTTGTCTCTATGATAAGTCATCTGGAGAAGCTATCGATCTTCCTAAAGAGCGTGAAAAGGCTCTTTCAGAAGGAATTGATCCTGATATTGAATATCGTACTGATGATTTTATAAAAGGAGATACTATTTTCTTTGCTTCTGGTATTACTTCTTCTTCACTCCGACCGGGAGTACGAAAAAAAGATGGAAGGAATCAGTCAGGAGAACTCAATGGTTTAACTCACTTTATTGTCTACAGTTTAGTCGTATCAAGTTTTGGAGATAGCATTCGTATTATTAAGAATAGCTATTCTTTCAAGAATTGATGGTATTTGAAAATCCTCTTATTATACAATAAGAGGATTTTTTTATGCGCATATATTTTAAAAATTTCAAATTTTTGACAATTTTTTTTAAGAATGCTACTATTATGTTATATATTATATACTAACAAAATATTATGGGAAATGAAAGTAAAATAGATTATACTCTTATGAATCGTTTTGGAGTAAATCAGGTTCAATCGGTTGCTTCTACTTTGACTCAGATGGAAGATTTTATCGAACAACAAAAGCTTTCACCTGGTTATGACAAGGATATAGTACAGTTATTAAATATTTTTTCTGTTTCTGAAAATGGAAGATTAGGTAAGTTTATAGCAAATCATGAAGAAGTTAATTCTGATCAACTGAAAACACTAGTTCAAAATAGAGGTATTATCAATGTAATAAATAATCAGCTAGAAAAAGATGGGGTTGAAAAAAATATTTGAGAGGTAGTAAAAAATTTTTTAGAAGAAAAACAAAATGCAGGTTTGATAGAGTTAGATAAATTAGAAAATGAGTTTGGTGAGGGCTTTGTTCATACACTACAGGCTCTTGAAAAATTTGTAATATCAACACCTTCATATCATTCAGACTCTAGGTATAACAAAAATCTTAAGTGAGTATTAAACTTATTTGATTCTTCTGAGAATGGTATGTTAGATAAATTTATAAAAAGTCATGAAGAATTTGATGGAGAGGAACTGAGAAATTTAGTTGAAAATAAAGATGCATTAGAAGAAGGACAAACTTACTTTAATGGATTTAATCAAATAGATGCTGATGAATGAAGTGAGCATGTTGGTCTGAATAGAATAAATATATCTGCTCTGAAAGATTATATATCAGAGGTAGCTCAAAAAGATTTGAGAGCTGATGTAAAAGAGCATACTAAGGAAACTATTGGAGATAGTGGGTCTACTGAAAAACATCAAGCATCAGCATAAATAAAATAAGCGAGAGTAATTACTCTCGCTTATTTTATTTATATTTTTTTTCTAACATAGTTCTCACGTATAGTCCTTGAACTTGGTTACGTGCCCAATCTGTTTTCCTCAAAAATTTGAGACTTGATTGCATGCTTGGGTTACTTTTGAAACAATTAATTCTTATTAATTCACTTAGTTCTTTATATCCATACTCATCTACTAGGGTTTCTAGAATCTTTACGAGCGTCACTCCATGGAGTATATCATCATTTCTATTTTCTTGGTTCATATGTATTGAGTGATTTTTAGATAAATATTTATTGAATTCTCTATATTATAGCTTTTAATCCAAAAATGGAAAATTATTTTTTATATTTCTAAGCTAAAAGTTTTACTTGCTCTTCGGCAACTTGTACTTTTATTTTATTTTCTATATTACAATGCTTTTTCTTGAGAGATGTTAAGAGGGTAGTGATCTTTCTTTCTATTTCTTCTGTAATTGGGAGTTTGATTGCTTCTATTTTAGAATTTTTTTGAAAATTGAGACTATGAATAGGAGTATATTGGTGTTGTGGTTAAGGGGGGGGGTAGGAAAAACTTTATACATATTTGTTTTTGTAAAGAAATTAGGATATAATATAAGTCATATATTTAATATAATATAATAAATTATGGGACCACTTACTAAATTACAAAAACTACTTTGAAAAAATAATAATATTCATAAAGAAGGTGTAAATAGAGATGATTGAACAATAGATAATATTCAGAGTATATTATCTATTGATAAGAAAAAAGCTTTAGTTGAAAAATTAAATAAAGGAATTGAGTTGCAATTATTAGCATTAGAAAGATATATAGATTCAAAAAGTAACGAATATGGTGTGAGATGATATATAGAGAATGTTCAATTATATATTGATTCAGCAAAGGAGGAATATTGAGAATTTAACTCAGAAGAGTTTGATAATCAATTAAGAGATTTAGTTATTCCTCTCTGTAGAAAATGAGTAGAGAGTCTATTAGATAATTTAAAGGCTCACATTAAAACTTCTTTAGAACAGGATGATATTCGTTTTGAACATAATGATTGATATTATATTGAGAAAGTTGAAAGAAGTATTGAATATTGAAAAAAAATGTTAGAGAGTGTATCTGATCATTCGGAAGCAAAATCATTTTGAGAATACTTAGATGAATCTGAACAAGAGCTTGAAGAATTAAGAAAAAATATAGAAAAGAAGTAACAAAAAACACCAAATTACATTGGTGTTTTTTTTCATTCTAAATGGTACCCTCAGCAGGACTCGAACCCACGGCAAACCCAGGTCCGCGGCCTGGTGCTCTTCCAGCTGAGCTATGAGGGCGCAGCATAGTTGATAAATTTGATTATCAGTAGAGTTATTTTATGGAAATATATAATTTTGCAAGAGATAAATACTATATATCTTCTTTTTCTACTGTTTCTTTCACACAAAATCTTGAATTCCAGACATTACTTCTTCGAATCACTTTTTGTCTTTTTTCTCAGTTCTTTCAAACTGTTTTTCAGATTCACTTTTCCAAATAGGATATATGTTTTCTAAGTATTCTTGATTTTCAGTTTGCATATCAGCATACAACGCTCCATTCTGCTTTGCCATCCTTTCGATAATATTCATGTGTGTTCTATAGATAGGACTCGAAGTTTTTATTTCTTTATTTAACTTTTTTAAAGTAGATCCAAGTATTATACTTTGTGAGTGCATAAGATTTTGTACTATTGCCATTTGTGAGTCATGTTCCTCCTGAGTCATTTTAATAATTTTGACTCAACATTTTTGTAGAACTCATGTAATTTCTTTCCATTTCTCTCACTTCCTTGATGAACCTCATTGTATCTCTATGAGCTCTTGTCATTCTAGACTCTTTATAGATGGTCCAAACATTGGGTGGAGCGCTAATACTTCAGATGCATTGAGTTCACTGAGTGCTTCTTCTGGCTTGGACTTTATTCATGATAGATCTATCACCAGCTTGTCTCCAATAATCTTATCACTCATACTTTTTATAGCATCTACCGTATTTCTAATGGATACAGAAAAAATAATCAAGTGAGAATCATTGAGATATGATTTCATTTGTTCTTCTTCTGTTGATCGTCAAATAGTATGTATATTCTCTACAACTTTTTTGAGATGTTGCTGTATAAATTTTCAGAAATTTCCATCTCATCATATGATGGATGCCGTTTGAATAGTTTTTAGCATGTTTCTTTTTTGAGTATATTAAATTATTTCTATATTGATTTCTTTTTTCAGTCATTCTATATCAATATCTTTATGATTTTCAATAATAATCGGGAAGTCTATTCATCACTCAGAGTTTGGGTGGGAGTGTATCGATGACATATTAATATTATATTTTTCTAGAATATTGAGTTTGTTTGCGAGACCTCCAGTTTCATCAGGCATACTGAGAATGAAGAGGATTTTATGCTGTGTGAGGTTTTTAAATGATGCTGTTGTTACATTTTTTTGAGTGGTGACCACTGCAAAATCAGTGACATTATCACTGGGGGCAAATTGATTATTAATGATAGAGAGGTTATGTTTTTGAGCGGTTTGCATATTACATATAACAGCTTCATGATCCTCTAAGAATTCTATTTGACTGGTTGTAGAAGGGGTAGCAATAGTTTTTATATTTTCCATTTTTTGAATTTCTTCTCTACATTGTAGTATTGCTTGAGGGTGAGAATATATTTTGTTTATTCTTTGGCTTTCTTTCTTGCTCGCGAGTACGTGTTGTATTTGTAATGAGTACCATCAAAGAATTTTTGTTGAGGGATTATTTTTCTTCAGGTCATAGAGTGCTTCGGGTTGAAAGACTACATTCCTTCCGTATTTATTATGCATAGGAATTACTCATGCCATATACTCTGGTATTTTTTCTATGACATCTACATTTCAAATAGGTCCTCTCAAGAGTTTGGGTATTTTCTCAACTAGATCTTTTGATACTTCATTGTATTTTATATCTATTCCATTTAAGATAATATTTTTTGCTACCATTGAGGAGTAGGATCAATCGGGTCAGAGGGTAATTATAGTATTATTTGTGTTCATTTGTGTTTTTAAATATTTATATATTTAAATAATAAAATTTATTTTATACTTGTCAAATTTCATTATATTTTGCTTTTCATAAATATAAAATATAATGAAATAAATAATTTTATTACAGAGAATATGGAAGAAAAAAAATCGTTGAAATGAAGTGTGATTCGTTATGATAGGAATTCAATTGAAGCTGAAATATCAGATTTATTAGCTCTTAGGTTTGGTGGAGATGATTTTATGGATAAGACTTTGAAAGATCTTTTTGATCCGTATGGGATGAAAGATATGGATAAGGCAGTTGCGAGAATCAAAGAAGCAAAAGAGAATGATGAAAAGATTATGATTTTTGGAGACTATGATGTAGATGGAGCAACCTCTACTTCTATTTTGATGCATTTTTTCAAAAAAATTGGGATACAGGTAAGCTATAGACTTCCTCATAGAGTTCATGATTGATATGGACTTAAAGAATACTTTGTAGATGAGATAAAAGAAGTTTGAGCAACTCTGATAATAACGGTTGATTGTGGAACCAAGGACATCGATGTGATCAAACATGCAAAATCTCTTTGAGTGGATGTTATTGTTACTGATCACCATGCGGTCCCAGAGGTGATTCCTCCTGAGGCAGTTGCTATAGTGAATCCAAAGAGAAATGATTGTAGTTATCCAAATAAGAATCTTGCAGGTGCTGGGGTTGCTTTTAAACTCATTCATGCGCTGGCTTCTCACTACTTTTCAGAGGAAGAAGCTTGGGAGTATATAAAGGAAACAGTTGATATCGCTGCTATTTGAACAGTAGCTGATTGTATGGTGCTTACGGGGGAGAATAGAATTATAGTAAAGGAATGACTACAACAACTGAAACGTTCTCGTTCGAGATGAATACGTACTCTTATCGAAGATCAAATTAATGATGACATAGATGCAGATATTTTTGGTTTTACTATCGGTCCAAGACTCAATGCTGCTGGGAGAATGGATACTCCGTATAAGGCAGTGAACTTGATTTTGAATAATTCTGATGGAGTCGATAAAACAATAGCAGATATCGAGAAGCTCAATGAACAGAGGAAATTTTTAACGAAGCAGTTCAATGAAGACGCACTTGGAAAAGTAAACAGAGATGATAATTTATTATTCTATATTTCTCCAGCTATCGAGCATGGGATTATATGAATTGTTGCGGGAAGGCTTACAGAGAAATTTTATAAACCTTCTATCGTTTTGAAAGATGAATGAGATAAGTTAGTTGCGAGTTGTAGGAGTCCAGAATACTTTTCTATTATAGAACTTCTGAATAACTATAAAGATATGTTTATTGGCTTCGGAGGACATAAACAGGCTGCTTGATTTAGTATTTCAAAAGAGAAATTTTCAGAGTTTAAAACCAAGATTATTAAACAGGCGAATAGTATAGATTTTAGTAAAAATAAAAAAACCTTAGTGATCGATAAGGTCGTGAGGCTCGAAGAGTTATGATTTGGTTTCTTGAAAAAAGTAAATATTTATAAGCCTTTTTGAATCGGAAATACGAAACCTCTTTTTATGGTTGAGAATCTTGATTATGAAAAGCTGGAATTTCTTGGAAAGGGAAGAGATCATTTGAAGTTTACTACGAAACATTGATTTAAGATTCTCTGATTTTTTATGTGAGATTATTATGAGGAGATTAAGAGGTCCAGGAAACCAGTTTCAATTATCTTTGATTTGGGTGAGGATACTTGGATGGGGAGGAAGAGTTTGGTTTTGAAGTTGGTGGATGTGGTAGTTGGGTAAGGCAGAAAATTCTTTTAAAATTATCACAAAAAAATAGAGTGAAAAGAAATTAATCTTTTCACTCTATAATATCAAGCACTATCCTTTTTTAATATTTTCAATAAAGAAAGATAAAATTTCTAAAACAACGATAGGGCATTCCTCTATTGTTTTACAATGCTCGTCATTTCTTTGAAAATATTTTTTATTTTTATATTTTATCCGACTATGTCGTTTTTTCTTTACTTCTTCTATGTCGCAGTTAAAGTCCTTTAATGCTTTTACTACATCATTATTTGGAATATTGTAAAAGTATACCATATTAAAGACTACCACTAGAATCAGATAAGGACGATTGTCATCTAGAATTTTGTAAAGCGCTACACCGTTGGGTTGAAATACTATGTATACTTCTCCTAGATTATTTAAACTACACTTTATGAACTTAAGGTATTCATCATTTGAAAAATCTAATTTTTTCTGAAGTATTGATAATTTATCTTCAAATGGTTTGATTTTCTTTTGCATATGGAAATATATAAAAGAAAATATGGCTATAAGAAATAGAAAAAATCCTATAAAAATTTCAGTCATAACTTTTACTAAATATAATGAATCAAAAAATGTGAATGAGTATTTATTTAGATTTTATTTAATCCAAATAGAATGCACCTATGTATAATAAGTTATATTAATAGTAAGTCAATATTTTTTTAAAAAAATTGAAAAGAAATCTCTTGAGTCTTAGGGGCTTAATTTTCCTTTTCCCGTTCTTCTTTCTCACTCTTCGTAAATACTCAAAATTCATGTTCTCAGGCTTGGATTTGTGCATGGTAATAGAAATAGTTTCACGATGGTGAGGCTATTTTTTTGTAGGCTGGTCTGACAGAGAGGGAGAGTCAGAAGTTTGTTTTGAAATAGTCTTTTATATAGTGCCTGTGATCGAGAGAAGTTTTTTCAAGTAGAAATGGTTTGAAATTATCTGGATCAGAGGAATAGTATTCTTTGTGATCTTGATGGATAAAGACAAAAATTTGGGCATCTTTTCTGTCTATCTTTACTCATTTTTTTTCTGGCTTGTGCTCATCTGATCATTGTTTCTTGAAGAATAGAGATTCTGTAAGTGGATAATTTCCCCGGTCGATATTATTTTTTTCATTGATATCAATGATGCTTGAAAAATCCATGAGAGCGGCATTTATTTCTCGTCCTGGTATTCATGTTTTTTCAAATTGCTCTTGTATTTCTTTTTTAAACTCCTTGCTGAGTTTTATGAAACGACTTCCAAAATAATATCTTGCAAATATTTTTTCTATATTGGTGTCAAAGGCGAGAATATTTTTGTTATATCAAAATGCAAGAATAGCTTGGGCTGTATATGGTCAGACTCCTGGAAGTCATATAAGTTCATTATAATCTTCAGGGAATTCTCAATTGTATTCTTCTTGAATTATTTTAGCTGTTTTGAGCATATTTCTGGCACGGGAATAATAACCGAGTCATTCGTAGTATGGAAAGAAAGTATCATAGTCAGTTTTTGCAAAGCTTTCTATATTTGGAAATCTTTTTGTTACGTTTTCAAAATATTTTATTACTCGAGATACCTGTGTCTGCTGGAGGAATATTTCTGATATCCATACGTGGTAGGGAGTTTGTTTTTCTCTCCAGGGGAGTCAGTGTCTTCCATTTTTTTGATACCAGTTTAAAATTATTTCGAAAGGAAATTTTATCATATGTGACTTTATTTTATATAATCCCTCCCCCTAACGGGTACTCCCTTTGGAAAAGGGAGAAAAAATTGTATTTCTTCAGGAGTTGTATATTATAATAACAATATTTTATGATTTTCCAAGAATGAATTTTTATGAAAAAATAAAGACCTTATCTGAGAATAGGATTGCCTTTTTTTTAGAGAAAAATCATGAATGGTATAATGGGAGTGGAACTTACTTTTCTGAATTGGTAGAGGAGGTTGCTGAAGCAGCTATTGAAAATAAAGAGAATAATAAGGTGTATCTAGAGAATGAACTTGGAGATGTTTTTTGGGATTATATATGCTTATTGAATTCATTGAAGGTTGAATGAAAAATTGATAGTATTGATTCTGTATTAAAAAGATCTTATGACAAGTTTAGTGAGAGATCTTGAGTAGATGGAAGAGGGATGATACCTTGGGATGAAATCAAGAAAACTCAAAAATTAAAGTTAGAGAAAGAACATAACAATATGTATGGAGAAAAATAATTTTTAAAATAAAGTGTATGACAAACGAAAAAAATAATTTGGATAAACAAATACTCAAATATCTTCAGGATATACCCGAAGGAAAAGTTTCTACCTATAAGAGAATTTGAGATAAGTTTTGAGTGCATCCAAGGAGGATTGCTTCGGTTATGAAGCATAACAAGAATCCAGATATATACCCGTGTTATAAGGTGATTAGTGAATCAGGAAAAATAAGCTGATATAGTGCTCTGAGTTGAGTATCTTCTAAAGTCGAAAAACTAGAGAAGGATGGAATCAAAATAGTGAATGGAGTTATAGGGGAAGAATATATTGTTTAATAAAATATAATGGAAAAAGAAAAATTTTCACTCAAGGATCATTTATTTAATCCAGAAAAAATACATATGCTTTCTGATAGTATTATGGAAGTATATAGTGATTTTGAATTTATGGAATTTGCTCATGATATTATCTTGAGACTTCCAGAGCTTGAGCTAAAAGAGAGAATAGAATATATTGCAAGATGTTTGAAAAGGTATTTACCAAAAGACTATGAAGAAGCTATAGGAATTATTCTAGAGAGTCTTCCTCCTGAACTCGATCCAAGTAAGGCAGATGATGATTTTTGAAATTTTATCTATGCTCCCTATTGAGAGTTTGTTGTAATGAAGGGACTAAATGAAAAGTACTTGAGACTTTCGCTTGATACGCTTTGAGAACTAACCAAGAGATTCTCTGTAGAGTGACCTATTAGATATTTCTTGAATGAATTTGAAACAGAAACTTTTGAACAAATGAAACTCTGGTCAAAAAGTGATCATTATCACCTGAGAAGACTTGCGAGTGAGGGAACGAGAGCGAGCCTTCCTTGGGGAATAAAAATCAATCTCGACTATAAAAAACCTATAGAAATATTAGATGACTTGTATTATGATAGCACCCGCTTTGTTACTCGTAGTGTAGCAAATCATATGAATGATATTTCTAAAAAAGACGCTGTACTTGTTCTAGACACTTTGAAGAGATGGAAAGATTCAAAAAAACAGAATACAAAAGAAATGGACTTTATTATTTCTCATTCCTTGAGAACTCTCGTGAAAGATGGAAATAAAGAAGCTCTAAATTTTCTTTGATATACTCACCCTGATATAACAGTAGATGAGTTTAGTATTTTAAATCCTCATATAAAAATGTGAGAGTACCTGGAGTTTGAATTTGATATCACTTCGAACAAGGCTCAGAATCTTATGGTTGATTATGTGATACATTTTGTAAAGGCGAATGGGAAACTTTCTGGGAAAACATTTAAAATTAGTAAGAAAAAATTTGGAAAATGAGAGGTTTTCAAGATAATGAAGAAGCAGATGTTTAGAGAAATGACGACGAGAAAGTTTTATGCTTGAGAGCATTTTGTAGAACTCCAAATTAATGGTGAGACCTTTGGGAAGAAAGCTTTTATTTTACATATTGATTAATCCCTCCCACTCGTTCCTCGTGTACTCCCTTTGGAAAAGGGAGATGATAAAAAAGTAATCCCCCTTTTCCAAAGGGGGTGTCCGTAGGACGGGGGATTATTAAAAATTATTATTTATTTTTATAATACCGTACTCATGAAAAAATTAACTATTATATCTTCTTCTTTGAATCCAAAATCTATGACATTTTTTGGTCTTAAAAAAGTGGAAGAAATAGCAAAAGAAAAATGATTTGATGTCTCGTTTCTCGATTTGAGAGAACAAAACATTCCATTTTGTGATGGAAGAAAGTGGGAAGAATACAATGACCATATTCATGATATTTGAGAGGATTTGAAGAAAGCCGACTATATAGTTTTTGGAACTCCAGTATATTGTTATAGTCTTTCTGGAGTATTGAAAAACTTTATAGATATTTTTTCGAAATCTCTTGAGGATAAGAAATTTTGAGTATTTGAACAAGCTGGAACGAAGCTATCATACCTTGCTGCTTCTGATTTACAGAAAATTGTTTGATTTGAATGTAAATCTCAACCTATTTTTCCAGTGGTTCTTACTGATTATGGGGATTATAGGGATGGAGAACTTACTGATACGAGATCTTTAGAAAAGATAGGGGATATGCTAAATAATTTTAAAAAATAGAAAATACTCTCGAATTGCTCGAGAGTATTTTTTTTATAACTTTATTTCACTATAACATTTCACTCAGTTCTTTTGTGCAAAGACAATGTTTTCTAATCTGACTCAGAACTTTTATGGAAGGTAGATTCCTGGTTCGATCGTAAATACCATATTCTCTTTTATAGTATTATTTCATTTCTTACTAATTCTTGGGTCTTCATGTATGTTAAGACCAACTCCATGTCCAGTTGAGTGAGTGAAATATTTTCAGTATCAATCCTGCTCTATAGACTTTCTTGCGGCTGAGTCTATATCTTTTCCTTTTACTCATGGCTTTGCGTATTCGAGTGCTTTTTGGTATGCTTTTTTTACGCTGTTATATATTTTTTGAAATTCTTCAAACCCCCCTCATTCCCCCCTTGTCAGGGGGGAGGTTTTATTTTCTCCCTCCCTTGATAAGGGGAGGGTTGGGGAGGGGTTTCATATCCATATCGTTCTTGTGAAGTCTGAACAGTATCATTTATATAGGGCTCACATATCAACCAGGAGTGGTCCGTTTCATATAATAGTTTCTCATGCTTTATGATGTGGAACAGCTGAATTTGGTCAGAATGCGACTATAGCTTCAAAGCTTTCTCACTCTCATCAGAGTTCTAGTATTTTTGTGACTATTATAGCTCTTACTTCTGCTTCTGTTTTTCAGATGATATCTCATGATTTTGCTTGTTTCTCTATTTCGATCCAAACTTTGTCTATGATTTGAATAGCTTTTTTTAAGTATTTTATTTCATCAATTTGTTTAATGATTCTATTTTTCTCAAAAAATGGTTTTGATATTTTTATGTCTCACTTATGCTTCTTTTTTATTTCTTCATAGTATTTGAGAGTTATATTATTCTCAAGCTTTATTTTAGAATTTTTTGTTTGCTTGAGTATTTCATCTGTTAGTTTTCATTTGAGATGTATATAGGTTACTTTCAAATTTTCTCAAATTCTTTTTCTTAACTTTGCTTTATCAATATTTTTTGTTTGTCAAAAATATCTTCCATCTAAGATGATTTTAATTTCTTTTTTATCTAAAATAATTCCTCAGAGTGATACTCAGAAGCCAAGTATGTAGGTGAATTCATTATTTATGATTCCATTGTCAGTGTCGGTGATGAGTATTTTTTTTACCCCAAGGGCACTTGTTTTACTGTGCATTTTTTCTTTTATTATTTTATATTTTTTTATTATAGAAAGTATTTTATTTTTATCAAATAAATTCCCCTTCCTTTCGTATGAAAGGTAAGGGGTTAGGGGATGGATTATAAAGGCTACTATTTTTCTCTTATATTATTGCTCGTTATAAAATGGATTATAAAGATTCTTTTTTATGAGTGTTTCTTTTAATTGATTGCTTTTTGATTTTCTATGTTTTTTTATGCTTAGGAGTGTAACAAAATCTTCAGGTTTTACCACTCCATTTTTTCTTAATTCACCGATACGGTTTTCTAGTATATAGTTATCCCAAAAGAGGATTTTTTTAATGATATCAAAATCTTCGAAATCATCTCAGAGTAATATATCTATTTTTTCTAACGATTCTATATTTTTCTTCAGGTTTGTAGTATTTTCGGATGGAAGTATATCTTCTATCCTCATAAGTACATATATATCTACTATTCACTTTTCTATGAACATATTGAGTGTTTGAGGATAACTGTCTCTGATAATATTTTCAGCGTCTATTAAATCGTTTATGTTATTTATTCCAACTTTTTTTATAAGTATTCTTAGGTTATTTGTGATATTTCTTTGAGATTGATTATATTTTTCGATCATAGTATTGGTTTCTTCAGAGAAATCATTATCGACTTTTATGATACTGGTACTTTCATACAGTTCTTCAACACTCTCTATTTCATCAAGTCCATCATCAAAATCATACTCGCTCTCAAGGATACTTTCAGCTTTTATTAAATCATGAATGTTGTTTATACCGGCTTGTTCAACGAGTAATTTTAAGTTCCTATGAAGAAAATTACTCAGTATATTTTTTCATATAATGAGTTTTTCTATATCTTTTATTCCCGCAGATACAAGAAGATCTAGGTTTTTTGGGTAACTTTTTTCAAGAATTTCTTCAGATTCTTTTAGTCTCATGGGTTTCTTTATACCTACTTTTTCAATAAGAATTCTGAGATTTTTTGGTTTACTTTTTTTCGCTACATTTCTGAGTATATATAAATCTCTTACGTTGGTAATGATAGAGTGCTCATTTAATATTGAAAGATTATCAGGGTTGCTTTTAATAAGAATATCTTGAGCTTGCTCTAAGTCATCTGTATCTTTGATCCATGTTTGTGTGATGATAGAGTGTATTTTTTTGGGGTGGAGGGCAAGTATTTTCTTGAACTTTACTATGTTGTGTGGATCTTTTATTCCATATTCTTTGAGAGTATTTATATTTTCTTCTAGTTCTTCTGGTGTACGTTTCTTTATAGAATATTGCACCTCAATAATATCGTTTATCTTTTCGATTTTGGCTTGTTCTTGGAGTATTTTTAATATTTTTATATTACTTTTTTTGAGAGTATGGAGCATAGCAATAATAAAAGTATCAGCTTTTAATCAAGTGACAGAAAGGATATCTTTTTTATTTTCACCTATGAGTAGTTTTAATATCTCGTTTTTACTTTCTTTGATAGGTCTATATAGATTATGTATACTACGAATATCAGTAATACCAGCATCATCTATAATAGTAAGTAGATTTTCTGGGTGAGCATCTCTTAAAATGTTTCTGAGGAAAATAAGGTCATCTTTAGAATTGATTTCTAATTTCTCTAGTACAATACTTAGAACCTCAGGTTTACTTTCAATAAGGATATCCTCTAATTCTATAGCATCATCTATATTTTTTATATATTTTTCTTCTACGAGTATTTTGAATACTTCAGGATTGCTGTCTATTATTATATCTTTGAAGTCGTGGATATTATCTGTATTTTTTATCCAACCTGACTCTATCATTATTTCTAGGTTTTTTGTTTTTGCTATAGAAATAATATTTCAAATAGATTTGATGGCATTATAGTTTTTACATATTCAATGTCTTACTAGAAGAGAGATATTTTCTGCTAGGTTCTTATATTTTTCAGTAAGTTTTTTTAGTTGAGTACTTTCTTTTTCTGAGAGGGTAATCGTATTAAATATTGGATGTATTTGAGTATTGTTTTGTTTTCAGGTTGTTTGTACTTGATTTGATACTTTCATAAGGTTAGGTGTAGATTTATAAATATTATTATTTATAATAATAAAGAAATAATATTAGTCAATGATAGATTCTAAAGTGAAATCCGACTATTATGTATTATTAAAAAATACTTCAATCGGAGATAAATAATGTAATCTTTTTCTTGGTCTAGAGTTTATTAATTTCAGATAATATTTCAACTGTTTT
>Ga0228666_1000096_pt1 | contig 63154 bp, 41 predicted proteins | sample 80DmetaG_FD_182702 | JGI IMG/M metagenome (GOLD analysis project Ga0228666, IMG submission 182702) | Seawater microbial communities from Monterey Bay, California, United States - 80D | ecosystem: Environmental > Aquatic > Marine > Coastal | place: USA: California | collected 2016-10-11 | reverse complement strand
AGGTTTAGCAAGTGCATATAATGGTGGAGGTTATACGGACTGGTTTTTTCCTTCAAAAGATGAATTAAATGAGATGTATATAAATAAATCAACGTTAGATGCAATCTCTGGATTTACACCATTTTCACCTTCCGTATACTGGACCTCTTCGGAAGTTGCTAATAATCGCGCATGGAAACAAAACTTCAATAATGGAGGTCAAGTTAATGATAACGCTAAGCACTCTTTAAGTGCTGTTCGTGCTATTCGTGCTGTGAGTGGTACTACAACAAGTTCTTTGTCTGCGATTACCGCCGAGCAAACCGCCCAAAATACGGCAATAGATTTAAAAGCTAATATTGCTTCACCAACTTTTACAGGAACTGTAACCACTCCAGCACTAATTGTTAGTGGAAACACCTATCCGAATACTACTGGTAATGCCAATCAAGTTTTAACAACAGATGGTTCCGGAACACTTTCTTGGACAACTTCTTCGGTAGATACAGTGAATGGTACTGCAAATGAAATTGAAGTTTCTACATCTGATTCTACAACTACCGTTGGATTGCCTGACAATACAACTATAACTACTAGTCTTACTGTTGATGGCTTATATTTTGGCACAGGATCTGGTGATGGCGATGACAATTTAGCTATTGGATCTTCGATGGGTTCGGGAACAGGAAAGCGAAATACTGCAATAGGAACAAGAGCTCTTGAATCTTATTCGGGGACAGGGTTTGATAACAATACTGCAGTAGGTTACTATAATATGAAAGCATTAACAACAGGAAGTGGAAATACAGCTTTAGGTGCTGAAAATATGTTTTCATTAACTACAGGAACTGCAAATACATCAATAGGAAATCAAACAATGCTTAACGTTTCAACAGGAAGTAATAACACTGGTTTAGGGCAAAGAGCAGGACAATCGATAACAACAGGCACAAACAATACTTTGATTGGACTTAATGCAGATGTGAGTTCACCAAATGCAAATAATGAAACTGTAATAGGAAAAGGAGCTACTGGCTCTGGTGATAATACAGTTCAATTGGGTAATACAAGTGTTACGAATGTTAATACAAGTGGAACAATAACCGCTGGAGAGATTACAATTCCAAATACAGATGGCACAAGTGGACAAGTATTAGCAACAGATGGTTCTGGAACACTTTCGTGGACAACTTCTTCGGCAGGTGTTAGCGGTTCAGGAACTGCTAATATGATTGCTAAATTCGATGGGTCTTCAACAGTACTTGGAAATAGCTCGGTTTATGATGATGGTACAAATGTTGGTATTGGGACAGTTAGTCCTGCACAACTTTTACATGTAAAGGCTGCTTCAGGTGACGCCAAAGTACTAATTAATGCAAATGGTGAGGACGATGAGGCTCACCTTGTGTTGAGATCAGGAGGTATTAATAAAACAGCTATTGTTGCATCAGGAATTAATAATTGGGGTAGAACGGATTTACGTTTTATACTAAATAGCTATACTAACGCCAATGATTATGGATTATCAGACACTAAAATGATAATAAAGAATGATGGTAAAGTTGGAATAGGTACTAATTCACCAACCGAAAAGCTTGATGTGGCAGGTAATATTAAATTCAATGGTGCACTTATGCCAAATAATAATGCAGGTTCATCGGGTCAGGTATTAACATCCTCGGGAACAGGAGTTCCCACATGGACGACTATTTCAGGTGGAGCATCAAGTATAGACGAGTTGTCAGATGCAATACACAGTAATCAATACAATACATTAATAATTGGTACCACTCCGAGTATTTCTGCAGGTGCAAGTTATAGCACTGGTGTTGGAAAACGAGTTTTAGAAAGTATTACTACTGGTGATGAAAATGTTGCTATGGGTCACCAAGCTCTAGGTGAGACAACTTCAGGAAGTCTTAATACTGCTATTGGGTCTCATGTTATATTTAGAAATACAACAGGATCTCAAAATTCAGCTTTTGGAGAAAGAGTTCTTGAATATAATACAACAGGTTCTAATAACACTGGAATTGGGGCTAGTGCAGGAGATACAAACACAACTGGAACAAACAATACGTTGATTGGTTATAATGCTGATTTAAGCTCTAATAATCTCACTAATGCAACTGCTATTGGGGCAAATGCAACAGTTAATGCTTCAAACAAGATAAAACTAGGAAACAGCAATGTTACTAATGTGGAAACCGCTGGTTCAATAACCGCTGGAGCGATAACGATTCCAAACACAGATGGCACAAGTGGACAAGTATTAGCAACAGATGGTTCTGGAACACTTTCTTGGTCAACTCCGTCTAGTGGTTCAACAACTTACAGTGTTGGTGATATGGTACAAGGCGGAAAAGTGTTTTGGGTGGATTCAACTGGGCAACATGGTTTGGTTGTTGCTCTTGAAGATGCTGGAGGATCGTCAGCAATGGATTGGAATGCTGGTACTACATCAAGTGGACTAAATTTAGAAACACTGGCTCAAAGTAGTGGAATGTATGCTGGTAAAATGAATACAGCTATTATAATTGCAGCCCATGCTGCCGCTGCAAATAATGGAAATAATTTTGCTGCTAGAGCGTGTAATGAATATACTTACACTCAAAATGGAGTTGAGTATTCTGATTGGTACCTTCCATCAAAAGACGAATTACATCTAATTAAAACATCTGGAGTAGGAGCACCAAATTTATATCCATATAACTATTGGTCTTCCACAGAGCATGATGCAAATAATGCATACTCAGAAGTTTTAGGTAATTATGCAAATAATTATAATAGTTTTAAACCAAAAGATACCACCGTCGATGATATAAAAGTTAGGGCTGTAAGGTCTTTTTAAAAAGAAATCCTAGTAAAATTATTCAAACACCATTCAATATTGAGTGGTGTTTTTTTATTTGAGGTCAGCACTAAATTATTATAATAATTATTTTATTGGATGTTTGATATTAAGTTGCAACTAAAGTTATTTGAAATCAAAAAAATATTCCCAAAAATAAATTTTATTTTGAAAATAATTATGTGTAACCAATGGGAGTGAAGTCGAACTATTTTGGGAAGGATTTGATTAAATTGAATTGTCAAAAATGATTATTTTCAAACCTTACCTCGTTCTAGCCAGAGGCATCCTAAAAATTTATCTGAAATGAGATTTTTAAGATATTGTAAACACTTACCTTATAATAGTTTGTTATATATATTTATTTTATTAAAATAGTAAGTTCGTCAACAATATGCTTAGCGTTTGAGTACTTGTCAATCAGCCAAAGTACGTAGCGGATATCAACGTTAATTGTGCGCTGTAATTTCTTGTCAAAAATAACATCGCCAGCCATAGCTTCAATATTTCCATCAAATGCCAAACCAATTAATTCTCCTTTTCCATTTAGAACAGGAGATCCTGAATTCCCCCCTGTAATGTCGTTGTCCGTTAAAAAGTTAACGGGTAAATGACCTTTTTTGTCAGCATATCTTCCATAATCTTTTTTCTTATAGATTTGTAGCATATCAATTGGTAAGTCAAATTCTTTATCGTTTGGCTTATATTTTTTTACCATGCCCTCTAAGGTTGTATAATTATTTATTTCTGCATCATTTCTTGCATCTTTTGGCAGTGCTCTAACTTTGCCATAAGTCAAACGTAGCGTCGAATTGGCATCTGGATATTTGATTTTGCTTAATCCAGATTTACGTAATCCATCAACTAAAAGTCTGTATGAAGCTTGGAAATCATTCAGAGGTTGTTTGAGTTCCTCGGGTTCTTCTCTGTATTTAGCTAACAAGTCTGAGGATAATACATAAAGGGGATCGTTTTCTAGCAATTCCATGTTTGGATAATCTAAAAATGCCTTAGCGCGTTCTTTTGATGTAAACATACTGAGTTCAAAAATAGCATCAACATAGGCATCAAATCCATTATTTTTAGCCACATCGGCTACTGTTTTAGGGAGTTTATAATCAGACTTTGATGCGTATAATTTTAATTGTTCGGTTAAAATTTCTTTTTCAAGAGGTAAATGATAATCTGTGTAAGTATCATCAATAAAAGCTGTCAAACGTTCAAGCATTCCATTGCGTCGATTCTCATTAGCTTCAATATATCTTTTGAAACCGCTACCTAATCTATAAGGTAATATTGAAAATTTGCTGGAGCGTAAAATACTTATCAAATAGTTGTCGTGTTTTGCTTTATTGTTTGTTAGCTTATAATAAGTATTGATGTTTGAAACAACCTTGCCATAAGTTGCTTTATTAGTGCTTTTGTTTGCCCAACTATTGAACTTCTCTTCTGACTTACGTTTGATTTGTGCAGTTTTATGCGCTGTCAAGGCATCTATCATTCCTTGACGGTTTTTCCAATAATTTGCAATTCTGGCATAGCTAGAGGCATATGTAAGATTTACAGATTCATCAACATCCATATACTTTTTCATGACATCCATGCTCAATTTAGAACCTTCAACCCATGCAGGATAAGCATAGTTTACGTTTTGCTCTATGCCTTCTGCTGGCATCCAGCGGTTGGTTCTTCCAGGATAACCCAAAATCATTGCAAAATCATTTTCTTTAACACCGTCAATATTAACGGGTAAGTGATGCTTGACTTTTAAAGGAGTGTTGTCTTTGGAGTAGGGGGCTGGATCGCCTTTCTCATCTGCATACACGCGAAACAATGAAAAATCACCTGTATGACGCGGCCATTCCCAGTTATCAGTATCGCCTCCATATTTTCCTACGCTTTCTGGTGGTGTCCCAACTAACCTCACATCCTCATAATCTTGATATACAAAATAGTAGTATTCATTACCTTGATAAAAAGAGCGTACCGAAACGGTGTATTTACCACCTTCGTTATTTTCTTGTTCAATCTTAGCAATTTCTTTGTTAATCGCTACTTCACGATCCTTTTCAGTCATTGAATTGTTTGCTTGAGACAAAATGCGCTCAGACACATCATCCATTCTTACAAAAAAGCGCACTGACAAACTTTCTGGTTTTAATTCATTCTGTAAAGAACTTGCCCAATACCCATTTTTTAAATAATTGTCTTCTGCCGAGGATAATTCAGCAATTTTATCGTAGCCACAATGATGATTGGTTAGCACCAATCCGTTTTCAGAAATAATACTTGCTGTACAGCCACCATTGAATTGAATAATAGCATCTTTTAAACTTTTATTATTGATACTATAAATTTCTTCAGCAGTGAGTTGAAGTCCCATTTTTTGCATATCACGCTGATTTAATCGTTCAATATGCATTAAAAACCACATTCCTTCGTCCGCTAATAACGAAGTTGGAAAAGACAATAGTAGTGTGAAAATTAGTACACTGATTTTTTTCATTTTAATTTAATTTTTATTGTTAGTGTTTATTCGTTTTTAATACAACAATTATCGTCTTTACATTGGCAATACTTCAAATTGTATAAATGTAAAACTGCTAGCGCAGTTGCAATAATGTATGTAAAGTATTCTGGAAGATTTAATAATGTTATTTTCTCATTGACTATCAAAAATGAAAAAAGAAACCAACTTACCCACAAGGCAGGTTTCATTATTTTTTTTGAAGTGGTTTGTGTTGAACGATATATGGCTATAAATGATATTAATAAAAACAAAAAGTCTAGACTTATCCACCATTTTGGAATACTTGAATATTCATGATGTTCTGAACAAGCACTGGCAATAAATACTACTGGAGTTATTAGACAATGAACGACACAAAACGCACTTGCAAATGCACCAAAAACATCAGGTTTATTGAGGGTTAATTTCATTTTAATTATATTTTAATGCAACTGAGTTGCAAATATAGATATAATATTTGTTATTGCAACTCAGATGTAATAAGTTTGTAACATGGGTATCGTTAGAAAAACACTTTCCGTAGAGCTATTATTAAATGAGTTTAAACATGAGGCCAATGCTATTTCTGTCATTAACCTTATAAAACGATTAGATTCTAAAATCAATAAGACTACAATATACCGTGTTTTAGAAAAATTAGAAGACGATGGAACGTTACATTCTTTTTTAGACTTCGATGGAATAAAATGGTATGCAAAATGCAGCAGCTGCACAAAATCTAAACACAGCGATATACATCCTCATTTTCAATGTACTGATTGTGGGAAAATAGATTGCATACACATAGAAGTTAAAATTCCAGAAATTCCAAACAGAAAACTAACAGCATCTCAAGTACTTATTCAAGGAAAATGTGAAGCATGTCATGGCTAATAGTGTACACCCTTTATATAAGTTAAGCTAAATAAAAATATTCCCTAAAATAAATTTTATTTTAGGGAATAATGCCGTGGAGTCAAAGGGAGTCAAGTCGAACTATTTTTACGGGGATTTGATAATTTTTAATAAAATAGTTTGTTATTTAATTTTAATACTTACTTGCCATTCAATGCTATAACTTTGACCTGGTGATAATTTTTTTAGTCCAATTTTGTTATTAAAACTATCTGAAACACCTGTCATTGGTTCAATGGCAATAGCATTAGTATTCATTGGTGTATATAATTGCAAAAAACTCTCTTTTTCAGAAGACTTTAAAACTAAGTCATATTCTGGTGTAAAAAATTTAACGTCTGGATTTTCCAAAACAAAAGCATCATCAAATCTTCTTTTTCTCAAACTTAATGGCATTTTTGAGTTAAATGGTTCAAAACCTAAAGCTATATTGTTTTTATTACATTTAATTTTTTTTATACAGTCAAACTGAATCTTACTCTTGTCTAAATCTACACTTTTAAAATAGGGGTGCCATCCAACTGTAAATGGAAGTTTTTTATCATCCAAGTTGATGACGTTAATTTTTAAAGATAAAAACTCATTTGTGAGTTTGTATGTCAATTCTACACGAAACTTAAATGGATAGCCAGTGGGCGGATTTAGTTCCTCATAATAAAGTTTAATTTCTGCATGATTTTCGAATTTTTTCAATTCGTCCACCAGAAAAGCTTTATTGTAAACTAATCCGTGAATAGCATTATTTAGTTGTTTTTCATTACACTGTAAGTTGTAATTTGATCCGTTAAAATTGAATTTTCCATCATTAATTCTATTTGCAAATGGAAATAAAATTGAACTGGGATACGTTTTTATATAGTCTAAAGGGTAAAGATTTGTAATAACTTTGATGTTTCTTATAATGAGTTCATCAAGACTAGCACCATAGCTTAACTGAATTTTTGCTTTTGTTCCAGAAACAGAGTTTGTAATTTCAATTACTTTGTTGTCTTTACTATGTATTTTTTTGATTGTAAACACTATTTCTGGATGTTAGATTCAAAAAATTACTTTGACAATACAGTTCTAAAACCAAGATGTTCTAAAGACGTGTGAGGATCAGTTGCCATTCTAGAAGAAACTCTATAACTAGCGCAATAGGAAGCGTTACACAAAAAAGACCCCCCGCGTATGACTTTTTCTTGGATGTATGGATTATTTGGGTTGAAAGCTTTTTTTGCTCCTTGTGGATTATTTATAACCCCATTTTTTAAACAATCTCGATAGTAATTTATATTATACCAATCACTTGTCCACTCCCAAACATTTCCTGAAATTTCGTAAAGTCCATAATCGTTTGGAGGATAGGTTTTTACAGGTGCACTTTTTTCAAAACCATCAGCTTTTGTATTAGTTACTGGAAACTCACCCTCCCAACTGTTTACATATTTTGATAATGAGTTTGTTAGATTTCCCCAAGAATAAATTTTATTCTTTTTTCCTCCACGAGCTGCAAACTCCCATTCTGCCTCAGTAGGTAATCGCTTACCAGACCATTGGCAATAAGCCATAGCATCTTCATAAGAAACATGTACAACAGGGTAATTTTCTTTACCAATAATACTACTTCCTTTACCTTCAGGCTCTTTCCAATTTGCTCCAATACTCCATTTCCACCATTGTGAAAAATCATATAAGTTAGGAACAGACTCGAGTGTTTTTTTAAACAATAATGAACCTGGTTTTAATACTGAATCATGTGGTTTTGGAGTACCTACTGGAAGTTGTTGTTTTATCAAATCCCAATTCACGGGCCGTTCTGCAGTGGTGATATAATTTGTAGCTTCAACAAATTTTGAAAATTGAGCATTCGTAACCTCAGTGACATCCATAAAAAAACCATCAATTAGGACAGTGTGTTTGGGTTTTTCATGAGGTAATGCCATGATATCATCGGCGGAGGCACCCATATCAAAAAGCCCCCCAGGGACCCAAACCATTCCCTCTATTTCAGGTTGTAATGTTAATTTTTTTTTTGCTTTTTTATTTTCACACGATTGTGATAAAAAAAATAAAATTAATGTTACTTTAATTAATGGGTTGATTGTCATAAGATTAAATTTTATCAATAAAAATACAATTTTAGTACAGAACTAAATAGCAATTAACACTAACATCTTCATTTATCATAGTTTTTGCATCATAATTTTTATAACGTAATTTTTTAGAATTACTAAATTTGAATATATATAAAACATTATGAACAAAATATTAAACCTCATTTCATTATTGTTATTTTTCTTTGGTATCATTCATGCTCAAGATTCTCAAACTGCCCCAAATATTCTGTTTATTGCGGTTGATGATTTAAAACCAACCATTGGAGCTTTTGGAGATGATTTGGCACATACTCCAAATATTGACTTATTAGCAGAAAAGGCTACAGTTTTCCTAAATAATCATACCCAGCAAGCTGTTTGTGGTCCATCACGTGCTAGTTTAATGACTGGTAAACGTCCTGACTACACAAAGGTTAGAGATTTAAAAACAAAAATGCGTGATATGGTTCCAGAAATTGTAACGATACCACAATATTTCAAAAATCAGAGGTATAAGACTATCGGTTTAGGTAAAATTTTTGATCCACGCTGTGTAGATGAATTTAGAGATAAACCGTCCTGGTCGGTACCCTTCATGCCAGAACACAAATTTGAATACCCTAACGATTTTGGACCTCCCGCTATGGGCTTTTATCAAGATCCAAAAATTAAGCTGTACATTCAAAAATTAAGAAACGAAGCCAAAGCAAATGGTATCAAAAATTTAGGAAAATATTTAAGAGAAACATTTAAACCCCCATTTGAAAAGACTGATGCCCCAGACGACGCTTATGTCGATGGTGCTCTTGCAATGTATGCCAATAAATTTCTTGATGAATATAAACCAGAATCCAATGAACCATTCTTTTTAGCAGTTGGATTTAAACGCCCTCATTTACCTTTTACTGCACCAAAAAAGTATTGGGACATGTACAATCCATCAAAATTTGAAATCGCTAAATTCCAACAAAATTCTAAAAATGGTCCAAGCATTGCCTATCACAGTTCCGGAGAACTGAGATCTTATATTACCCCTGAAATTTCTTATGAGATTTCAAAAAACAATCGAGTGAAACTTTCTGAGGAATTCCAAAAAGACCTTATTCATGGTTACTATGCCAGTACTAGTTTTATTGATGCCCAAATTGGTAAAATAGTAGATAAGCTAAAAGAAACAGGCCTTCATAAAAATACGATTATCGTCATTTGGGGAGACCATGGTTGGCATTTGGGCGATCATGGCTTGTGGAACAAACACTCAAATTTTGAACAAGCTACACGTTCACCACTTATTATTTTTGATCCACGAGTTAAAAAGCGAATACAAATCAAATCGCCAACAGAATTTATAGATATTTTCCCAACCCTGTGTGCTGCTACTGGTTTGCAAATTCCAGAGAATTTGGATGGAAAAAACTTAATGCCATTAATTAAAGGTGAGCAAATTTCCATCAAACCTTTTGCTGTAAGTCAATGGACTAGTGCTAAAAAAACAGGTTACAGCTTCAGAACAGACTGCTATCGCTACACGGTGTGGCTCAATGGTAAGAAAAGCACAGATCCCGTTTTTGAAGAGGATATTTTCGCAGAAGAACTCTATGATTATAGAACTGATCCAGCTGAGACCATCAATCTTGCTGGAGAAAAACAATCTGTTAACTTAATTAAGAGATTTCAAAAATTAGCGGCTAATTTTTTTAATTCTCAGAGTGCTATACCAATGAAGGTGTTGGTCAATACTTCGAGAGATAAATTATCCATAGGAGCAACACTAAACCATCACGAGTTGGGAGGTAAAAAAGAAGAACTTTTTTTAAAAGATTTCAAATTTTTAACCCCTGCAAATGCCGCAAAACAACAACGTATATATCCAAGCCCAGGTGTTTGGCAATGGGATCGTATTGAAGAATTTTTGGAGTTCTCCAAAAGCCATAATTTAACGCTTCGCGTACATGGACCTATCAGTCCACAAGCTTCTAAATGGGCCAAGGAAGATCATAGAACAGCTCAAGAGCTAGAAGAGGTTATGGTTGAATTTATGACAGCTTCAGCATTACGTTACAATGAAGAACCAACTGTAAAATATATGGATGTTGTTAACGAAACTATTTTACCTGATGGCAGTTGGTTTGGTCCTAAATCAGGAACAAATAGTTGGGAAAATCCATGGCTAACCATAGGTCTTGATGAAAATGGTTTTCCAAACTATATTGTTAAAGCTTTTGAAATTGCAACGAAATATGCGCCAAACGTGAAGCTAGTTTATAATCAGAACGCTGGAATGCAAAAACCTATGTGGAACAAGGTCAAAGAAACAATTCTCTATCTTAGAAGTAAAGGTCTCAGAGTCGATGGAATTGGTTGGCAGGGGCATTTAAAGTTGAGTAGAACCACGGGAGATTTTATTGAAAAGACTGATGAAGCTTTAATTGAGTTGTCAAACCTAATTGATTGGGCACATGCCAATGATTTGGACTTTCATGTTACTGAATTAGATTATAAAGTGATTGATAAGTCGAAATTAGAGGATGAGTTTCAGACCCAAGCTATTCTGTATCAAAAAATAGTTAATGTGTTGCAATCTAAAACCAGTACTGGTGTAGTGACTTTGAACTTATGGGATATGGGGGAACGTTTCAAAAAACCAAATATTTATTTTCAATCCATATATGACAAAGAATACAACCCAACACCTGCTTATAACGTCATCAAAAATGCACTTATATATAATGACTAAGAATATATTCTATAGAATCAATATTACTGTACTAATACTCATAAGTAGTATTTTTATTGCAAATGCTCAAACTCCTTTATACCTAGATTCGTCGCTTTCTACTGAAGAACGTGTGGAAGACCTTATGTCCCACATGACTTTGGAAGAAAAAGTCTACCAAATGAACCAATTTGTAGGATTGGATCATATGCGGCAAGCTGAGAAAAATTTAACCGAGGAAGAATTACATTCTAATGATGCACAAGGATTTTATAAGGGAATTTTTAGTGATGATGTTGCTGAAATGACTCGAAGAGGCGAAATTGGGTCTTTTTTACATGTTTTAACACCTAAGGAGTCAAACTTATTACAGGACCTAGCAGCACAATCAAGACTTAAAATACCACTACTCATAGGAATTGATGCTATTCATGGTAATGCCTTGGTTTCTGGAACTACGGTTTATCCTTCTCCAATTACATTAGCATCTACATGGTCTGATAATTTTCTCGAAATTATTGGTAAACAAACCGCTAAGGAAATGCGTGCAACAGGGTCCCATTGGACATTCACCCCAAACATAGATGTATTGCGTGATCCGCGTTGGGGTAGAGTTGGCGAGACCTTTGGAGAAGATCATTTGCTTGTTGGTAATTTGGGTGCGGCAATGATTAGAGGATTTCAACAAGACGATTTTACAGGTACAGAAAAAGTTATTGCCTGTGCCAAACATATGATTGCAGGTGGTGAGTCCATCAACGGATTGAACGCCGCACCAATGGATGTCTCAATGCGAACACTAAAAGAAGTTCATCTAAAACCTTACAAAAAAGCCATTGATCAAGGAGTTTATTCCATTATGGCGGCACATAATGAACTCAATGGTATACCATGTCATATGAACTCCTGGCTTATGACCGATTTATTTAGAAATAAATGGGGTTTTAATGGGTTTTTTGTGAGTGATTGGATGGATATTGAACGTATTGAAACTTTACATCATGTAGCTGTAAGTTTAAAAGAGGCGTCATTTCTTTCAGTTAACGCGGGCATGGATATGCACATGCATGGGCCAAAATTTCCAGAAGCGATTGTAGCTTTAGTGAAGGAAGGCACCTTACCTTTAGAACGAGTTAATGAGGCATGCAAAAAGATTTTAACGGCTAAGTTTAAACTTGGATTATTTGAAAATCGCAAAATAAATTTAGATGAAATTCCTGAAAAAATATTTACTCTTGAACACCAAAAAATTGCTTTAGAGACTGCTAGAAGAGGGGCGGTACTATTAAAAAATGATGGAATTTTACCTTTGCCAAAATCTAAAAGTGTGAAGCGTATTCTTGTAACAGGCCCAAATGCAAACAACCAAACTATTTTAGGAGACTGGCACGCAGTTCAGCCTGATGAAAACGTGACTACGATTTTTGAGGGTATAAAAAACATTGGTACAGACAAGGGATATGAAGTAGATTTTTTTGATTCTGGCGAAAATATTCGAAAAATAAAGGATACTGATATTGAAATAGCTACTCAAAGGGCCTCTAATGTTGACTATGTTATTGTTGTCGTTGGTGATAACTCTATGCGTTATCGTTGGAAAGACAAAACCGCCGGAGAGAATATGGGAAGAGCTGCTTTGGATTTACCAGGTAAGCAATTAAAACTGGTTAAGGCTCTAAAAGCTACAGGCACCCCAGTTGTTGTAGTACTTGTTAATGGACGACCGATTTCAGAACCTTGGTTAGAAGATAATATTCCTGCGATTTTAGAGGCATGGGAGCCTGGATCTTTGGGCGGTCGCGCCGTTGCAGAAATATTATTTGGTAACATCAACCCAAGTGGAAAGCTCCCGTTGACAGTTGCACGAGATGTAGGACAATTGAGAATGATATACAATCACAAACCCTCCGCCTATTTCCATAAGTATGCCTTTGAAAAAATCACACCGCTTTATCCTTTTGGATTTGGACTGAGTTACACCACTTTTGAATATTCACCCCCCCAACTGTCAGAGCCAGTCTTAAGTCCAAATAGTACAGTAAGCGTTTCGGTTGAGGTTAGTAATACTGGTAATTATGATGGTGAAGAGGTGGTTCAAATGTATATCAGGGATCAAATAAGTAGCGCAACACGACCCGTCAAGGAACTTAAAGAATACAAACGCATATTGATCAAAAAAGGAGAATCTAAAACCGTCTCTTTCAAAATTGATAAAGAAACTTTAGCCTTTTATGATATTAATATGAATTACTGTGTCGAACCAGGAGATTTTACAATTATGATTGGATCTTCATCTGACAAAAAAGATTTGAAAGCCACCACCTTGTCTGTGAATACAAAAATGAATGTTGATGAATAAATGGTTTTTATACGCGCTATTGTTGATTTTTGCCTTTGACGGCTCAGCACAAAACCAGCAACCTTTAAAAAATGTTCTTTTTATTATGGTTGATGACCTCAGGCCTGAGCTAAAAATATATGGACAATCGCACATTAAAAGCCCCAATATTGATGCTTTAGCTTCAGAGGGTATAACTTTTAATCGTGCCTATTGCAATGTACCTGTTTGTGGGGCATCGCGTGCCAGTTTATTGTCTGGGATAAGACCCACCGCTACAAGATTTTTAAAATATAACGCAAGTATTGATGAGGCTGGATCTGGTACTCAGAATATAGTGGAGTTCTTCAATTCAAGGGGTTATAAGACTATTAGTAACAATAAAATCACCCATCTAAAAAATGATATTAAGGATTGGGATGAAGAATGGCATCCCAAAGATGTGACATGGCGAAATTATCAAGATCCTCTAAACCGTACTTTAGATCAAAATAAAAAACCGGCTGCTGCTTATGAAAGACTTGAGATTGACGATTCAGTATATTTTGATGCTCAAACTGCGGATAAAACCATTGACGATCTCAAAAAATTAAAATCTGAAAAGTCAAACTTTTTTCTGGCGGTTGGATTTGTTAAACCACATTTACCGTTTACAGCGCCCAAGAAATATTGGGATCTGTATGATATTGATTCAATTCAACTGCCTAAACACTCTACTTTTCCCACAACAGCTCCAGCCATAGCAAAGCATTCGTGGGGTGAATTGAGACATTATAAGGACATTCCAAAAAAAGGACCAATCCCAGAGCAATTAGCAAAGACTCTTATTCATGCCTACTTTGCTAGTGTAAGTTTTGTTGATGCGCAGATTGGTAGGATTATAAACGCTTTGGATGATTTGGAACTTCGCGACAATACAATTGTAGTTTTAGTAGGAGACCACGGCTGGAGTTTGTCGGAGCACGGTCTATGGGCAAAACACAGTAATTTTGAAGTGGCCCTACAAGTTCCTTTAATAATAAGTGGTCCTGAATTTCCTGAAAATAAAAAAACCAATTCCATTGCAGAATTAGTGGATTTATACCCAACACTTTGTGATTTAACTCAAGGTGAGAAACCTTTGCACTTACAAGGAACCTCATTAATAAATTCACTACTTGAACCTGATAAAATTTTTAAATCCTCAGCCCTTGCACGCTGGCAAAAAGGCGAAACTCTAATTCAAGACAACATGTTTTATACGGAATGGACCTTACCAAGAAATCGAGTTAAACGAATGCTTTATGATCATTCTATTGATGCGGATGAAACCGTAAATTTAGCTCCATTAGATCGATATGCTTCAACCGTTGATGACTTGAGTCGAAAATTAAAAACATTTAAAAAATCCTTTAAATAACATCGTTTATTATGAAAAAATTTAAAATTTTATTTTGGCTAATCATGGTCGCCCATTATTTAGCACAGGCACAAAAGAGCTCTGATTTGACTTCAAGTAGTCGCCCAAATATTGTTTTTATAATGTCAGATGATCATGCGGTAAGTGCAATAAGTGCCTACAAGGACTGGCTTTCAGAATTGGCGCCAACCCCTAATATAGACCGAATTGCTGAGAATGGTATGCTAATGACTAGGACATTTAATACCAATTCCATCTGTGGCCCAAGCAGAGCTTCGATTTTGACCGGTAAGTACAGTCACGTTAATGGGTTTTTTAAAAATGAAAAAGGAGGAGATTTTGATGGTAGTCAAATGACATTTCCTAAGCTATTTCAACAAGCAGGATATGAAACCGCTGTGATTGGAAAATGGCATTTGGGAACAAATCCAACCGGTTTTGATTATTCCAAAGTCATGATTAATTGGGGTGGACAAGGGACCTATTTCAATCCTGTTTTTTTAGAAAATGGAAGAGATACAATTGTTGAACGTAAACGCCATTCAACAGCACAAGTCGCACACGATGCATTGAAGTGGTTAGATAAAGAGCGTGACAAAGAAAAACCCTTTATGTTAATGTATCAGTTTAAGGCACCGCATAGACCTTGGGAACCCGCAGAAGAATTTCAGACGCTTTTTACTGATGAAGATTTTCCTCATCCTTCCAATTTTAATGATGATTATCAAGGAAGAATAGCAGCGCAGCAACAATGGATGGAGATTGAAAACCACATGAATCGTCGAGATTTAAAAATTCCTCCACCAGCCGGATTAAATAAACGCGAATTAAATGATTATTACAGTTATGGTAATCAAGGCCAATTTTGGACCCCATCAGATACGCTAGAGGGGGCTGCCCTGAAAAACTGGAAATATCAAACATACATTAAAGATTATTTACGTTGTGTAGCTGGAGTTGATAAGGCCGTTGGACAAATGCTTGATTATTTGAAAGATAGTGGATTGGCTGAAAATACCATTGTCATTTACACCTCAGATCAAGGATTTTATTTAGGCGAGCACGGATGGTTTGACAAGCGTTGGATGTATGAAGAGTCTTTTCGAATGCCTTTTATGATTTCATACCCAAAACGCATTGAACCGAGAACAGTTAATTCTAATTTATTATTGAATATTGATTTCGCACCCACTATGTTGGAGCTAGCTGGAATTTCTATACCAGAGGACATACAAGGAACAAGTTTTGTTTCACAATTAGATATGGACCCTAAAGATGTTAGAGATGCGGTGTATTATCATTATTATGAATATCCAAAGTGGCATAAGGTTCAACCACATTATGGGATTCGAACTAATCGCTTTAAACTGATTCATTTTTACTATTCCATGGATGAGTGGGAACTATACGACTTGGATAAAGATCCAAATGAAATGAATAATTTATATAACAATCCCAAATATATAAAGCTAATTAAACAGTTGAAGAAAAAATTAAAAGCGCTACAACTTGAGTATAAGGACGATATGAGTTTAGATGAAATGCGTAGAATGACAGACATAGTCATTGAGCGTGTTTATAATGAAGAAAATTTGAATCGCCGTTAAATTAATTACTAACAAAATATAATAATTGCTTCATTTGTGTCAGTATTTGCCACAAATTTTCTAACTACAACGTTTTCATAACTATAAATTTGTATTATGAACGTTTTAAAAATAATACTAGCATTTTTCCTTTTTTCAGGTTTGTCTTATGCAAACCCAGAAGTAACAGCATCAAATGCGGTTATTTATAAAACCATTGGAGATGTATCTTTGAATCTTCATGTTTATAATCCCAAAAACTTTGATGAAAAGAAAGTACATAATGCTATTATTTTCTTTCATGGAGGGGGTTGGAATAATGGTAGTCATAAAGCGTTCAAACGTCAATCGATGTATTTTGCATCAAGGGGTATGGTTGCCATTTCGGCAGAATACCGTCTAAAAAATACACATGGTACTACGCCGTATGATGCTGTTGAAGATGCAAAATCTGCTATAAGATTTGTCAGAAAACATGCCAAAGAACTGAAGATTAATCCAAATACAATAACAGCAGGAGGAGGTTCTGCAGGGGGGCATTTGGCTGCAAGTTGTGGCTTATTAAAAATGTGGGATAACTCTAGAGAGGAGCTTAGTATAAGTTCAAAACCTAATGCATTGGTGTTGTTAAATCCTGTATTGGATTTAGGACCAGATCGTTTCGCACATAAACGTTTTGGTAATGATTATAAATCACTTTCACCCATACACAATATTTCAAAAAATGCACCTCCAACCATTATCCTTGTTGGGACAGAAGATAGAATCTTACCCGTTCCAACGGTTAAAAAATATCAGTCTACAATGGAGTCTTTTGGAAATCGCTGTGATGTGGTCTTATATGAAGGTCAAGGGCATGCGTTTTTTGCAAAGCCGCCTATAAAATATTTCATTGAAACAACTGATGAAATTGACCGCTTTTTAGTCTCTTTAGGGTATCTAAAAGGTCAGCCAACTATTAAAAAACAATATAAAATTTAATTAACCAAAATATACAAAAATATGAGAAATTTTTACTTTTTAACTTTTTTTACTTTTATTTTAGGATCATTTGATTCTAGTGCCCAAGGGCCTTGGACATTTACAAACGATAATGAAATTTGGGCGAGTACAGCTACTACAGCAAATATAACGGCAGGTGCAACATATTCAACCCTGACAATCAACGGTGCAGGTAATCCGCAGATCGTAACAACACAAGCTAATGTTAATGCTGATTTAGTTGATTTTGCTTCGATTACAATTCAGAACAACAGTGATAACTTAAGAATGCGTTTTATTTTCAAAGATGTTAATAATGTTAATAGATATATAGACACTGATATTACATCAAACGATACTGAGTTTAAGACTTATATTATAAATCCAGCTCAAAGTAGTTATTGGACAGGAACTATAAACTCCATAACAATTCAATTTAGAGCTGATAGCTCTAATAGTCCTGCTGTTGACACACCTGGTGAAAATGCTAATTTTTATATTGATGATATTACAATGTTGAGTCCCACGTTTAGTGGAATATTAAAAAATTCTAGCTTTGAAGATGTTCCTGGCGATCTCGCAAACTGGTCACCTAATGGAAATGCAACTCAGTTGGCCTCCACATCAATGGCTATATCAACTCAAGAATCATCAGATGGTAGTCAATCTGCTGAGTTTACAATTAATTCTGTTTTGACTGGGAATCCCCCCCAGCTATGGAATAGTTATTTATGGTCTATGGATCCAAATCCAGTTAATAATAATTCCGAATTAACTGTAACATGGGATATGAAAGCTACAAGTGTGACAGGAAACCCACAAATATCACCTAGATGGAGAATGAATATATCATCAGGTGCTGTAGGTGGCGCTACTGAAAGAGTCACATATGGCGCTTGGAAAAGTGCAACAACAGAGTGGACTACTTTTACCAATACGAAAGAATTATCAACACTAACAACCTACGATAATGAGTTTTATGATAATATTGAGTTAGGATTTACTTTAAAAAATGGAGCTGTTGGAACTAAAGTATTTCTTGATAAAATTGTAACAACAATTACTGGTACATCGCTTGGTTATGAAGATATTTCAGAAATCATATCTTCTAATATCAAAGTTTCCCCAAATCCAGTAAATAACTTTTTAAATGTCGAAACGCCAAATGAAATTATTGGTATACGTGTTATTAATATGTTAGGACAAATTGTTATAATACAAAAGGGTACTTCCAAAACTCTAGATACTTCGACTTTGAATACAGGATTATATATTTTAAAAGTTAATCACAAAAATGGTAATGAGTCTTCAATTCAAATTATTAAAAAATAAATATGAAAAAAATCTTACTATCTACAATTTTATGTCTGTTTGCTCTTTTTGTAGAGGCACAAGAAAATAAATTTGCGGCCAATCGTTCAGAGAATGCTGTGGCATTGATTAATTCTCAAATGGATATTTCAGATGAGCAAGCTGAGTTTTTACAACAAACGTTGTACAACAAGTATACCTCTAATGCAAAGAAAATACGAGGCAAAGGACTTTCTGAGGATGAGAAAAAAGCGGTCTACAGAGCTGCTGCCAAAGAAACCCGTCAGAAACTAATGTCCAAATTTAATAGAGAAGAGGTTCAAAAAATTATCGATTTAGAACGTGAAAGTTTTAAAAAATAACATAACAACTTAATTTAATTTGTAGAGGAGGCCATGGTCTCCTCTTTATTTTTATGAAAATAAATAAAACAACATATTTTTTGTTCTTCTTCAATGTGTCAATTGTATTTGCACAATCTTCTGTATGGGATATTGTGGAACAAATGGGTAGAGGGATCAATCTTGGCAATACTTTGAGTGCTCCAGTAGAGGGGAATTGGGCAACTGTAGTGTATGAGCAATATTTTATGGATGTTGCTGATGCAGGTTTTTCAAACGTTAGAATTCCAATGGATTTTTTTGGATCTCGAACAACAGGAGATGACATTTCACCATGGTCAACAAATGCTAATACTGTTGGTGAATATGATGGAAACGTTACAGATTTTGTAGTCAGTGAAACTTATTTGGATCGAGTTGAAACCGTTGTAAATTGGTCACTCGGGCAGGGTTTATACACCGTTATTGATTTTCATGGCGCTGAGTTGAAAGCTGAATTTTTAGAGACGTTTAATATTGAAAGCAATAATTATTCTCACCCAACATCAGCAAAGCGAGCAGCAGATTTAATGAAATTTAAATCTATTTGGCTTCAAATCGCAAATCGTTTTGTAAATGCTCCTTATACTTTAATCTTTGAAGTCGTTAATGAACCTTATTTTGAAGTTAGTGCTCAAGAAATGAACGAAATTAATTTGATGATTATAGAGGCCATTAGATCTACTGGTGGAAATAATAGTACACGTCCAATAATAATTACTGGCGGTACATTAAATTCCTATCAAGCACCAACCACTATTGGAGCTGCAGTTCTAAACAGTGACGCAAACTTGATTGCTTCATTTCACTATTATATTCCTTTTAATTTTACGAGCTCGTCAACGCCAAATAATAATGATTTTAATTGGGGGACAACTAGTGATAAATCAACAGTTATCTCTCATTTTGACACAGTTAAAACTTGGTCTGAAAACAATAGTATTCCTATAACACTTGGGGAATTTGGTGCGGATAATGAAGGGGGCTATAATTATCAAACAGGAGTTTATGGCGACAATGGTGGCCCCTTAAATTCTGATCGAGTTGAGTATCATCGCTACATTGCAGAACAGGCAATAAATAGAGGATTTTCTTTTTCAGCGTGGTGTGCTGGAAATAAATCTAACAAAACGATTCATTTAAGGACTGATAATCCCTCCACTTCAAATGCTTATACAGGAGTTTGGGTTGAGGATGTTAAGGAAGCTTTGTTGGCAGACGGAACCTGGCCAGAATGTTATGGCCCCACTTCAGATTACATTATTATAAACCCTGATTTTGAATGCGGTGTAACTTCAAATTGGACGTTCAATACATTGGGTAGTGCAGTAGCCACGATTTCAGAACATTCTGATACCGTTTTTTCTGGAAGCTCTGCCGCTAAAATTGAGGTCACAACTTCAGAGATCTACAATAAAGTCATTTTGAGTAACATTGATTATCAACAAGACTTAACGAATAAAAAAATTACAATCGGCTGTTATGCAAAATCGCAAACTTTAGGAACATCATTTAAACTTAGAATAAAATCTGAGGATAACATGGCAAACACTTATTTCACTCCTTCCTCAGCGTTTTCTTTGTCCACTTCTTATGAATATTATTCTTTTGAATATGTAGTTCCTCAAAACACGACTAGTGTACAGGTTCAAGTCTTGATGGGTGAGGATGTTGGTATTTATTATTTGGACACTTTCGATGTATTAGTAGAGGATTATACGCTAGGTGTAAATATTAACATATTAACTTCAGAATTATCAATATCTCCAAATCCAGTTGAAGAAAAATTAAATTTTAAAACCAATAATAAAATATTATGGGTTAATATATACGATATGTTAGGCCATGTAATATTATCCAAAAAACGAACACATTTGATTGATGTTAGTCATCTTTCCAAGGGGGTTTATTTAGCAAAGATTAAATTAGAAAATGGAGCGACTCAAACAAAGAAATTTGTAAAAAATTAATCTATTTCTGAAATCTAACATCTTTCGGTATTATGCCAAAATGATTTTTGAAACACTTTGTAAAATAGGATGGCGAAGAAAACCCAACTTTATATCCAATTTCACTTACTGTCAAATCTGTTTTTTCTAATAATTCATTAGCTTTTTCTAACCTAATCTTTCTAATAAATTCAGTTGCTGTATCTCCTGTTAATGCCTTTATTTTTCTGTAGAGCTTACTTCTACTAACCAATAGCTCATCTGCAAGATGTTCTACACTCAATTTAGAATCACTAATATTGTTATTTATGTATTCTAATATTTTGGTAATAAATTCTTTATCAACAGATGTTGTTTTGGATAAGTCTTCATTTTTAATACCGTTAAAATATTTTTCAAAAAGAATTTGACGACTTGTTATAAGTTGTTTTATATGAGATTTCATCACACTCATATTAAATGGTTTTGTGATATAAACATCTGCCCCGGAGTCAATCCCTTTTATTTTGTCAATTTGCATGCCTTTTGCGGTCATCATCATTAATGGTATGTGACTAATTCTAATGTCATTTTTAACTTTTTTACAAAATTCAAATCCATCCATAATAGGCATCATTATATCTGTAATAATGATATCTGGCATAAATTTTAGTGCTTTTTCTAGCCCTTCCTGCCCGTTTTCTGCTGTTTTAATTTTATAAATAGTCTTAAGTTCATTTCGCAAATAATTTTTGAGTTCAGGATTGTCTTCGACGATAAGAATTGTTTTTTTCGTTTCTATTTTTTTAATATTCTTTAAATCAATTTGATCTAGACTATCATCTATTTGTTCAAAATTTGAATGATTTGAGTTTGATTTCAGCGCGGATAACTTTTTGTTAAAATGCTGATTTCCTTTTGGAAAATAGATTTTAAATTGAGTACCAATGTTATTTTGACTTTTTACATCAATTTTTCCTTTGTGTAAGTCAACAAAACTTTTTACAACTTCTAAGCCGATTCCAGTGCCCCCATAATATTGTTTATCTAATTCCTTTACTTGATAGAATCGAGAAAATATATTATTTAATTCGTCTTCTTTTATTCCAATTCCACTATCTGAAATTGATATACAGATTCCCGAACATAATTTGTTGTCTTTAATCAACGGAAAGTACATTTCTTTTTTTGTTTCATATATTTTCAAAGAAACTCTACCACTGTTTTTTGTAGCTTTAAATGCATTTGATAATAAGTTAAATATTATTTTTTCAAGCATTGATGGATCTGCCCAAATATCTATTGTGTCTACTTTATTTTCAACTTCTAAGTGAATATTTCGTTGCATGGCCTCTTCTTCAAAATGACTTGTAACTTCTTTGACAAAAGGAATTAAATTAAATTTGGATACATTTACCTCCATTTTATTAAACTGAAGTTTCCTAAAATCCATTAATTCATTTATCAAACGTGAAAGTCGTTTTGAATTTTTATATATGATTTTATGTTTTTCTTTAATATTTTTAGGAAGTTTTAAATTTTCATCAGCTATGATGTCTTCTAGTGGATTAAGTATTAATGTCAAAGGTGTTCGAAACTCGTGAGATATGTTCGTAAAGAACTGTATTTTTTTTGCATTTAGTCCTTCTAATTGTTTTCGTTCTTCTCTTTCTGTTTTTATTTCAAGTCGTTCTTTAACGCGAATATTTATAAACTTGTATATATTATATATGACAATCAAAAAAACAAACAAGAACAAAAAAGAGGCTAAATTTGTTTCCCACCATGGTGGTAAAATTTTTATGTTTAATGTGGTTGGACTATCGCTCCAAACTCCATCTGAATTTGCGGCTTTAACCTTGAAGTTATAATCGCCAGGCGGGATGTTTGTATACGTTGCATTTCGTGTTTTTCCAACGTAATTCCAATCAGACTCAACTCCTTCAAGAAAGTAAGCATATTCTAAATTTTTTGAATGTGTGTAACTTAATCCATAATAATCTATTGTAAAAAAACTTTGATTATATTTTAATTCAATAGTATTGGATTCTTTTATAACTTTTTGTAATGGAGAGTTTTCTTCGTTTGGTCTTACACTTTTATTTGAAAGTTTAAAATCTGAAAGATAAACCTTTGGTGTATCAAAATTTATTGTAATGTCCTCAGGATTGAAAAAATTTATTCCCTTATGACATCCAAAATAAAGTATTCCTTCTTTTGATCGAAAAACTGAATTTTTGTTGAAATTATTTGCCAATATTCCATCTTCAGTATTGTAATTGGTAAAACTATTTTTTTTGAGATTGAATTTTGTCATTCCATTATTCCCCGTAAACCAAAAAATTCCGGGCTCAGTTTCGACAATTGAGGTGATAGATTGATGAATAAAATTTTTAGAAGTATTGTACCATTTTGTGGTGTTGTTTTTTGTGTTTAATTGGCAAAGTCCATAGCCTTCTGTACCAATCCATATATTCTTCTTTTTATCTTCGTATAATGTTGTTATTATATTGAATTTTGTGGTTGTATTTAAATCTTTACTAATTAGCGCATTATAAGATTCAACTTTAGGTTGAGTTTTAATATTAGACACTTTAAACAATCCAGTCCTAGTACCAAGCCAGATGTTATCCTTGTAATCCACCAAAACTTTCCGAATATTTTTAGAATCAATATATTGCTCTCTAAGTGCCTTTTCTTGATGATGCACAAAATCCCCAGTATAGGGATTAAAAGAATATAAGCCACTCAAAAAACTTCCAATCCAAATAGTACCTTCAGAATCTTCAGCAAAAGACATAATTCTACTTGACTTAAAAATACCATTACTGTTATCAGGCTGTATATTTTTAAATCTCTTTTTTCCTTTTTCCAAAAAGAAAATCCCAGAATTCCAAGTTCCTACCCATACATTTCCTTTCGAATCTATAAATACACTAACAATATCGCTGCTAGTAAGACCTTTTGCAATCGGGTTGTTTTGATCAATAAGATGAGTAAACTCTTGAGTTTTTGAATTGTATACATCTACGCCTCCATCCGCAATTCCAAACCAAAAACGGTCTTCATTATCCATGGTAATCGCGGTAACAGATTTTGAGTAAAGAGATTGATCTTTGTTTGGAATACTTTCGATAGATTTAAAGCGTTCTTTTTCCTCATCATAAATATCAACACCCTGATTAAAGTACCCAAGCCAGATTCTATTATTTTCATCAATAAACACAGACCATATAGAGTTGGATTTAATTCCTTTTGGTTCTGATTTATTATATTTTAATGAAATAAATTTTTTGTCACCTCCGAAAACAAAAAGACCATCGTTTTCAGTACCACAAAAAATAGTACCACTTCGATCAGTTTCTAATGCCAGAACTCTTTTATTGGTTATTGGGTGAAATTTAAATTCATAATAATTTGTGGGTGTTGTTAAAATTTTAATAAGTCCATCATTTACAGTTCCGATCCAAATTATATCATCGTTTTCAGTTAAAATAGTTTGTATATGATTTTTAATAATTTCTGTCCCCTTAAGTGTTGTGAATTGAGCATAATCTATGCTTTGGGTTGCAGTTTTATATCTAAGCAATCCAATATTTGAGCCGATCAATACAGCACCTCTTGCTGTTGTTTTAATGCTATTAACTTGAAAACTGTTAATGTTTTTTGATACGTTTATCAAGACATTTGTACTCAAATGAGTTTCTATATCAACTTTGAAAATACCAAAACCATGAGTTCCAACTAAAATAGTGTTGTCATCAGTTTCATTTATTGCTTTTACTTGAATTTTTGAGTCTAATTCATTTAATGATATATGTATAAATTCGTCTAAATCTCTATTGTAGAGGTTTAATCCTTCCTCAGTTCCAACCCATATATTATTTTGTTTATCTATAAAAATGACATTGATAACAGAATTGTTAATTGTCTTTTTGTCATTCCATTTGTGCTTGTAGTTTTTAATTTCGTATCCATTGAATGAACTCAAGCCATTACCTTGAGTACCAATCCATATTATGCCTTTGTGATCTTTTACAATACAAGAAATAGCCCTTGTTCCAACATTTGTTTCTAGTGGCTCAAAATTTAAGGTTTCATAATTTCTTTGAGAAAAAACCAAGTTTACACTAAATATCAAAAAAACAAGAAGGAAGAATATTTTTATTATTCGCATGGATTAAATTTTCTAGGAAATCAATGGCAGGGAAGAAGGGCGAAATAAATTTTTTAAATATTAAATGAATTGAATGTTAATGAAATATTTTTATACATGCTTCAAAGTTTATATGAAATTGCACATTTGTGTTATTTGTTTTGAAGTGATTTAAATAAGTTTGATATAATTGAAAATAAATATAAATAAAATTATTTACCAACCAATTTATCACTAATGAAAAATAAAATTAAAATTTCTATTGCAATTTTGCTATTTCCGTTAGCAGTTTTAGCACAAACAAAAACCGTTACCGGGGTGATTAATGATGACCAAAGTTTGCCATTACCTGGTGTTACTGTACAAGTAAAAGGGACTCAAAACTTAGGAGCTATCACAAACTTTGATGGTGAGTTTACAATCAATGTAGACTCAAATACCAAGCAAGTTCTAGTTTTTTCTTACGTAGGATTTCAAACAGTTGAATTTGACGTCACCAACACAACAGTTGTTAACTTATCCATGGAAGTTGATACTGCCGAATTGGATGAGGTTGTAGTCATTGGTTATGGGTCTGTCCTTAAAAAAGATGTAACAGGATCCATAAGTACTGTTAAAGTAGAGGACAATATTGCAAACCAGACCACAGGGATTGATCAGCTTCTACAAGGTAGAGCGGCTGGTGTTCAAGTGCAACAAAATTCGAGTGCTTTAGGCTCTGGCGTCAGTGTACGTATAAGAGGGTCAAACAGTTTGAGAGGTAATAATGAACCCCTATATGTAGTTGATGGAATTATTATTGCCTCGGCTGGAGAAGACGTTTTGCCAGCTGGTGGGGTTGGAAATTCTGGTCAAGAGGCTCAAAATGGATTGACTGGTATTAACCCAAGGGATATTGAAAGTATTGAAATTCTTAAAGATGCCTCTGCAACTGCTATTTATGGATCCAGAGGTGCAAATGGCGTTGTATTAATTACAACTAAAAAAGGTGAGAAAGGTAAAGTTAAAATAAATACATTTTATAACACTTCAGTCCGTAGCATTCGAAAAAAGTATGATATGCTTGATGGTGTTGGTTATGCGATGTATCAAAATGAATCTTGGCCGATTAATAATTCTAATAGTGCTAGTAACCCTGAAATTGAAGACAGAGTTCCTTACTTTATAGACGGCAATCAAGTGTATCCAGTACAATATACTACTGTTGGTGGAGGTACAAATACCAATCCAACATTAACTGATACTCAAACAATTGGGGATACCCCTCTAGAGTCATTTGATTGGCAAGACATAGTTTACCAAGAATCTACAAGCCATAGATTTGGAGTATCAGCATCAGGTGGAAGCGATAATGGAAATTATTATATTTCTGGTGGTATTGCTGATGAACGCGGTATTGTTGCAAATTCCAGTGTTAAATCAGGAGATTTAAGAATTAACTTAAATCAGGATTTAAATAAAAATTTAAAACTACAAGCAAGGGCTACTGCTTTCTTTACTGAGACAGATTTTGCAGAATCTGGTGATTTAATTGGAAGTTCAAATCAAAGTTTTGTTCGTAGTGCTATTGTTTTTAGACCTCTTGTTTCATCTGGTGTAGACGATTTTGTTGAAGATTTAGGAACTTCTAATCCATATTCATGGATTAATGATTTTTCTGATATTTCTAAAGAAAAACGTTTTATTGGTTCATTGGCGTTGACTTACACCCTTCCAGTAAAAGGATTGAGTTATCAATTTACAGCGGGGGGTAATGTAAGAACAAAAGACAGAAGACGCTTTTATGGTAAAACAACCTTTCAAGGTAACAATGCCAATGGTGCATTACAACTCTCTGGATTAGATGCAAAAACATTTCAAGTCAACAATTTATTAAGATATAATAGAACGTTTAACAGAAAACATAGAATTAATGCCACAGTTGGGGTTACTTACGATGTTAGAGATATTCAAAATAGTGTTTATGCAGTTGAAGACTTTTTCACAACAGCTTTAACTACTGAACAACCCTATATTGGATCAGTTATAACGACACCATTAACATATCTAGACTCCAAACAACAAGTATATTCATTTCTTGGACGATTGAATTATTCATTTGCGAATCGATATGTATTCACAGCCTCCTTCAGACGTGATGGTGTGTCCAAATTTTCTAGAGAAAATCGATTTAGTTTCTTTCCATCATTTGCTATAGCTTGGAATATCAGCAATGAAAGTTTTATGAAAAACGTAGATTTTATTGATAATCTTAAATTGAGAACAGGTTGGGGACAAATTGGAAATCATGGAATTCGTCCTTATGGAACAATTTCAAATTATGGTATTAGCTCAGATGTTCAATATGGTACTCCAACAAATGGAATTTCCATTCCTGTACTTTTGAATAATATTGCAAATCCAGATTTAAAGTGGGAAACCACCGAGCAACTTAACTTTGGATTAGATTTTTCAGTTTTGGATGAGAGAATATCAGGAACCATTGATGTATATGATAAAACAACTAAAGATCTGCTTCAAAACATTCCAATTCCTACATCTTCAGGGTACAGTAACTTATTAATTAATAAGGGAAATATTTCTAACAAGGGCGTAGAATTAGCCTTAAATTTTGATGTTATTTCCAACGATAATATGGAACTGTCAATTGGTGGTAACATTGCCTTCAATAGGACAAAAATTGAATCTATCGGAGTTCCAGCTGATGATTTTTACATTGACGGTGTTGCCGAACAACGTTCTTTCTTTTTTGGGAATAATATCAGTCGTGGACAAATTTTTCAATCCCCAGCCAATGTTTTTGTAGAGGGTGAAGAATCAAGTTTATTTTATGGCTTTGAAACAGATGGAATTTATCAAACAGACGATGCAGATATTCCTAGTGATGCTGAACCAGGGGATGTCAGAATTGTTGATCAAAATGAAGACGGCGTAATTGATGATTTGGATCGAACTTTTATAGGTAATCCTAATCCAGACTATATATATGGAATCAATTTAAACTTTAGATACAAGAGATTCAATGCAAGCGTTTTACTCAACGGTGTTAGTGGGAATGATATTGCTAATGGAAATCTGTTAACGATTGGAAACGCTCCTGGTCAATTTCAAAACATAACGAAAGATGCCTATTACAATGCATGGCGTCCAGACGCACCATCCAATACGCATCCTAGAATTGGCTACAATACTGTTGGTGATACTGCTATCACAGACCGTATCATCGAAGATGGTAGCTTTCTTCGTCTGAATAACATAACAATTGGTTATGATTTACCTGTAGAAAACAGTAAGTTATTTGAACGCTTTAATATTTTTGTTACAGCGCAAAATTTGCATGTTTGGACTAACTACAGTGGATACAATCCAGAAATTTCAAGCTTCTCTTATGATGGGTTGCGAAATGGAGTCGATTGGAACGGTTCACCTGACGCCAAAAACATTTCATTTGGTGTAAATATTAACTTTTAAAATTAATTAATGATGAAAGATTTAAAAATATTATTTGTTTTTGCCCTAGCAATTTTTTCTTCGTGTGATTTAGATGAAGATCCACCATTTTTAGATGAAAGTGTTTATAGTGATCCAGAAGTTGTTGTTTCAACACTTGATGGAATTTACGCAGCATTAACGACTTACAATGCTCAAGAGAGAAGACTTTTTGTAATTAATGGTTATTCTGGTTTTTTTAATACTAGAAAACAAGGTGGAAATATTAATAATCCCAATAATAAAAATTTATTTTCACTAAAACCCAGGCCAAATGAAGCTGATGTTGCAGCGATGTGGGCTGGACTGTATACAACAATTGCCAGGGCAAATGCTGCTATTGCTAATGTCCCAACGTATGACAATTCAACAGTAGCGAATGAAGAAATGACTTTTAATGATGTATCTGGTCAAGCTCATTTTATTCGTGCATGGTCCTATTTTTCATTGGTACGTCTGTTTGGTGATATCCCACTTTGGACAGAGCTTCCATCTTCAGATAATTTTATGATTGGATTATCTTCTGCTAAAGATGTTTATTCTCAAATTATTTCGGATGCTAATATAGCAACCAACTTAGTAAATGGTACAACAGGCGAGGGGTATATTCAAAAATATGCTGCAAATATGTTATTAGCAAAAGTCTACATGACTCTGGCAACAAATCCACAACTTGTTCCTGATGACATTGCAGGATCTAACTTTTGGCAATTGGCCTATGATCAAGCTATTCAGGTTTATGGACAATATAGTCTAGTTGCAGAATACGCCTCTTTATTTACTCTTGAAAATGAAAATAGTTCTGAGTCAATATTTGAATTACAAGTCAGTCAGGTTGCATCCAATTCTCAAATGGGTCGAAACTATACTCCAAATAATTACAAAGCCGCTCAAAGTTTTGGTTGGTTTACAGTAAATGCAGACATTTATGATGATCATGAAGACACCTATCCAAATGACAGCAGACTTGCTGGAACTTATATTAGCGAGTATGTAAACAATAATCCAAATAATAACTGGTATGGTAGTCTTTCTAAAGTATATCCTTCAAGATCTAGAGGAAATTTCAGAAATTCACATCCATTCCTTTTCAAATTTGCTGTAAAAGATGTAACTCACAGTAATCAGTATGATGATAAGAATGTTTTAGTTTACAGATATGCAGATTTACTTTTGATGCTTGCGGAAATATCAAATGAGCTTGGCAATGGAGAGCAACTTGGTTATGTTACTGAAGTTTTAAACAGAGCAGGCGTTGATAGTTCTGGATATGCTGGTATTAGTCAAACAGAGTTTCGTGATAAAATCATGAAAGAGTATCGATATGAACTTTTGGGTGAAGGCGAAGATGCGCATAACAACCGCCGCAGAGGTTTTGATTATTTTTTAAACAATGTCATTACTCCTCATAACACGAATCCAAGTTTGAATTTCAACAGTTTAGACTTAACCTTAAGTACCGATCCGTCTCAAGTCATGCTTTTACCACTACCACTCACTGAAATCAATACAAATGAATTGATTAATTAATAAGATTAAATTATTTTAAGTTGAAAAAACTTTTATTAGTAGTTTATATGTTTTGGGCATTCATTATGAATGCCCAAAATCAATTACCAATTCCCAATGGTGCATTGGAAAGCATTGACTCACAAACAAATACTTTTAGTTTTTGGTCCAATTTACAAACCAATGGTGGTCAGGTAAATTACTCGATTGAAACCGAAAATTTAATTCCAGGCAGTACAAAAGCACAAAAAAGTCAAATTATTTCATTAGGCACTAGTGGATGGCATGTTAAAATCCAAAGTGATTACTTGTTTCAAGTAGAGCAAGGACAGACCTATACGGTTCGTTTTTGGGCAAAAATTAGTGGAGCTAGTTCAGCTACAATGAAAGTTGTTTTTCAGTCTGAAATTCAAAACAGTTATCAAGGCAATAATAAGATTATTAATCAAGAGTGGCAGCAATTTACACACAGTTTTACAGTTCAAGAGGCTGCAGATTCAAATCGCTTGAGTTTTTGGTATTTGGATTCTGGAGTTACTTTTTATTTGGATCAAGTTGAGGTTGTTCGAGGAAATACAATTTCATTTTTGAAAGACATGACTTATCAAACTGTTGATGGTTTTGGTGCAGGTATAAAAAGAAGAACAGAGCATTTATTTGCTTTGGAAGATAATATGCGCGAACAAATCGAAACTTATGCTTTTCAAGATCTAGAACCGAATATGATTCGATTTTTTGTGTATCATGATTTGGAGGATCCAAATGATAATAACGACCCTTTTAATTTAAATTTTTCATCATTGAATTGGACGCGATACGATAGTAATTCCAACTTAAATGCAACACGATACGTTGGTGAAGCACTTAATAATGCTTTTAATCTCAGTACAAATGGATTTGATCATGTCATTGGCAATTGTAATAGTGCGCCTGCATGGTTAAAAACTAATGGGGCACACAACAATGGAGGAACTCTAATTTCAGCAGGAGAAGATGAATTTAGTGAATTCTTGGTTGCATTTATTAATGGCATGCAATCTCGTTATGGAATTAATGTCACAGCAATTTCACCAACCAATGAACCTGATTATAATGTAAGCTATGAGTCAATGAATACAACACCTTCGGAATTATCATCAATCATTTCAAATCTTGACTCCCGCTTAGATGCTGAAAATTTAAGTGCTGTTAAAATCATATCCCCAGAAACCTTTAGAGTCACTTCAAACGATGCAACAAAGTCAACAACTAATTACATCAACAGTATGTTTGAAAATCCAAGTATGGTTGCTGCAACTGATGTTGTGGCCACACATACTTATCAAAATCCTATAAATCCAACAGACTGGTCTTCTCTTAAAACAGCTGCTCTAGAAAAACCTATTTGGGTAACAGAAGCAGGAAATTTACATAGTCCAAATTGGGATATGGAGGATGCAAGTTATCACATAAATCGTATTCTGGATGGGTTCAATTATGGTGGTCTAACAGCATATATGTTACACCTGTTTTATGAAAAGCATGATTATCAAAATGAAGTAAATGTTGGCCAGAATTACGGCTCATCGGCTTTAGTTTTGTGGGATTCTAATATGAATATAATTTTGCCAAAACGTTATTATGTTTTCAAACATTTTACAAATTTGGTCAAAAATGGTTATCAAAGAATTCATACAGGCAGTTTTGACTCAGGACCAAAAGCAGTTGCTTTTAAATCTCCAGACGAAACAAAAATTACTCTGCAATTGTTCTCAGACAATAATGTTGATAATTTTGAAATCGAAATTCCTCAGGGAACAACATCAATAGAACATTACATAACCTCAGATGTTGTGAACGACAACTTTAGATTAATAACAAATGAAACCTATGACTTGAATGAAAATTACATTAGCTCAAATATTTCTGCCATGTCTATGCATAGTTATGTATTTACAATAGATACATCACTCAGTTCACAAGATGAATATGACTCCTTAGAAGAATCTAAAATCTTGGTATTTCCCAATCCAGCAAAAGCTCAATTGGAGTTGTACTTTCCAAGGCTTCAGAATCGTGAAATTATAGTCTATCAATTAAATGGTACTCAAGTTTTTAATAAAAAATATCAAGCTACAAAACATATTACAATAGATGTAAAATCATTATCCGATGGGATGTACCTTATTAAATCAATTACAAACAGTGGACAACAAATCACTAAATTTTTAATCGAAAACTAATGAAAACAAGTCAGTATTATTTAAATCTAATCGTATTGTTCTCTTTTTTTTGGTTACAAGCTCAAGATAGTTCAACTTCTCCAAACTTTATTTTTTATTTGGCAGACGATCAGGATTTGTTAGACTATGGAATATATGGAAATCCAAAAGTACATACACCTGCAGTCGACGCACTTGCAAAAGAGGGGATGCGCTTCACAAATTTTTACACTTCACAAGCCATTTGTGCGCCAAGTCGCTCTCAAATTTTTACAGGAATGCATCCACTTAAAAATGGCTGCATGGCCAATCATCTGCCTGTTAAGCCAAATTTAAAAACAGTTATTGATTATATGAAAGCTGAAGGCTATGAGGTTGTTTTAGCAGGGAAAGGACATGTCAAACCAAATTCAGTTTTTCAATGGTCAAAATATTTTAAGTCTGTAGATCATCGTTATCTACCACTTGATAAACTTGAAAATTATTTAGAAAATGTTAAAAAACCGTTCTGTGTTTTTGTCACTTCAGACTTTCCTCATGGACCTTATCCAAAAATATCAGAGTATACCAACGAGGACATTCATCAATTGCCATATGATAAAGGGAATTTTAGAAAATTTAAAACGGGTTATTATCAAAATATTCGTGATGATAATGCTCAACTAGAACGAGTTTTAGAAATGGTTGAAAACAATGGCCTTGTTGATAATTCAATTTTTATCTATGCATCAGATCATGGAATTTCTGGAAAATGGGGGGTTGCAGAACAGGGTTTGAAAGTGCCATTCATTGTGAGATGGCCCGGGGTTGTGGAAGCCAATAGTATTTCAGAAACCATGTTAAATTTTGTAGATATTCTCCCTACGTTTTTAGACATAATTGGAGCAGACATTCCTCAAGATCTAGATGGTAAAAGTTTTCAACCGACGCTCAAAGGCAATACTGACCCTATTCATGATTATATTTTTTCCCTTGCCACCAAGCAAAATATCCAGAAATGTAAAGTATTTCCAAGTAGAGCAATTCGTGGAAAACGTTTCAAATTCATTAGAAACTATAATTCAATTGAAGTAGTGGAATCTAATTATGGTTCAAATCCTGTGATCAATGCATTTATTAGAAAAGGTGCAGAATCTTTTCCTAACGTCCCTTTCGAAGAACTTTATGATTTAGAATTAGATCCTTATCAAGAACAAAATTTGATAAATAATCCTGAATATTTGGAGCAAAAAAATCGTCTTTCATCGGCATTAGAAAATTGGATGATAGCTCAAAATGATTTTTTAATTCATCAAAAAATGCCTTTGATTAAACCAACACTTCATCCATTAGATCGAAATTCCAAATGGAACAAGGTTGATGAAGATTTAGTTGGAAAAATAGATGAAAGTAGCTATATAATTTTACATTATTAATTTGTTGATTTTGAGATATTTAAATAAAATAAAATATTTGATCTTTACACTCAGCTTTATCCATGTAGTAAATGGTCAAAATACCAACATAAAACCTCCGAATATTGTTTGGATTAGTGTGGAGGACATGGGACCTGTTTTAAGTATTTATGGAAATGAGGCTTTAAATACTCCTAATATTGATCGCCTGGCAAAAGAGGGTGTAAAATATACCAATGCTTATGCTACAGTTGGGGTATGTGCTCCAAGTCGCTTTTCAATCATAACGGGTATGTATCCTACACGATTAGGGGCACACAACATGCGTACTGGTGATCACAATAACTTTAAGTGGCCAGAGGATGTAAAATTTAGGCAAGAGAAAGGGGTTATAGACAAATCTGGCGTGAATATTCCTGACTATGAGGTTGTTACTCCAAGCTATGTCAAGCCTTTTACAGAGTATCTTAGAGCAGAGGGGTATTATTGTGTTAATGACAACAAGTGTGATTACCAATTCAATGCCCCATTCACAGCATGGGACGATGTGTTTGGAGGAGGATCCTACAATAATGCTCCATATGGTGCACCTTTTTTCTACGTTAAAAATTATTACACTACTCATGAATCACGGATTTGGATGCGAAAGGACAAACCTATAACAGTCAATCCAGATGATATTCCTGTCCCTGATTATTATCCAGATATTCCAATGGTAAGAAATGATATTGCTCGGAAATATTCAAATATTGAAGCTCTAGACAAAGAGGTTGGACAACTTCTTGAGCAATTAGAAGCAGATGGTGTTTTGGAAAATTCTGTAATATTTTTTTGGAGTGATCACGGTGGAAATCTTTTACGTCAAAAAAGAGCAGTAGGGGACAGCGGTCTTCATGTACCGCTAATTATACGTTACCCAGATGGATATCGCGCTGGAGAAATTGAAAATCGAATGGTTTCTTTGATGGATTTGGGCCCCACAGTGCTGTCTATGGCAGGTATTCAACCACCAGATCATATGGATGGAAAGGCTTTTGAAGGCGTTTTTGAGCAACCCCCAAGAAAATACATTTTTGGTTCAGCAGATCGCTTTGATGAATGTACTGATATGCAACGCTCTGTATTGGATGGCCGATTTGTGTACATCAAAAATTTTATGCCTGAGCGCCCATTAATTTATAGAAATAAATATCGAGAACAAATTCCAATGAATAAGCATTTGATAGAACTTGATTCGCTGGACATGCTCAAAGGAGACGCCGCTTATATTTTTATGAAATCAAAGCCAATAGAGGAGTTGTATGATCTTGAAAGTGACCCCTATGAAGTTCACAATTTAGCAACGGACTCAATATACAGTCAAAAATTAAAAGAGTTAAGAGTTCAGTTGAAACAATGGCAAACTTCTATTGACGATAAAGGGTTTATTCCAGAACACGAATTAATCGAGACCTTCTGGCCAAATATGAAACAACCAAAAACAGATGATGTTCTAATCATTACTAATGAGCAAAATTTAACACTCAGCTGTAAAACAGAAGGAGCTTCCATAGGCTTTCAACTTGGAGACGATATTGGTTCTAAATACTGGCAGCTATATACAAAACCTGTTGAAATTAAACCCAATGAAAAAATAAGAGCTAGAGCTATAAGAATTGGCTATAAAGCTTCAAATATATCAAACAATTAAAATTTTAAAAAAATGAAATGCATTAATACCATAACAATTGTTCTTTTTGGATTGATTTTGTCCTCCCAATTTATAACGGGTCAAACAGGGACAAAAAAACACAATATTTTATTTATTTCCGTTGACGATTTTAGACCTAAAATCAATTCTTATGGGGAGTCAAACATGATTACCCCAAATATTGATAAACTGGCATCTGAGGGGCTTCAATTTAATAATGCTTTTACTAACATTGCTGTCTGTGGGGCTAGTCGCGCGAGTATTATGACAGGGATACGTCCAAGTCAAGATCGCTTTAATGATTACACCTCTCGTGCTTCAGTTGATACTCCAGAAGCAATTACATTAAATCAACTTTTTATGGAAAATGGTTATGAAACTGTTTCCTATGGGAAAATATATCATTTTCCAGATGATACTAAAGAGTATTGGTCTGAAAACGACGGAGGAGCTCACCAAGCCGACTATCAAGACCCCATCGCACAAGAGCGAAAACGCAACGGCGAGAAGGGGTCACATGGTCCTAAAGGACCTGCATTTGAATATCCAGATGTAGATGATTATGCCTATAACGATGGCAAGGTTACAAAAAGAGCCTTACAAAAAATGAAAGAAATGAAAGATGCTGACAAACCATTTTTTATGGCTGTTGGTTACGTCTCTCCACATCTTCCTTTCATACAACCCAAAAAGTACTGGGATATGTATGCTCATGATTCAGTAGAACTTGCGGATAATACTTATCAACCCGAAAATTCCCCTTTCATTGCAATGCATGCACAACACGATTCTGCTGAGTTAAGAAATATGTATTTAGATATTCCAAGTGAAGGATTGTTAAGTGACGAAATGTCAAGAAATTTAGTCCATGGTTATTATGCAAGTGTTAGTTATATGGATGTTTTAATTGGTGATTTAATTCAAGGATTAGATGATTTAGGACTAAGAGATAATACAACAATAATTTTGTGGAGTGATCATGGCTTTTTTTTAGGAGAGCATGGTTTTTGGTGTAAACACAGCACCTTTTATGAAGCCATAAAAATACCATTTATTATTTCTTCCCCAGGATATGCTAAAGGTCAAATTACAACTTCATTCACAGAACTAATAGATGTCTATCCCACACTTTGTGAATTAACAGGTATTGAGCCCCCGAGCTACATCCATGGAAAAAGTTTGACTCCTGTAATGAAAGACCCATCTTTTCAATTAAAAGATGAAATATATACACGATATAAACAAGGGGAGGCTGTAGTGGATGAAAATTTTTCCTATACAGAATTCTATCAAGGAGAGACTTATTTAGGAAACATGCTTTACAATCTAAAAGAAGATTTGAAGCAAAACATCGATATATCAAAACGAGTAGAAAATGTCGAATTGGTTAAGAAGTATAGCGAAAAACTTAAAGTTATGAGAGATTTTGTAAATCAAGATCCATTAAATAATAAATGAATTAGAACATTTTAATTCTCTAAATTTTGTTCGTAACAGTGTATTTTTATCAACAAATGTTACATTGATTTACCCAAATGTTTTAATTAATTTGAATCTTCTAAACTATATTTACGATATTAAAAATGAATAAAAAAATGTACTTATTTATCAGTTGTAAAATACAATCAAGTAATTTTTATACGCACATATTTTTTATTGTAATACTGTTATCCACGTCTTTACATGCGCAGGATTATTATGTTTCTCATGAATTAGGTTCTGATGGAAATAATGGTTTAGAAACATCTCCTTTTCAAACTATAAACAGAGCGATATCAGAAGTTGAAGCTGGTGGGACAGTCTATGTTATGGAAGGTACTTATAGAAACCAGAATTATGGTACAGTTGATCCCTCAACTAATACCAATATGAGTAACCCACATGTTGTAACCATTAACAAGTCAGGTTTAGAAAATAATTATATCACCCTAAAAAATTATCCTGGCCATTCACCTGTAATCGAATTTGATGGGAAAGGCGGAATTCAAATCGCTAATGATATGAACTACATTATTGTTGAAGGGTTTGAGGTCATCGGGCCATCACAGGCCATTAATTATGATATGGCAATGGACAATAGAGCTTATAAAGTTGCAGTCGCTGAAGATGGGGATAGTTCTACTAATTACAATCACAGTTATTTTTCTGGAAAGGGTATTTGGGGTGGATATGGTGCACATCACCATATTATAATTCGAAACAATATTGTTCATGATACACCTGGGTCTGGAATTCGATTTAATGACAGTGACCACATTACCATTGAAAATAATACAGTTTACAACACTACGTGGTGGACTTCTTCGGCCTCAAGTGCCGTTGTATTTGCAGAGACTATTAATTCCTCGGAAGCTGATAATGGAACAAATATAAAAATGATCATACGCGGTAATTTGGTGTATAATAATTGGAACAGAATCCCATTTTATGTAACCCAATTGCCCGATAATTCAGGAAATGAAAACCCAAATTATGGAACAGCTGATTACAACAGTATAGTGGATGGTCAGGGTTTATATGTTACAAGAAGCGACCCTAGTTATAATGGCACCTTTTTGTTTGAAAATAATATATGTGTTAACAATGGTAAGAATGGGATTAATTTTGATAATTCTTTAGCTGCATCAGCAATTATTAGAAATAATACGCTTTATTTTAATGGTGTTCATGAATACATTCAAGACCTTTCCGTTGCTGAGGGTAATCCTTCACATAGAGGCCAGAATGTTGCTGGTATTAAATCCAATAAAGTTTTAAATTCAACAGTTGTAAATAATATTGTGATTACAAGGCCACTAGAGGATGCACCTTCTTACTACGAAAATGGATTTACAGCACTTCAATTGAACCAGGTTTCGGGGAGTAGGATCGCAAATAATAACCTTTTTTTGAATGGGACTTATGCCTGGCCAGCAACTTCCGAAAATAATATTGTTGATCAAGATCCACTTTTTGTTTTATCACCCGCAGTTGTCAACGGTCCAATTGATATTTCAGCTACTGATTTTTCAATCACTCCAAACTCTCCTGCCATTGATGCAGGTGATCCAAGCTACTCTCCCATATATGATTTTTTGGGTAACTCAAGGCCAATAGTTTCAACTGCTATTTCATCTTCTAGTTTTGAAAACTCAACAGGCGGATGGTCGGCCTTTGGATCTACTGTTGAATTAAGTCAAGAGGTTTCAAAAACTGGCAACTCAAGTCTTTTGACTTCAAACCGAACTTTAAATTGGCATAGCCCAAAATTAGTATTAGATAACTTATTAACTGTGGGCGAAACCTACACATTTTATGTTTGGGTAAAATTAGCACAAGACGTTTCTGGAACTTCACAATTGACCATCAAGAATACTACATTAAATACTTATACCAATCTCACTTCGGTAACCGCTTCTTCAGATCAAGAATGGACGCTGTTAACGGGCGATTACACCTATGGCTCTGCTGATAATTTATTTGTTTATGTCAAAGGACCAACAATGGATGATGGAGGTGGGGATTATTTTATTGACGATTTTTCATTGATGCCACAAGGAAGCCCGGCTGTAGATTTTTCAAATGTTGATGATATTGTAGACATTGGAGCATATGAGTTTTTAGGAAACTCACTAAGTGCTATAAGTCCTAGTGATTCAAATTCCGATTTTATTTTGTACCCCAATCCAGCATCAGATCGATTACAAATTTCAAATCTTTTGAAGAGTGACATAGTTCTAGTTTATGATCTTTTTGGGAAAACATATAAATTATCCCAAACTCACCATCAACAAACGCGTACAATTGAGGTTTCAAACATAAGTACAGGACTTTATATTTTAAAAATTATAAATCCTTCAAAAAACAAAATACAAACCTTACGCTTTATAAAGCATTAATTATTAGCTATACAATAATGATTTTAAGATGAAAAGAATAAAAAAAATAAGTTACATAAGCATTGTTAGTGCGATAATATGTACGATTAGCTGTGCCCATAAGGTATTAGTTCCAAAAACTAACAATTCAACTCTTGCAACCCACTTCAAAGGACTATTTCATTTAGGTGCAGCTATAAATGAAGAAATTATATTAGGAAATGATCAAAAATCTGAAAATATTGTAACTACTGAGTTTAACTCCATAACTCCAGAGAATTCATTGAAATGGATGTTTATTCATCCAAAACCAAATACATTTGATTTTAATACTGCAGACCGTTATGTAGAGCTTGGACTAAAAAACGACATGTATATTGTAGGTCATGCATTAGTATGGCACAATCAACTGGCTGATTTTATGCAAAACATTGATAATGAAGTTAAAATGCAAGAATATGTAAAAAATCATGTTAATACTGTAGTTTCAAGATATCGAGGAAAAATAGATGCTTGGGATGTTGTTAATGAAGCTTTTAATGAGGATGGAACATTACGTAAATCTGTTTTTTTTAATAATTTGGGTGAAAATTACATAAGCGATGTTTTTAAACTTGCTGAAAAAGCTGACCCAGAGGCCGACTTAATTTACAATGATTATAATTTTTATAAACAAGAAAAAAGGGCAGGTATTTTAAATATGGTTAAAAAATTCAAATCAAGTGGAGTTAAGATTGATGGTGTTGGAGTTCAGGCACATTGGGACTTAGCATCACCTAGTTTAGACCAAATTGAACAGATTATCTTGGATGTTCACGCCGCTGGGGTCCCTGTGTCTTTTACAGAGCTCGATATTTCTGTTCTACCGAATCCATGGGAAATGGTTGGTGCTGAGGTGACTCAAAATTTTTCTCAGTTCGAGGGCGACTCAAAAATGAGTCCTTATCCAAATCAACTCCCAAATAAAGTTCAAAAACAATTAGCAAAACGCTATCACGATATTTTCCAACTTTTTGTCAAGCATAGTGATAAAATAGAAAGAGTCACCTTCTGGGGCGTGATGGACAAACATTCTTGGCTCAATGATTGGCCTATTAAAGGGCGTACAAATTATCCATTATTGTTTGATAGAAATTACAACCCAAAGCTCGCCTATCAAAGCGTCTTAGAGGTAGAAACCAAACAACAAAACTAAAAATGTTTGTATGAAATCCATTTCAAAAAAATTATCAATTACAGAAAAAATAGGTTATAGTCTAGGAGATCTAGCTGCTAATCTTGTTTTTCAAACCCTAATGACTTATTTAGCCTATTTTTATACCGATATTTATGGTTTACAAGCCGATGACGCCACTGCTCTTATGTTTATTGTGGGAACCATTGCCGCATTTGGTTTTAATCCCATTGTGGGCGCTATTGCTGACCGTACAAAATCCAAATGGGGTAAATTTAGACCTTGGATTTTGTGGACTGCCGTACCCCTCGGAGTGATTTCAGTTTTAGCATTTACTACACCCGATTTTAGTTACAAGGGTAAAGTTATTTATGCCGTTGTTACCTATACACTTTTATTATTGCTTTATGCCTCAAGTAATTTGCCTTATTCTGCATTGAGTGGCGTAATCACTGGTAACATGAAAGAACGCAATAGTATTTCATCATTTCGTTTTGTAGCAGTTATGTTTGCTCAATTTTTTGTCCAGGTCTTTATGCTTCCAATTATAATTTATGCAGGTGAAGGCGACAAAGCTGTTGGAATTGAAATAGTGATGACTTGGTTGGCCATCATTGGTACTATTTTATTACTCATAACTTTTTTCACAACAAAAGAACGTGTAATTCCAAAAAAAGAACAAGAATCAACACTTAGGGAAGATTTTGCAGACTTGATTTCTAATAAACCCTGGGTAATAATGTTGATTCTAACCACCCTGACTTTCATATCTTTAGCCATGAAAGGGGGTAGCTATGTGTATTACTTTGAAAACTTTATTGATGTTTCATATCTAACCAATTTTATTAGTCCAATTTTAGAATTTCTAACCAGTCTAGGGATCAATTTCTTTGGAAACGATACAGTATCTGCTGGATTTGGTTTATTTAATGCTGGTGGTATTATTTTTATGATTGTTGGAATTGGTTTTTCAAAACCTTTGGCAGACAAGTATGGAAAACGAAATGTTTTTGGGTGGTTTTTATTTATCTCAACCCTATTTATTCTTCTTTTTTACTTCCTGAAACCCACTTCAATTTCATTTATTTTTGGAGCTCAAATTTTACACGGTTTTTTCTATGGCATTACCATTCCGTTATTGTGGGCAATGATTGCTGATGTCGCAGATTTTTCTGAATGGAAAAATAATCGAAGAGCTACTGCTATTATATTTTCTGCCATGATGGTTGGACTAAAGCTAGGGCTTACTATTGGAAGTTCGTTGGTAACTCAAATTCTTTCATCATACGGCTATGTTGCCAATAGTGAATTGGGGCAATCTTCAGAAGCTATATTGGGAACTAAGCTCCTTGTTAGTGTTTATCCTGCTATACCATTTTTAATCGGTGTGGCCCTCTTATTTTTTTATGAAATAAATAAAAGTATGGAATCTCAAATTGAATTCGATTTAAAACAAAGACGAAATAACTGATAGTCATGCCTGAAGATAATATAGACCACATAGATTTTGATACATTAAATAAAAAGGCACTGTCTGCACCTTTGGTAACTCATATATACACCGCAGATCCCTCTGCTCATTATTTCAATGGAAAAATCTATATTTACCCTTCTCATGACATTGATGCAGGTGAGGCATTTGACGATTTAGGTAGTCACTTTGCAATGGAAGATTATCATGTGATTTCTATGGATTCAATAGATAGCGAAGCTATCGATCATGGAGTAGCATTACATGTTGACGATGTACCTTGGGCAAAACAACAAATGTGGGCTCCAGATGCCAACGAAAAAGACGGAAAATTTTATCTTTTCTTTCCAGCAAAAGATTACGAAGGGATTTTTCGAATTGGTGTGGCTATCAGCGATTCTCCAACAGGCCCCTTTAAAGCTGAGCCAAAAGCCATTGAGGGCAGTTTTTCTATAGACCCGGCTGTTTTTAAAGACGATGATGGTGCCTATTATATGTATTTTGGAGGCCTTTGGGGAGGTCAATTACAACGCTGGAGAACAGGTGTTTTTAATGCCGATCAGCCTGAAAGTCCTACCGCTTTCCTTCCAGCAGACGACGAACCGGCTTTGTTGCCATTGGTTGCTAAAATGTCCGAGGATCTATTGGCATTTGGCGAAACTCCTAAGGCATTAGAAATTCTTGACGAAAATGGAGATCTTTTGCTTTCAGGAGATAATGACCGCCGCTTTTTTGAAGCCGCTTGGTTACACAAACATAATGGGAAATATTATTTTTCATACTCCACTGGAGACACCCATTTTATATGTTATGCCATTGGAGATAGTCCCTATGGGCCGTTTATCTATACAGGCCGAATTCTTAACCCCGTTGTGGGGTGGACTTCCCACCATTCTGTTTGTGAAGTCGAGGGAAAAACCTATTTGTTTTACCACGATTCTTCCCTATCAAAAGGTATTACGCATTTAAGATCTGTAAAGGTAGCCGAATTAAAATACCGCCAGGACGGTACCATCATTACTTTAAATCCGTATTAATTTTAATCAACATTTTTAGTTATTATAATTTAAGCTTATGTTTGAGTATACTTATCCTTTTTTTTGATTATTAACTAATGAAAGACAGACATCTTATACATCTACATTGGCGCAGCGGATTTGGCATTACACCTTCTTCCTTGAAGTCGGCCAAATTTTTGAGCAAGCAAAATAATGTCAATTCAATTTTTGATATTTCAAAAAAAATTGAACCTATTCAACTCGATTTATCTGAATTTGATCAATTTCTAAAGATGCCCTACAAAAAGTATAAAAATATACACGGTGCAGAAGCGGCTACGAAGTTGAGACAAAAGAGTCAAAGAAAGGTACGTGAATTGAACTTTGAATGGTTGAAAAAAATTGCTAGCTCCGATTCTATTTTTCGAGAGAAAATGACACTTTTTTGGGCTAATGTATTTGTCTGTAGAGACAATCATATATTTCATATAATTCAATTTAATAACACTTTGCGCAAACACGCTTTGGGTGATTTTGGGGCCTTTGTCAAAGCAGTTGCAAGAACACCATCTATGCTGAAATACCTCAACAATAACCGCAATGTTAAGCTCAAACCCAACGAGAACTTTGCACGCGAATTATTAGAACTCTTTACTTTGGGTCTGGGGAATTATTCAGAGCATGACATCAAGGAAGCGGCCAGGGCTTTTACTGGTTGGAATTTTAAAGCCAATGGCGATTTTATTATAAGAACCAACAAACATGATGAAAACTCCAAGACATTTTTAGGGGTCTCTGGAAATTTAGGCGGTGATGAGGTTATAGATATCATTCTCAAGCAGCGCCAATGTGCGGAGTTTATTTGTAAAAAAATATACACCTATTTTGTTAATCCGAGTATTGATGCTTCTCATTTAAATGAACTCACGGATTTATTTTATAAAGATTATAATATTGAGAAACTAATGCGGTATATTTTTATGTCTGATTGGTTTTACGATGAAAATAACATCGGTGCTAAAATTAAATCTCCTGTAGAATTGATGGTAGGGATTCAAAAGATTGTCCCCTCAGTTTTTAAAAAACAGCGTCAAGTCAGCTATCTTCAAAAAATGATGGGACAAATTCTTTTATATCCTGTCAATGTTGCAGGGTGGAAAGGGGACCGTTATTGGATTGATTCAAATTCATTGATGTTCAGGTTGAAACTTCCCTCAGTTCTTTTGAATAATGCCAACATTAGCCTTATGCCTAAAGGAGAATTTGAAGACGATTTTAGTGATTTTTATAACCAAAAGAGTCAACAGTTCAAAGTTTCAGATCAAGCACGTGCTTATTTTGAAACGCATTATGCTAATATATCCAAAGAGGAGTTAAAAGCTATTTTGGTCCTGCCAAAGTTGGATCAAGACACCGATGAGATGCTAAATATTTACCAACATCAAAATGCCTATCAATATTGCATTCAATTGATGTCTATTCCAGAATATCAATTGTGTTAAAGTGTAGTTTATGAAAAGAAGAGATTTTTTAGCCAAAAGTTCACTTGCCAGCAGCTTGATGCTGGTTCCGAATTTTATGAAAGCTTTTGAAAGCTTAGACCCTGCAACACTGGGCTATAAAAAATTAGTTCTCATCCAGCTATCAGGTGGAAATGATGGTTTAAACACCATCATTCCACACAGAAATGATTTGTATTATAAATACAGACCTAGCCTTTCAATTCCTAAAAATAAATTGATTGACCTCAATGGTGAGTTGGGGTTCAATGAAAATCTGGGCCCGTTAAAATCTCTTTATGATGAAGGCTATTTATCAATCATAAACAATGTAGGTTATCCCAATCCAAACAGATCTCATTTTAGGTCTACAGATATTTGGCAAACTGCGAGCAGTTCTTCAGAGTATTTGGATACTGGATGGATGGGCAGATATATCGACCAATATGGCAAAAAGCCCTACAGCGGTATTGAGGTAGATGATTCTTTGTCATTAATAATGAAGGGAGAATCAATGAACGGTATAGCGACAAGAGACGCAAAAAAAATGTTTAATAATACCAAAACTCCATTCTTTGGTAAAGTTTTAGAGACACAAACAGCGGCACATTTAAGTGAACACAATTTAGGCTATTTGTACAAAACAATGGTGAGTGCTAAATCTTCTGCCCAGTATATATATGAAACTTCTAAAACTTCAAAAAGTGCAAAGACGTATCCCAATAATGCCTTTGCAAAACAATTAAAAACTACAGCAGAGTTTATCAATTCTGGATTAGCTACCAAGGTTTATTATGTTTCTATGGGGGGCTTTGATACCCATGCTGGGCAATCCAACAGACAAGCCAGGCTGCTCAAGACTTATGCTCAGGCTATCGATGTGTTTGTAGCAGATCTAGAAGTTTCAGATTCATTTAAAGACACCTTGATTGTTACATTTTCAGAGTTTGGAAGACGTGTACAACAAAATGCTGCTGCAGGAACAGACCACGGCGCTGCAAACAACCTTTTTATCATCGGAAAAAATCTCAAAAAACCCGGCTTCTACAACGCCAGTCCCGATTTAGTCAATCTAGATGATAATGGCGATTTGAAGTATGCTGTAGATTTTAGATCTGTTTATGCGACACTTCTAGATCAATGGTTGGATGCCAGTCATTCTAAAATATTGGGAAAATCATTTAAAACTTTAAATTTTATATAATTTCTTGTTAATGATTTATAAATTTATTTTGGCTTCAATTCTATTAGTGTTTGCTTCATATGTATCACTTACCAACCTATATTTAAAATATTTTTGAATTCTATACAGCACCAATTTATGCAAACAAAATATTATCTAGGATTTGATTTGGGAAGTTCATCCGTTAAAGTGGCTTTAGTAGAAGCTGCTACGGGTGAAAATATATTAAGTCTTCACGAACCCCAACACGAAATGTCTATTCTTTCAGAGAAAAGCGATTGGGCGGAACAAGACCCTGATGATTGGTGGAAATTTGTATGTCAAGGGACCAAACGAATTTTACAAAAATCAAAAATCGATCCTTCATCCATTCAAGCAGTTGGAATTTCTTATCAAATGCACGGTTTGGTGCTTGTTGATGGTGACGGCGAACCACTGCGGAATTCCATTATTTGGTGCGACAGTCGCGCTGTAGACATTGGTAAACAAGCTTTTGAAGATTTAACTAAAGAACGCTGTGTTTCCAATCTTTTAAACTCCCCCGCAAACTTTACAGCCTCTAAGCTCAAATGGGTTAAAGACAACGAACCTGAGTTGTATAAAAAAATTCATAAGTTCATGTTACCCGGTGATTTTATTGTATTTAAACTTACAAATGAAATTTCAACCACCAAAAATGGCTTATCAGAAGGTATTTTTTGGGATTATAAATCTGACTCCATTGCCAATTGGTTACTTGATTATTTTGAATTTAGCCCCGATTTGGTCCCTGATATTGTTGAGAATTTTACACCTCAAGCTTTCATTTCAAAACAAGCAGCAGTAGAAACAGGATTAGCTGAAGGCATCCCGATTACCTATCGTGCAGGTGATCAGCCAAACAATGCTCTTTCACTAAACGTATTCAACAGAGGAGAAGTTGCTGCCACTGGTGGTACGTCAGGAGTCATATATGCAGTGACTGACAGTAAAAATTCTATTGAAGCGAGTCGAATCAATCATTTTGCTCACGTAAATTATTCATCTGAAAAGCCAACAATTGGAAAATTGTTATGTATCAACGGAGCTGGGATTATGTACCGCTGGTTACGCAATCAAAGTTCTGCAGAATCCTATGAAACGATGAATAGGAAAGCGTCTAAAGTTCCCATTGGATCTGATGGCTTGGTCATTTTACCTTTCGGAAATGGTGCTGAGCGCATGCTAAATAATCAAAATATAGGCACTCAATTTTGTAACATCAATTTAAATCAGCATTCTAAAGCCCATCTTTACAGAGCTGCACTAGAGGGCATAGCTTTTTCATTTGTATATGGAATGGAAATCCTTAAAAACGATAATGCTGCCATTAAGGTTATTCGGGCGGGTAATGACAATCTTTTCAGATCTGAGATTTTTGCCAAAACCTTGTCAACTCTTATTGGTTATGAAATTGAAATTTACAATACCACAGGCGCTATTGGCGCTGCCAGAGCTGCGGGTTTGACCGATAAAGATTTTGATCGCTTCGGTCAAAACATCACAAAAAACGACCATGTGATGACATTTAAGCCCATCGAAAATAAGAACCCATATCTTGATGCTTACCAAAACTGGAAAACAGAATTAGAAAAACAAATTAAAAATTAAATAATGATACTAATAGGAAACAAAGAATACTACAAGGGGATTGATGCTATTCGTTATGAGGGTAAAGAATCGGATAATCCATTAGCATTTAAATATTATGACCCAGATCGATTAGTTGGTGGTAAAACCATGAGGGAGCATTTTAAATTTGCCATAGCTTACTGGCACACATTCTGTGGACAAGGGGCAGATCCTTTTGGTCCTGGAACTCAAAATTTTGCGTGGGATCAATCGTCCGACCCTATTCAGGCGGCTAAAGATAAAGCAGATGCGGCTTTTGAATTCATCACCAAAATGGGATTCAATTATTTTTGTTTTCATGACTATGATTTAGTCGCTGAGGCCAACACACTAGCAGAATCCGAGAAACGCCTTTCAATAATTGTGGAATATATCAAGCAAAAACAACAAGAATCGGGTGTTAAACTTCTTTGGGGAACTTCAAATTGTTTTTCAAATCCAAGATTTATGAACGGTGCCGCTACCAATCCAAATTTTCAGGTCGTTGCACGAGCCGGTGCTCAAGTAAAATTAGCTTTAGATGCCACAATGGCACTTAATGGAGAAAATTATGTTTTTTGGGGAGGACGAGAGGGCTATATGTCACTATTGAATACTGATATAGGTCGTGAATTGGATCATATGGGCCAATTTTTAACCATGGCAAGAGATTATGCAAGGTCTCAAGGGTTTAGAGGTACCTTTTTTATTGAACCAAAACCAATGGAACCCATGAAACACCAATATGATTTTGATTCTGCAACAGCTATTGGTTTTTTGAAAGAATATGGATTGGATAAAGATTTTAAATTAAACATAGAAGTAAATCATGCTACACTTGCTCAACACACGATGCAGCATGAGTTGGCCGTTGCCGCAAAAGCTAATATGCTGGGTAGTATTGATGCCAATAGAGGGGATTATCAAAATGGTTGGGATACCGATCAATTTCCCAATAATATTTTAGAAACAACTGAAGCGATGTTAGTGTTTTTAGAATCTGGAGGATTACAAGGTGGTGGTATTAATTTCGACGCAAAAATCAGACGAAATTCAACTGATATGGAAGATGTATTTTTGGCCCATATTGGTGGTGCTGATACCTTTGCTCGCGCATTGATTACGGCTGATAAAATTATAACATCTTCTCCTTACAAAAAACTAAGAAAAGAACGATACGCTTCTTTTGACGATGGCAAAGGAGTTGCATTTGAGTCAGGATCATTAAACCTTCAAGACTTGTATCAAATTGCACTCGAAAATGGAGAGATTTCTCCTCAGAGCGGTAAACAAGAACTTTTTGAAAATATCATAAATCAATACATTTAAAATATATTTCAATTTTATGTTCTTTAAGTTAATATTAGCGACTTCAATTTTAGAAAAATTAGACTGGTTTGTTTTAAGTGTTTATTTTTTGGCACTAATTGCAGTGGCCGTTTGGGTTGTTCTTCAAAAAGATAAAAATACTGAGGATTATTTTTTAGCAGGACGCAATGTAGGGTGGTTTGTTATTGGAGCTTCTATATTTGCCTCAAATATTGGTTCAGAACATGTAGTTGGTCTTGCTGGTACTGGCTTTGAATCAGGTACTCCAATGGCTCATTATGAGCTTCACGCATGGATTGTATTGTTGTTGGGTTGGTTGTTTTTACCATTTTATATTAGAAGTGGCGCTTTTACCATGCCAGAGTTTTTGGAAAAACGTTTTGACAGTCGCTCACGTTGGTTTTTATCCTTATTTTCTTTGGTAGCTTATGTACTGACTAAAGTTTCAGTTACTATTTATGCAGGTGGGATTGTAGTCTCTGAGTTGTTGGGTATTCCGTTCTGGTATGGTGCTATTGGAGTTGTTGTGTTTACGGGAATATACACCGTAGTAGGTGGAATGAAAGCGGTAATATATACTGAAACACTTCAAACCATTGTCCTTATTCTTGGATCAATAATCATTACATTTTTAGGGTTACAAGAAGTTGGAGGCTGGGAACAATTACATGAAACCGTGTTAGCTGTTAGTCCAGATCACTTTAACATGTGGCGTCCGATGTCAGATCCTGATTTTCCATGGACAGGACTTTTAATTGGAGGAACAATTGTTGGAATTTGGTATTGGTGTACCGATCAGTATATTGTTCAACGAACTTTGGCAGCCAATAATATTAAAATTGGTAGGCGAGGGGCTATTTTTGGGGCTTATTTAAAGCTTTTACCAATTTTTATTTTTTTAGTTCCAGGCATCATTGCTTTTGCATTGTCCATTCAAAACCCAGAGGTTTTTGCTATTGAAAAAGCCGACCGTGCTTTCCCAATGCTCGTCAAAACCTTGCTTCCAGTTGGACTTAAAGGATTGGTTGCTGGAGGGCTTATGGCCGCTTTAATGAGTTCGTTAGCTTCGGTTTTTAACTCTTGTTCTACAATTTTCACTATTGATATTTATAAAAAGTTAAAACCTGATAAATCAGAGAAGAATCTTCTTAAAACAGGGAAAATAGCTACAGGCTCTATTGTGGTATTGGGGATTATTTGGATACCAATAATGGAGAAAATCGGTGGCGGTGTCATGTATCAGTACTTACAAAATGTACAATCATATATTGCGCCACCCGTTACAGCTGTATTCTTGCTGGGAATAATTTGGAAACGTGTCAACTCAATTGCTGCAATAACTACTCTTTTGGTTGGTCTTTTACTATTAATATTAAGGCTTGGATCAGAAATTTATTATCAACCACAAATTATATCAAATCAGTTAGTGGATAGCATATTTTTTAGTTTCGCAACAATCAACTTTGCGCACATGGCTATTTTTATGTTTGTTTTTTCGGTTATAATATGTATTTCTATAAGCCTAGCTACCACTGCTCCAAACTACAAAGCAATTACTGGATTATCTTACGGCACTCTTACCAAAGCGCAAAAACAAACTCAAAAAGATAGTTTTGATGCATTAGATGTTGTGTTATCGGTGGTTCTTGTGCTCTTAGTTATTGGAATTCTATGCTATTTTACAGGCTAATTATTTAAACATATAAAGATGAAACAATTTAATTTATTATCTTTTTTAATTTTATTGGTTTGTTGCAGTGGATCTGACAAGAGTTCTGACAATACTACTACACAAGATGAAGTTTTTTTCGTATCTCAGTCTATTGGTGGAGTTCAAGTTCAGCGAGAAGTGCTTTTACATTTGCCAAACAATTTTGATTCCACTCAAACTTATCCAGTTGTAATTGCTTTTCATGGTAATGGAGGGCAAAATAATAGCTGGTTTAATCAGTTATCACAGTTTGTGGATATAGGTGAATTTATTGGGGTATATCCACAGGGATATTTAAACTCATGGAATTTAGGTGCAGAAGCATCAACTGCAGATGAAGTTTATTTTTTCAATCAAATTATGGCTAAACTTGAAACATATTCATTTTTTGACGCTTCAAAAGTTTATGGAATAGGTGTATCTAACGGATCTGCTCTAATAAATAAACTGGGTATTGAAACTGCTCATTTCAGTGCCATTGCAGCTTTGGCTAGTCAATTAATAATTGGAACAATACCAAATAATTCAACCTCTCCAGTAGCAGTTTATCAAATGTGTGGAACGTTAGATAATATTATTCCTTACGGAGGTGGAATGTCTGTGGTAGGACATCATTTTTTAAGTGCATCTGATAGTGCTCTTAGCTGGGTAAATGCTTTTAATTGTACAACTGAGCCAATTGTAGAAATGTTAGGAGTTGATGAAATTTTAATTTACGAAGATTGTGAATCAGGAAAAGAGATTCGCTTTCATAGTGTAAATAATGCAGGACATAATTTGAATCAGCCTAATACCACTAATTTTTATGGTCCAGTTTGGGAATTTTTAAAGCGTTTTTAAAATGGATATTTTTTCTTCATCTATAAAATTTATTTACCTATTCATTATTGTTTTTTTGTCTAGTTTGTCTGTATCCGCTCAAAATAGAATTAATATTGAGGGTGTTGTATATGATGAATATGATTACCCCATTCCTTATGCCTCTATTGGCGTCGTAAAAAAAAATATAGGCACAAGTTCAACTGAGGAGGGGACATTTAAATTTTTTGTGTCAAATAATGAGCTCTCAGATGTTATTGAAATTTCGTCCATTGGCTATGAATCATTTGAAATTACAGTTCAAAATTTTATCGACCTAAGGGATAAAACTTTTATCCTTAAGGAAAAAATTACGGCACTTAATGAAGTCTCAATCGAAAGCCCAAAAAATATAGTCAAAAAAGCGTTTAAAAAATTAAAAGACAATACTATAAACGACAAGCATAAGTTGGGTATATTGTACCGGCGCTGGTCTGTTGAAGATAAAATTTGCCGCTATTTTATAGAGCAATATATTGATGTTTTGGATCGCGGACCATCTTCATATATTCAAGCTTTTGATGTTCAACACAGTCGTACATCATCGGATTATAGATTTATTAAAAATGAACAAGATCGCCATGCTTTACAGTTTATGGAACTCAACAATCCATTACGGAATGGTCCTTCGGTTGGTTCATATAGCTGGAAAAAAATTGAAGATACATTTTATGAGGATGAGGACGTTTTGGTGTTAGAGGGTACTCAAAACAATGGAAATAGTATTACGCTTTATGTGGGCTTTGAGACTTCAAAAATTTATAAGGTAGAAAAAAATACAATAAGCATGAATGTTGGTAAGCGTCTCAATGCGCTGTATATCTACAAAAATAATAATAAAGGCAAATTATATCTTAGTTATCATAAGCGTCAGTGGGAAGGCGCTGTAAAAACCCCCGACCATATTAAGCGAGCGATGCTTCAGGCGGGAAAAAAGGAAAGAAAATACATTCCTATTTCATACCGCCATGAGGTTTTTGTTTTAGATTTAAATGATGAAAAAAGTAAAATGAAATTAAACAGCGAATCCCTTCAACAAGATATGACACTTTACAAAATCCCTTATGATGAAAATTTTTGGAATAATATCAGCTTACCCCCAGAAACAAAATTTTATTTAAAAAATATCAATGAATTAGAAAGTCTTTATGACGTTCCAATTGAAACTCAATTTAAATTCTCTAACATAAGATAGTAATCATATAAAAATTGATCTGCTTCATATTTTGATTTTCGACAAAAAATATTTCCAAGGATAAAAAATTATTCTTGGGAATAAAAAGTGGAGCCAAAGGGAGCAAAGTCGAACTATTTTGGGGAAGATTTGATGGAAATGAATCGTTTTCTATCTTTGAACATGCAGGATACTAACGTTCTGGCTAAACTGCGTTTTAATGCATTTTAGGTTTTGTTGGCAAATGTTATTTCTTTAATTTTTTAATTTGTGTCATAATATGTTCGTTTTTAATGATATGAATGGTGACCATTTGGATGTGAGATGCTATAATATTTTTTGGTTGATGATAAATACACGGTTTTATCATCAGCAAAAGCTACAGGTTCCTCAACCTCACAGTTTGCATAAAATTGTTTGGTTTTTAAAATATTAGATTTAAATATACCAAAAGGAGTTCGTGCAATTTTTAATGTTTTTAATGCATTATTTTCAATAAATGGCAGTTCAGTAAAGGGGTTATCTGATATGTCTAAATGCTGTAATTTAGGTAGAGAAAAAAGGCTATCCGGTAGTTCTGTTAACTTATTTCCCCTGAAATCAATTACCTGTAATGAGGTCGGAAATTCAATATCAATATTAATTAATTTATTATAAATAGCAAGTTTTTTTAAAGAAGCAAGATTAGAAAAAGATGTGGGTAATTTTTTAATACTGGTGTCATTCAATAGCAATACCTCTAGTTGACCTAAATTACCAAAATCCTTTGGGAGACTTGTAACATGAACAGCTCCTAAGTTTAGTTCTTTCAAATTAAGCAAGGAACAAAATGATTTATTTAATTTCAATTTACCTCCTAATTTTGAAATATTTTGAAGTGATTTAGATTCAAAAAAATCATCACATATTTCAATACAAGGAACACCAGTTAGATCTAAGTCAACTAGAGAGCTGTAATTTCTTAAACTAAATTTTGTGAAATTATTTTTCAGCCAATCAAGTTCAGTGTAGGTTAAAACATCTTCTAGCTTAACATCACCCCAATAAGCGCTTGGGTTAATTCTTTTAACACTGTCTATAGAACTTAAGGAGTGTTTTTTAATTAAATCTGAAATCACCATAAAATTAAATTTTAAATTATTGAGTTAACTCTTTATAAATTATTTCGCCAAGTTTTAAATGTGAAATTTTTGAATGACTAAATGGAGGTAAAATTGCAACACCATCAATTTTGAATATAGTATTTGGGCAAGAGTCCTTAATTTTTTGAATTTCTTTATGTACCTCTTCTCTCACCGATTTTGGATTCTGAGCAGGAGATAAAGCTCCCCAACTTGCAATAACTTTTTTTATTTTTTTACTTCTAATTATTGAAATAATATTTTCAGTATTGTAAGATCTTTTTGTTTTTGCCTTGAATAGATTTTTATCTTTATAGCTATTACCGACAATATTAGCTTCCATTTCATCAGGAATTTCTACACTACTAATAAGATCTAAACAAGCAAACTTAAATTTTCTCATTAAATTTTCTTTTGTACTAAAATCTCCTGGCAATAAATCAACTTGAGTACTATTTATAGTCTTTATATATTTACTCAAAGAAGGCCAAAAATTATTTGAAAAACTCTTACTTTTTTCACTTTCTTTGATCCTTCCATAGTAATAGTCAGCAAATTCTTTTCCGCCTTGTGGATTAAATGTTCCTAATATTAGCGTATTAACATCCCATTTTGGATTGTTAAATTCCTTATCTAAAAATTTGTGATTAATTATTTTCATTATAATATGTTTGCCAACGTGTTCGTGTATGGTTTCGTTGCGTCTGCACTAAGTTAGCAAATAAACAGAAACCCATTGTTCAGAAGCGATAGAAATTCCGTGTGGTGGAGCAGAAGGGAGTGAAGTCGAACTATTTTATGGAGGATTTAATCAAAATATTTAAGTAAAAAATCTTCTGAGAAATAGGAGTAGTTAAGTTTTTCACTTAAGCTTAGGTACTTGGTTTTAATTTTCTTTTTATTTGCACTAGTTGTTGTACTGTTATACAAATATATAAGATGTATTAGGCTTATAAATTCTTTATAACTATCCCTGCAACCACTAAGTTTAAAGGATTTTAAAAATTTAGTTTCGTTTCCTATATCTCCCATTAATTTGTAATAAAATAGGTAAAGTCGAACTATTTTGTTGAAGATTTGAATTTATTTGTTCTCGATAATTGCTAAAATATGAATTCCCTTACAGCATTAATAAAGTAACCGTTAACCAATAAAATATTTCAAAGTTGCAAAAAAGCTCATCGTAACAATAAAAAATAATATTATGATAATAGTCCATCTTAAGTTGGGACTATAGGCAAGGTGTCGAGCTATTTTTTGGGTCATAGTGTCCGTATTCTTCACCCCCAACCTTTTTTTACAACGTTTTGATAGATTAAGCCAAGCCTTCGATAAAAGTTGTGTGTGACTTTCTTCTTCGTCTTCCCAAAAACTTGGTTTGTATTGTTTATAATTATGCAGTGCTATTTCTAGTAATTCCTCTAACACTTTAGGATTAGATGGCAGGATGTAGGTGTTTATAAATTTAGCCTGGGATCTTGTAATTTTTTGGATTGCTTGATTCTCGAGATCTTCGTCCCAATCAAAGTCTGGTTTTGTGCCAAAAATCTTATCAAAAGTAGAGAGATTATTATTTTTATTGTCCAGTTTCAATTGCACTTTTTCACGCACATTTTGTTCAATTGCTAGTAAATCATCTTGAAGCTTTTTGATTGGATGATTTTCATCTTGGCTGCTGTACATGATAAGCTCTGCACCACACCATTGACAAATGATATCAGTTTCTGTAACGGGATTTTTACATTGATTACACTTCATCCTTGACTTGTTTTAGTTCGCTAATTTCTGTTCTTAGTTGTCGTATTTCTTCATCTTGCTTGGCATTTTTATCGTTACTGTAAACGGAGTCGTAATTTTTAACGACAGCAGCAATTATGATGTTGAGCAGGAAAAATGCGGAGAATATCAACCATGACACAAAATATATATTTACCACCCAAAAGGGTGCATCTGAGCTCAATAAATCGTAGCGAAGATCAGTCCAATCTTCACCAGTTGTTACTCTAAACAATGAAAATAACGCTTCACCAACATTACCGAAAGGATCGAAAGTTTTGTTGTAGTTGTTAAGTATTTCTGTTTTACCTTTAAACAGAATTATTCCCACTAGAGCATAAAAATACATCAATATAATGAGTAAAGATATTATTCTAAAAAGAGCACCAAATGAATTTTTAATGACTTTAAACATGGCAATAGTTTCCGGAAACACCTTTACCAACCTGATGATTCTGATTACTCTTACAATTCTGAAAGCCGTTAATAAGTCTGAATTTTCAAACAAGGTTTCTGGCACTAATGATACCAGAATTAGAACTAAATCAACTAGATTCCAAATACTTTTAAAAAAGGCTGAAATTGATTCTCGAGCAAACCATCTGAAAATAATTTCTGCAACAAAAAGAACGATGCAGAAATCCTGAATCCAAGTGATGAACTCGGACTGAAAGGATTGTTCTACACCAATTAGAATACAATTGATAAGAATAATGAAGGCTACAATCCAATTAAAGACCTGTGAATTAACTATTTTTTTAAAAACCGAACTCATCTATGTCTTCAATTTGTTGCCGCAGTTTGAACAAAACTTAGAATCTGGTGGACATTGATTGCCACAAGCACAATTAACTGGGAGAACGTACTCGCAAGCATGACATATTGTTGCGCTAGCTTCAAGGTCTTCTTTACAATTTGGACAGGGGTTGTACACATCACCGCAACTTGGGCAGAATTTATATTTAGATGAAAATTTAGTTTTGCACTTATCACAAGTAGCAGTAGGAATAGAAAAATCTTGGTCAGGAATAGAAGTATCGGTTTGAGTTTGTTGGGTGCCACAATTTGAACAGAAAATGCTATTCATAACTATGTTTGCATTACAATTAGAGCAGGACCGATTGGAATTGGTCAAACCGCTGGTATTCATTTGGTTTTGAACCATACCGCCCACTTGATTCGCTAATGGCATAGCCATTCCAAGTCCTACCATGGTTCCTAGAATTCCAGATGTTCCGGAACCGTCTCCGCCTTCACCACCGCCAATATTGGTTGCTGCTGCCTCAGTCGTGTCAAAGGTCCTTTCAACTTTATAGACATTGAGTTGTTCTGCACGACGCTTAAGACGCAGCTTTTCTTCCATGTCTTCAGACATGATGCGGTGAAAGTCTTCAACAATTTTCTTTACTTTTGGATCTTCGTCAACGACTGCAATACCTTCTACGCTAAAAAGGTCCATTTGTATACCATAACTGGTTAAGGCTTGTTCAATATTGGGTTGAATACTGTTACTAAGTTCCTTCACCATATATTCCAGTTCTAAAGGCCCTAACTCTAATTCCTTTGACAGTTTCCATATAGCGTCTTTTGTGGACTCTGTTATGATACCTCTGAACATATTTTGCAACACTGATTGGTCGTAGATTTTGGTTACCCCAACCAATTGTGTGAGAAACAACCGAGAGTCAACAACTTTAAGTGAATAACTTCCTCTACAAGTAATTGGGATGGGGACTTTAAAATTAGGTTCAATGAGATTAAATGGAATCAATCCCCATTTAGCGTCTTGTGATACGGCTTTATTGACATAAAAAACTTCAGCAGAAAAAGGACTGTCTCCACCAAAAAACTCTCCAATCAAGTCAGCTAGAAAAGGTAAGTTATAACTTGTCAAGGTATGGGTGCCAGGACCAAAAGCATCAAGAAGTTTACCCCCTTTGAACATAAAAGCCTCTTGACTTTCATTGACCACCAGTTGTGTTCCAATTCTCAATTGATTTTCGCGCTTAGAATTTCCCTGTTTTGGAGTCCATTTCCAAACTAGTTCATCGTTTGGCCCTTCATATTTTAATACATCAATTATTGCCATATTTCTATTTTTTTAGTATTGGGATATTCAAACTTCCTTGGTTAGTCACTAATAAGATATCTTTCAGTTCATCAATTTTTTTTCGAGTTCTAAATTTATATACCAATTGATTTCCATCGACTAACTTCTCCGAAGGTCTGATAGGGTTTATAGAATTAATATTATTTATGGTTACGTAAGGATCAAATTCAATAATTTTCTTGGTTATAGAAAATGTAATATCGTTGTAAACATAACCTCTATCGACTAGAACTTTAGCTTGATTAAGTTCTTGCAGTATTTCACTAGAAAAATTGGTGTTTTCAATTCCATATTTATTGAAATTCTCTTGAGCTTCTTTGAATTTAAAGCCCTCCTCATCTATCCAAGATACGATGTCATCTGTAATGATGACCCCTCTTACCCGTACAATATCTTCAGGAACCTCTTTTTCGCTATCCAGCCACTTGTAATTAACCACTAGAGGTTCATCAAATTTTTTATCACTAAACGCATCTAGATTGTTTAGAGCATCTGGAACTTTGAATACTTGATAACTATCTTTGTAAGTGTCTGTAAAGTGAATACATAAAAACAATCGTACATTTTCAATAAAGCGGTCAGAGTTATTTATCATTTTAACACGTAATGAGTTTTTCGGGTCAATTATTGAACCTTTTGAAACTTCAATATCAACAAAGGGATGCTCTACAAACATTTTTGAAAATATATCAGTCAAATATTTGTTGCAAAAATTTAAGTCCCCAGGGAGATAGTCTTGAACCACTTGGTTGCCACGCCTAAAGAAGTGACGCTTTATTTCTTCAAGAGCTTTGTTTGTGTTTCCCAAGTCGTTGTGGATTATTGCCTTTTGAAAATTAGGACTGAAATTTCCAAAACCTTCCATCATGCTCATGTACGATTTTGAAATAAATTCAGATTCAACCGATCTAAATATTGAACTCCTAATATTGAAAATATTTGCAAGATCAAGTAATTCCTCGGATTGTTTGGGATATAATATTGAGGCCTCATCAAATGAGGTCATTGCGGACTCAATATCTCCCTTTTTGTACTCAAACATCCCTTTTAGAATGAAGGCTGGTGCTGTTGATTTAGGAAATTTATTAAAGTAATTATCCAATAGGTTTTGAATTTCTATATTATCTGAAAATTGGCCTTCAGAATTACCTATATCAAAATTATTTAATTTCAATAAAGAAAAACCTTTCAATAAAGTTGCCTCTCGATCTGTTGATGATATTTTTAGAGCCTCTTCGGAAAACTCTAGGACTTTGTTGTAATTGGAGTTGTACAAAGAAATATAGGCTTGGTCTCTTTGAGCACAAATCTTATCCCATTCTGACATGTATTTTAAAAATATCGGACTAGAAAATTTCAAATATTCATGGTAATCATTATTTATATCTCTTATCTTTTTTTGGATTTCTAGATCTTTTTTGTAACGTTTAAAGCCAATTTTACGTGCATCATTCCTAGCTTGTAAAGCTGTGAGTGCAGCCCCCATGTAATCTTTAGCAACTAATTGTGTTCCAGCGTTTATTAAAGTTTGCTCAACATCATTTAGTTCTGAAAAAACTAACCATAATGATTCATTAATTTCTTTTTCAATTTCGGAATCATATAAATTGTCCAAAATTGGAACTAGTTTTATAAAACATTCCACAACCTCTGGTGCTACACCGCTCATATCAAATTTATAGAGATACTCTTTATACTCGTTAACATCTTTAACGTTTTTTATGGCCTCATCTAAAACAAAGATGGTTTTAATGGTTGCCTCTAAATTTATCGACTTTACATTTTCCTTTTTCACTTTGTTTAATCGCTCACTCAACGCATTGTCTGTACTGTTGCTTTTAGGTTCACTGTTACAAGCAACTAGGGTTACAATAAAAAGAGCCCAAATATATTTTTTCATGATTTGTATTTTTAACTAATTTAGTTTAATTGAAAAAAAATATTTGTACATATTTTGTACATTTATATCATGATAAATAATTTAAAGATAATAACCCAAAAAAAGGCAGGGTTTAAAATTTCCAATTATAATACTTCAAAACGTTTAAGTGACATCGTTTACATTGAAACTGGTATTGAGGTGAGTTACAATACGCTTAGGCGATTTTTTGGCATCGTTAAGTCTGTAAAGCCTAGTAACCACACTCTTAATGCGCTGGCTATTTTCAATGGATTTACCGATTACAACGATTTTGTGTTGAATTACCACCTCAAGAACCGATGGAAACAGGACTTCGAAATAGCAGATTTACATAACCAATCAAGCAATCAAATACTAAATTATATTGATGTCAATTTACATGTAAAACGACAGTTTGTTCAAAAATTGGTTCAAATCGTGAGAGAGCTTATTTTGGTTAGAAATTACACCTTGCTAAATCAAATATTTAACGCACCCACAATGGCATTCAACAAATTTAATTTCGATGATGTGGCGTATTTTGGAAATTGCATAGGTCCTATTATTAAAACCATTGACATTGAATCTTTGGAGGCTCAATCTCTTATTGCAAATAATAACTTTATTGATTTAGTTCTATGCATATATGTGGATTATAATGATTTGAATGGTCATTATGGTAAGTGTCTAAAGTTTATCAAAAACCAAAGTAAAAGAAAAGATATAATACAGTTTACAAAAGGGGTTTTGAATTTAAATATTTATTTAAGCAACAACAAGAGCAAATTATATATGGTAATTAATGATATCAAATATCATCCTATTTTACAGAGCAGGATTATTTCTCAATCGCTGTTCTCAGAAACTTCAGATTGCATTTCAATTTTAGAGAGCTATGATCGTAATCTTAAGCGAAGCGATAAAATGAACATTGATTATTATTTTGAAATTATCACAACTGCTTTAGTGACTCAAAATTTTGAAGTTATGACTTGGATTTCTAAACGATTTGAATCCAGAACGGATTATAATAATTTTTACAAATTTGAGCATCATGAGCACTACACATTCATGCTGCTAGTGTTATTACATTACAAGAAGGATACAAAACAATTAAACCTGTGGTTAAAATCTGTATCATTTGATAATTTTTATCGTCCTTATTTAATATTGTTGATGCAATATGTTTACATACTAAAATATCATATATCCAAAACTAAGAAAGACATTCACAAAACAAAATACATGGAAGTTGCTGTAAGCTTTTATCCAGAATTTTTCACAGAGGATTATCTATTAAATTATTTTAAATCATGATTACGGCTATTTTAGGGGTAATGTGTTTTGGGATTGCAGATGCTTTGTGGCGCCCAAACGTCCTTAGGTACGGCCATTTAAAGGTACTTTTATACCGCACATTACTGACAACAGTTTTATTAGCCGGCTTCTTTTTTTTGAATCACAACAATCAAAATTATGATCTCTCCATGGTATGTGTTGCTATTTTGAGTGGAGTAATCGCAGGTGCTGGTCTTTATTTTTTAGTGAAGGCCTTTCAATTAGAATCAACAGCAAATATACTTTTTTTGAATATTATCACATTACTTGTATCTCAATTATCGTCATTACTGTTATTCGATGATTCTGTTGATTGGCCTCTATATTTGACGCAAATATCGCTATCAGTATTTGCTGTATTGTGTTTTAATCAATTTAAATTAAAAATTAGAAAAGGATTACAATTTGGTGTATTGGCTTGCATTTGTTTTGGAATTGCTTATCCACTTGCAGGAATACCGATTCAAAGTATAGGTTACAGCACGACGATTTTTTGTCAGGAATTAGTCATTCTTTGTGGCTTTATGTTTTTTTGTTATTGTAAAAAAACTCTGGTTATAGATTTCAAAATATATTCTGATTTTAAATTTATCGCTTTGAGTGTTTTATCTACAATTGCTGTGATTTTATTTTTTTACAGCTACACTTTAATAGAGGTTTACAAGGTGAATTTAATATCCAACTTTCACCCTGTTGGTGGACTATTATTTTCAATGGTATTTTTTAGAGAGAAATTGTCCTTTTTTCAATGGTGTGGAGTGGTTATTTCTTTACTCACTTGTATTTTAATTTCTGGCTATAATTTCTAGAGAAATTAATTAAAAATTATTCCCTAAAATAAATTTTATTTTAGGGAACAATGCCGTGGAGCCAAAGGGAGTGGAGTCGAACTATTTTGGGGCAGATTTGATGGAAATGAATCGTTTTCTATCTTTGAACATGCAGGATAGTAACGGTTTGGGCTATGAGTAGTTGCGTATATTTAGCAATAAATTCCACAAGTACAGGCTACTGCTGAAAATCCGCAGGATTTTCGTAATTAGGCGAGGAGTAGCAATTACTTATAGCCAGTGTTGTAGCACGTTTTTATTCGTTTATTAATTTGACTTTAATTTCGGGATAATTTTCTTTTAGTTCCTTTTCTATCCCAACTATATGACCAGCACCAATAATAACCACATTCTTTTTTTCTGAATTAGTTAATATTTGTTCTCCAATATTTTTAGCAATTCTCTTGTTTCTTTCATTCCAAAATCGCTTTGCTAAAGAGCAATCGACTGTTTCATTCTTGATATACGTATATGAATTAATTTTATGCATTCTTTCAAGAGACTTTCTTTTATTTACGTGCATTCCTAATCCTCGAAAAAGAGCTGGAATTATGGCACTGTTGTAATCTTTTTTATTCAGTTTTCTGTTTATTTCATTATCTCCATTTTTCTGACCGTCTTTTACACATCCTCTCCAAGCGGTGTGATATTCTTTGTTAGTTTGTTGATCGTCCATTGACTTGAGTCTTTTTATACCAAGTTCGATTGCAAGTTTTGCGGTAAGGTCTCCATCTTCGTGGCGTGTTGGCTTTTTTGAACCTTCAACTCCATATTTTTTAATGTATTTATAAAACTCATAATTAGCGTTGTCTCTTAAATAGCCAAATGAATTGATTATATATTGCAATTCGCTATCCGATAAGTTTTCAAGTTTTTTTTCAAGAAATCGGTTTAGTTTTGGTTTGCTGTACTGAAAATTCGATTTTAATGAATCGGATATTCTGTAAAATTCTTTATAGCTTTTAGACCATCCATCTTTTAAATACTCCCAACTAATGGTATCGTTTGCTCTTGGGCTCTCAACATAAATGGCTTCAGGATTATATTTAATTGCTCTTCGAAGTAATGGTTTATAACTGTTTTTAACAATTTTCGGTACGGTATGCATAGTTCCGATTAGCAGTATTTCTTTTTCTTGGGAATATGCTTGAAATGATAAAAATATTAAAAGGTAAAAGGTCAAAAATATTCTCATAGATTTTTTCAAATGTGCAACAACGTTCTGAGTAAAATGCGTTTTAATGTATTTTTACACCTTGTTGGCGGTAGTTTTTATTCAATATTCAAACTTTGGTTCTCCACTATAAAATCAAAAGATAAATCTGATAAGCTTTTCCCATTCACAGTGGCACCCCAGGGACCATGACCTCTGCCCTCTAATGGATAATAAACAAAATCAATTTCATTCGTTTCACATATAGTTTTTAAATCTTCAGCACTACTAAATGGTACAGTGGTGTCTTCTGTACCATGAGCTATAAACAATGCTGGATCATTTGAGTCAAACCTTTGGTATCCATAAATTGATTCCAATATTTCTATGGATACATTAGATCCCCAAAAGTCTAAAATTGTTTGTACTTCATAGGTTTGAGAAAGATTGGTTGTTGATATGGTATTATCTTCACTTAAGCTTATTTCATCTTTATAGTCGCCTAATTCTGATACGCCAAGCCCAATAGAAGTAATTGCTCCTGCTGAACCACCACCAACAGTAGTATAATCAGTATTGATGTGATAATTTTCGGCATTAGCTATAATCCATCTAAGAGCAGCTTTAGCATCT
>Ga0228666_1000091_pt1 | contig 64407 bp, 58 predicted proteins | sample 80DmetaG_FD_182702 | JGI IMG/M metagenome (GOLD analysis project Ga0228666, IMG submission 182702) | Seawater microbial communities from Monterey Bay, California, United States - 80D | ecosystem: Environmental > Aquatic > Marine > Coastal | place: USA: California | collected 2016-10-11 | reverse complement strand
ACAAAACCCCTTTGTTGCCTTCTTTGAGTTTGAGCTTTTCCCAATTTTTCTTTACATCTGTCTCGTCGGTAACTTCTACGTCGCCATAGATATGAGGATGCCTATCGATAAGTTTTTCTGAAATGGTATTTGCCACTTCCCCTATGTCAAAAGCGCTCTGTTCGCTGCCAATTTTTGCATAAAAAACGATATGTAATAGCAAATCGCCTAATTCATTCTTAACCTCTTCCAAATCGCCTGACAGTAAGGCTTCGCTGAGTTCGTAGGTTTCTTCAATGGTAAGGTGGCGCAAAGAAGCAAAGGTTTGCTTTTTATCCCAAGGACAATTGGTGCGTAATTCGTCCATAATAGTCAACAACCGATCAAATGCTTTAAGCTGTTTGGTTCGTTTGTTATCCATTATTTACTATTGGATTTGCCATGAAATCGCATAAGGTAGTCAGGCTTGATATTGCCTCGTGCTATCTGTGCGAGTTTGGGTTTGAGTAATTTCTTTTTAAGAGGACCCAACTTATCTGTAAACAAAATACCTTCTATATGATCAAATTCATGTTGCACAATTCGAGCAGCCAATCCACTGATTTCTTCCTCCACTTTTTCAAATTTTTCATTGTAATAAACAATTTCGATTGCAGAAAGTCTGGAAACATCTTCTCTGACATCGGGAATACTGAGGCAACCTTCATTGAAAGACTCATTTAGTCCGCTGTATGAAATGATTTCTGGATTAATAAATACTTTTTTAAATGCTCTTAATTCTTGTTGCTCAACGTGATCAAGTGATTTGTCTTGTGCAAATGGGCTGCCGTCAACGATGAAGAGTCGAAGCGACTCCCCAATTTGAGGAGCTGCAAGGCCTACTCCATAAGCGGCATACATGGTTTCCCACATATCACGTATGAGCTCTTTAAGTTTCAAGTGGTGTTTTTCTACGTTTACGGCTTTCTTTTTTAATACAGGATCGCCGTAGGCTACAATAGGAAGTATCATAAACTTTGCTGTTGATCTAAATACCCTTGCAAGATAAGTGTTGCGCTCAATTTATCAATAACTTCTTTTTTTTGACGCACTTTTTTTGGTGCGCCACTCATCAAAAGTGATTGTTGGGCCATTTTTGAGGTATATCTTTCGTCATAGCGCACGACATTGATATCAGTGAACTGAGCTTTTAACTGTGCTACAAAGGATGTAATTTTAGTTTCTACTGGAGAAGGTGTATTGTCCCGTTGCTTGGGTGCGCCTACAACTATATAAGTAACCTCCTCTTGACTGGTGTACTTTTTTAGAAATGAAAGCAATTCTTTAGGTGGAACAGTGTCCAAGGCAAACGCACAGGTCTGTAAGGGATCTGTAACAGCGATACCACAGCGCTTTGTTCCATAATCAATTGCCATTATTCTAGCCATGATACAAATGTAAGTAATGAATTTTTGGAAATCATGGATTTGGTTTCATCTCAAAACTTATCTTTGAAAAAAATTCAAATGAGCAGAGCTATAATCGAAGCCGCTTGGGACGACCGAGCGCTTTTACAAGAAGAAGAAACACAACAAGCCATTCGTTCGGTCATTGACCAGTTAGACCAAGGTATACTCCGCGTGGCTGAGCCTACCGATAATGGGTGGCAAGTTAACGAATGGGTGAAAAAAGCGGTTGTGCTATACTTTCCCATTCAAAAAATGGAAACCATTGAAGCTGGTCCTCTTGAGTTCCATGACAAAATTCCACTTAAAACAGGCTATAAAGAAAAGGGTATTCGTGTTGTGCCGCACGCTGTGGCACGTAAAGGCGCCTATATTTCTTCAGGCACCATATTGATGCCTTCTTACGTTAACATAGGTGCCTATGTAGACGAAGGTACCATGGTGGATACTTGGGCTACTGTAGGAAGCTGTGCGCAAATTGGCAAAAATGTACACTTGAGTGGTGGTGTTGGCATTGGCGGTGTTTTGGAGCCTCTCCAAGCTGCACCTGTGATTATTGAAGATAATGCATTTATAGGCTCGCGCTGTATTGTGGTAGAGGGTGTCCACGTAGAAACAGAAGCGGTATTAGGCGCTAACGTGGTACTAACGGGTTCTACTAAAATTATTGACGTAACAGGCGATGAGCCAATTGAACGTAAAGGCCGTGTTCCTGCAAGGTCTGTGGTTATTCCAGGCAGCTATACCAAAACATTTGCTGCGGGTGACTATCAAGTACCTTGTGCGCTTATCATTGGCAAAAGGAAGGAAAGTACCAATAAAAAAACATCTCTTAACGATGCGCTTAGAGAGCATAACGTAGCAGTATAATTTTATATGGTTAGTGTCATTATTTCGCATTATAACAACGTTGCAAATCTTGCACTAATTTTAGATGCCCTTTCCAAACAAAGTGTTTCAGATTTTGAGGTCATCGTTTCTGAAGATGGGCAAGATGCGAATACCAAATCATTTTTAGCGTCACAAAGCTATCCCTTTCCACTTCAACACAAAACGCAAGAAGATATAGGGTTTCGAAAAAACCGGATTTTAAATACATCTGTTCAAGCTACAAAAGGAACATTTTTGGTGTTTATTGATGGCGACTGCATTCCCCACAAGCACTTCGTAAAGGCGTATCAAAAAGTAAAAGAAAGCAATAAAATTTGTTATGGCAGACGGGTAATGCTATCTGAAAAAATAACTGCTACGCTCCAAAAAAAGATGCAGTTTGATGGGTTGCCGCTGTTTGATTTGATTCTAAGAGGTGCAACAAGTTGTAAAGAAGGTATATACACTAACATTCAACTAAGCACAAAAGAACGCGGACTTAAAGGGTGTAATTGGGGAATTAAGAAGGAGCTTTTGCTTCAAATTAATGGCTTTGATGAAGATTATGTGCATGCAGGAGTTGGTGAAGACTGTGACGTTGAGTGGCGACTTGAGGCCATTGGACTTAAAAAATACTCGATGAAAAATAAGGCTATAGTTTATCACCTCCATCATAAAAGAACTTATAGTCAGGAAGGTATTGAGATTAACTTTAAAATTTTTCGAAAACGAATTGAAGAAAACCAATTTGTTTGCACAAATGGGATTTTGAAAAATCTAACGTAATAGAATATAGTTTTTGTAACCTAAATCAATTCCTAAATATCTTCGCAAAAAGTGTTTAAGTCGCTTTTTAAAAGATGGATTATTCATTGAGGGGTCGTAATCAAATTCCCAATTTAAACGATCTATTCGTGGTTGAACGAGCTTGGGATGTTCAGACTGAAAGCGCTTCAACTCACCTACATGTTCAAGATAGTCAAATGAGTCTTTGGGAAATGTTTTTTTTATCCATTCTTCGTCGTGATAAAACCTGCTTGAATTTTGAAATTTAGCCTGCATAACTTTTGGAGGTCTAACATGTCCATAATGGTATATTGTGGCTTCTATTTGCTTCACTTTGAGTTTTTGATTGTCTCCTTTTCTAAAGCCTTGAGCATCTTTATAAGAATATATAGCAGGGTTATACCTTAATACTCGTATCTCTTTTGGATACCAAACATAAGACTCCGCAACATAGCTGTATGAGCCGTAGAAATGAAGATAATTAAGTAAGAGTCCTTCAACTTTGTTGTTGTTATGATAGAGCTTCATAGCATTGCGAATTGTTTCGTAATCTTGTTCGTGAAACAATTCATCCCCTTGAATATAGATTGCCCAATCTGTTTCAACAGGCAAGGCACGAAAAGCCTTATCTGTCTCCAGGGCCAATACACTACCGCCCTCGCTGACATGCTCTTCCCATTCGGTTTCTATTATTACAATCTTATTTTTGTCAATAGACCTTATAAGGTTTAAGGTGTCATCTTCAGACTTTCCGACAGCTACGTAGAATTTATCACATAGTGGTAGTGCTGACTTAATTGACTCCACTACTGGAAAATCGTATTTAATTGCATTTTTAATAAAAGAAAAGCCATTAACATTCATGCTTGTTGATTTAAATGACGAAGCTTTGCGTACTTCAACAATGTATAATAAGAAGTCATAAGAGCCAAAATAAACCCGTGATATCCGTCCAAAAATCCGCGTTGAAGAAAGTATTTTTTAAAAAAAATAAACTTCATCGAAACTATTATTTTAAACCATGACGCTTTCTTCCCTTTTGAAAACATTTGCTGTGCGGAAATTTCGGTAAAGTGATTGATTTTATGAACATGCCATTGTATTGATGGATAAGAGTGGTGTAAGATATCCCCAGCAAGGTGTATTTGACTTTTCGGTTCGGGGTGTAAAACTTCATGAACAGCTCCTTTCCAACGCGCATTTTCCTTTTGCCACAATCTAATTTTTACATCAGGGTACCATCCCGAATAACGAATCCATTTGCCTAAATAATTCGTCCGCCTGTTCATAGAGTAAAATAAAGCAGCGGAATTAGTCTTAATCTCCAAAATGGATTGCTTTAGTTCTTCAGAAACCTCTTCGTCAGCATCGATAGAGAAAACAAGTGAAAATCTAGCTTTATCGAGAGCTATATTTTTTTGACTTGCAAAATCTTCAAACTTATGTTGCACAAAAACAAGGTCGTAACGCTTGCAAATAGCAGAAGTTTGATCGGATGAAAAATCATCTATTACAATGACCTCGTCTGAAAAATCTAATACAGATAACAAACACCTTTCAATATTTGCCTCCTCATTTTTAGTTATAATAACTGTACTAATTTTATGCATTAAAAAAACAAATAAGACTTTTGCTAAGATAGGCTTTAATTAAAATCATCACAATCTGAACTAATTGAATTAATTTTGCGCTATGCGATTAGGATATGATGCAAAGCGAATTTTTCACAACGCTAGCGGTTTGGGAAACTACAGCCGTGATTTAGTTCGCATCTTGGCTACCCATTATCCAAAATATAACTACTACCTCTACAACCCAAAAAAGGGAAAACTAGACCGATGGAAAGCATTACCAAACACAATGGAACACCAACCAAAAGGTATTTGGCGTTGGCTCCACGCTTTTTGGCGTCAAGGACCTATAGTGCACCAGTTAAAAAAGGATAAAATTGATGTGTATCATGGGCTTAGCGGAGAATTACCTACAGGACTTGATACTCCTTCTGTGGTTACTGTGCATGATCTTATTTTTTATCGTTACCCTAAACTTTATAAATCAGTTGATGTAGCTATCCACAAACGGAAAGTAAACCATGCCGTAAAGAAAGCTTCCAAAGTGGTTGCCATAAGTGAACAAACTAAAGCGGACTTAATTGAGTTTACCAAAATATCAGAATCAAAAATTGAAGTCATCTACCAAGGATGCCATCCCATTTTTAAGACTCGTTTTTCCAAAAAAGAACTTGCAGCTATTAACAATAAGTACCAACTGCCAGAAAAATATGTATTGTACGTGGGAACACTTGAAGAGCGTAAAAATGCCCTATCCATTGCAAAGGCTTTGAAAGAAACAAAACACAACATGGTATTTGTTGGAAAGGTAAAGGCGCATGGCGAGAAGTTAAAAAACTTTGTCAAAGAAAATGACATGCAAGACCGTGTGGTGTTTATCAATCATATCAGCATTAAAGACTTAGCAGGTATTTATCAAAATGCTACCGTGTTTTGCTATCCTTCCTTTTTTGAAGGTTTTGGTATACCTATCATAGAAGCCTTATACAGTGGCTTACCTGTAATCACAACCAAAGGCGGATGTTTTTCCGAGGCAGGTGGTCCATCTAGCATATATATTGATTCAGAGGATGAAAACGATTTACGGGAAGCCGTCGAAAAATTATTTTCTGAGCCTGATAAATCAAGAGCAAAACGAATTTCTGAAGGGTTTGCTTTTGTACAAAAATTTAATGACGATGCCCTTGCTGAGCAATGGAATACACTCTATAAATCGCTGTTATCATGAAAAAGACCATTTGTTTTTTTAACTCAGCAATTGCATGGGGCGGTGGTGAGAAATGGCATTTTGAAATGGCAAAACACTTGCACGAGTCGGGACACGCTGTCTTGATTTTTTGCCATAAAAAAAGTGTGCTTTCAGAAAAGGTAAAAGCACATAACATTCCACACAAAACCATCAGCAACACCAATACAAGTTTTTTAAATCCACTTAAATTATTGCGTTTTACTAAAATGCTCGAAAAGCATAAGGTTGCTACATTAATACTTAATCTATCACAAGATGTAAAATCGGGGGGGGTTGCCGGAAAGTTGGCTGGAGTTGACCGCATCATTTATCGTAGAGGAAGCGCTATCCCAGTGCGCAATTCATTATTGAATCGTTACTTGTACAAAAATATTATTGATGAAATTCTTGTGAATTCGAAAGCTACAATGGACTGTATTTTAGAAAATAATTTGGAGCTTTTTCCTAAAGAATACATTACCGCAATTCCAAATGGAATTGACGGAACATCTCTTATCAACAAGTCGTTTAAAACATATTACGAAAGAAAATCGTCAGAATTAATTTTAACAAATCTAGGGCGATTGGAAGAACAAAAAAATCAACTTTTTTTGATAGACGTTGCGCATGAACTTCACAAGCGCGGAATCGATTTCCATTTAATTATTGGCGGTAGCGGTAGGCTTGAAGCATCAATTAAAGCAAAAATTCAATCCAACAACCTCATGAGTCATGTTCAACTTGTTGGTTTTGTTGACAATCCAAAAGACTTGTACATGAGTGGTGATATCTTTTTATTGCCATCGCTATGGGAAGGCTTTGGATATGTCATTGCCGAAGCAGGACTATGCCAAAAACCAACAATTGCTTTTGACACAAGTTCAAATCCAGAAGTTATTGCACAAAGCAAGTCTGGCGTTTTAGTTCCCACAAACGATATTGGCGCATTTTGTGATGCTATTATTGACTTTAATATCAACAGAGAACGCATCACCAGTATGGGAACATTTGCCCAAAAATTTGTTTTGGACTCTTTTGACAAAGCGACTCTTAACAAAAAATTAGCTGATTATTTTATTCAAAATAATACGCCAAAAATATCTGCAATTGTCACCACATACAACGAAGAAAAAAACATAAAAAACTGCTTAAATTCAATTGCCTGGGCAGACGAAATTTTAGTGGTTGACTCTTTCAGCACAGACAATACAGTTACGATATGTGAAACATATGGCGCAAGGGTTTTACAACGTAAATACCTTTATGCTGCTGATCAAAAAAATTGGGCAATATCACAAGCAAAACACACATGGGTAGTACTACTTGACGCAGATGAAGTGGCTTCGCATGATCTAGCTTCGGAATTGAAAAATATATTGCAAACAAGACCCAAACACACTGCTTATTGGATGCAAAGAAAAAACTTCTTCTTGGGTAAAAAAGTGCGCTTTTGTGGTTGGCAAAATGATAGAGTGGTACGCTTCTTCCATCGAAATTTACACCGATATGAAAATAAAAGAGTACATGAAGAAATTGAACAAAACAAACCTTTTGGAAATTTGAACAGTAAAATCATTCACAATACCACCAAAGATTTAAAACAATACTCCAAAAAAATAGAACGCTATGCGCACTACGCAGCGCAAGAGTTTATACAAAAAAACAAACGTATTGGTGTCTTTAATTTGTATGTAAAACCAGCATATAAATTCGTTAACTCCTATATTATTAGAGGTGGGTTTTTAGATGGTAAAATTGGATGGATCATATGCAAACTAAGAACAAGGGAAACTTGGCTAAAAGCAAAAATTGCAAAGGAATACAAAAATGAACATTGACATGGACAGGCATGTAACTGGGTTGAAGTCGGGCAAAACCCTCCTCTATCCCACGGACACCATCTGGGGGCTGGGTTGTGATGCTACAAATCAAGAGGCTGTAAATCGCATCTATACCCTTAAAAAACGACCAAAAAACAAACCCCTAATTGCCTTGGTCTCAGACATTACAATGCTGACCCAATATATCGAAACACTGCCTACTAACATAGATGAACTGTTGGTAAGCAAGCTGCCTACCACCATAGTTTACCCAAATGGAAAAGGGCTAGCAAAAGGCGTAATTGCACATAATGGCAGTGTGGCCATTCGCATTCCTGCAGCCGGTTTTGCTCTTGATTTAATCAAATCCTTTGGCAAACCCATGGTAAGTACCTCTGCAAACATCAGTGATGCGCCTATTCCAGAAAGCTTTGACGAAATAGACCCGCATATTTTGGCGCAAGTAGACGAAGTAGTACCTTTGGACAAAGAAAAAGTAGCGCGTATTCCGTCACAAGTATTGCAAATTATGCCCGACGGCAGCGTGAAGCAGTTGCGATGAAAACCCTAGAAACCCTTATCGAAGAATCACTTGCACCAGTCGTGTTTGGTCATGTTCAAAAAGCAGCCGATGCATTAGGGGTCGACACCTATGTCATAGGGGGTTATGTAAGAGACACTTTCCTCGACCGTCCAAGGGGTCATGATATTGATATCGTAGCAGTTGGCAGTGGAATTACGCTTGCCAAAAAAGTAGCTGAGTTATTGCCTGGAAAAAACAACATTCAAGTTTTTAAGAACTACGGTACTGCCATGATCAAATGGCAAAACATTCAATTGGAGTTTGTCGGAGCAAGAAAAGAAAGTTATGACCATGAGAGTCGCAACCCCATAGTGGAGAATGGAACCCTTGAAGACGACCAAAACAGGCGTGATTTTACTGTTAATGCACTAGCCCTTAAACTTAATAAAGAAGGTTTTGGCAAACTGCTAGACCCTTTTAATGGCATGCAAGATTTGACCGCAAAAGTCTTGCGAACTCCGCTAGATCCGGACATTACCTACAGCGACGATCCCCTACGAATGCTCCGAGCAGTGCGCTTTGCCACACAACTTGACTTTGCAATTGATAAAGCTTCGCTTTTATCTATTAAAAAAAACAACGTGCGTATCGATATACTGTCTAAAGAACGTGTTATTGAGGAAGTGCATAAGATATTAGCCGCACCTGTGCCCTCTACCGGTCTGTTGTTATTGGATCAATTGGGGTTATTGGAACGTATACTACCAGAAATTACAGCTCTCAAAGGAATTGAAGAGGTTGAAGGACAAAGTCATAAGGATAACTTCTACCACACTTTTGAAGTAGTGGATAACATCTGTGCCTATACAGAAAACCTTTGGTTGCGTTGGGCAGCATTGTTACACGATATTGGCAAAGCACCCACGAAAAAATTTGACAAAAAAGTGGGCTGGACTTTTCACGCACACGAGTTTGTCGGAGCTAAAATGGTGTATAAGCTTTTTAAACGTATGCGTATGCCCTTGAACGACAAAATGAAATACGTTCAAAAACTGGTTTACATGAGTTCAAGACCTATTGTCATTTCTGAAGATCATGTCACCGATTCAGCGGTGCGAAGACTTATTTTTGATGCGGGTGAGCTGTTGGAGGATTTGCTTTTGCTCTGCAAGGCAGACATCACCACAAAAAACCCAAAACGATTTGCGAAGTATCACAACAACTTTGACATTGTCAAAGCAAAGATTGAAGAAGTAGAAGCACGTGACCATGTGCGAAACTTTCAACCCCCCGTCACAGGTGAGGAAATCATGCGTATTTTTGCATTGAAGCCTTGCAGACAAGTGGGCGAACTCAAAGAGGCAATTAAAGAAGCTATTCTCGAGGGTGTTATTCCAAACGAATACGAAGCTGCACATGATTTTATGCTAACAAAAGCCAAAACCATGGGATTATCCCCTACTTCATGATGTATAAACAACTACAGCGCTGGACGCGTATATCGCTTATTGTCGTTTACCTTGTTATTGCAGCAGGTGCAACGGTACGGATGACCGGTAGTGGCATGGGATGCCCAGATTGGCCCAAGTGCTTTGGCTACCTCATTCCACCTACAAACGAAGCACAGCTGCAATGGAAACCAAACACCAAGTACAGTGAAGGAAATGTGATTATAGACAATGAAAGACTACTAGTAGCCTCCACATCCTTTACAACCACCGATCGTTTTAATATCGCTATGTGGGAGCCCTATACAAAACACAATTACGCTGTATTTGATGCCAAACACACTTGGATTGAATTTATAAATAGGCTTCTAGGTGCTTTGTCGGGTTTGGCTATTCTCATCCTTTTCGGGTTTAGCATTAAATGGATACGTAAAAAGCCTATTATCTTTATTTTTTCCTTGTTAGCCCTGCTGGGGATTCTATTTCAGGCATGGTTAGGAAAAACAGTCGTTGACTCCAACTTACTCCCAATGAAAATATCACTACACATGCTGATGGCATTGCTATTGGTAGGTTTTCTACTCGTGGTAAGAGTGGCGTCTAAATCATTCGGTTTAAGCAAAAAGCCTTCCAGAAAAATCAGGGTATTGCTTTACAATACGTTTGTGCTAACCCTTGTTCAAATTGTTTTAGGAATCCAAGTGAGACAATATATTGATGCCCAAGTAATACGCTGGGGATATGATTTTCCACAATACTGGCTTGCCGCCCCACAACTCGACTTTTATATCCACAGAAGCCTGTCCATACTGGTGCTCCTTGCAAATGCTTGGTTGTTTTTACTTGTGGTCAAAGAACAAGTTGAAAAGATTTTTATCCGACGTATTCTTTGGCTAATCGGAGGAGAAATAGCACTTGGAATTGCCATGTTTTATTTTGACTTCCCATTCGCAACCCAACCGCTTCACCTAGTATTAGCCACGCTGCTGTTTGGCGTGCAACTCTACTGGATTTTACGCATTAATTTACACCGCTATGATTTATCATTTTAGACTTATTTTAGATACCAAAGAAGATGTTTTTAGAGATATTGCTCTCGAGGAAACAGACAACTTTGAAGATTTCCACAACGCCATTACGCAAGCCTTTGGTTTTGGAGGTTCAGAAATGGCCATCTTTTACGAAAGTGATGAGGAGTGGAAACAAGGAGATTCCATTTCATTATTTGACATTGGAGATGAAAGCGTTCGTCGTATGAGTGACACGCAGCTTAACTCGGTATTCCCGGATGTATCCAAAATGCTTTACGTTTATGATTTCTTAAACTTATGGACCTTCTTTATTGAGCTAATCGAAACCGATGAGCCAAAACCCGGAAACACCTACCCCATGCTCATTTACAGCCATGGAGATGTTCCTGAAGAAGCACCGGAAAAAACATTTAGTGCAGATAAAGACGAATGGAACGATGATTCTTTTGAGGAAAATGGCCTTGATGATGATCTAGAAGACACATCACAAGACTGGTATTAGTTGTCCACACGAAGCATTTCGTGATTTTCGTAGTTGCGCTTTACAAAATGAAAAGAGGCGCGCATAATATCGCCCATAGACTTACTTTTTTTAAACGACACCTGTTTGGTGAGTTCATAAACCTCCTCGCGCAGTTGTTCAATCTTCTCAGGCGTTGAAATATGGTCATTTAACATACACTTAAGCAAATGGGTTAACCGTGTTTCGCTGCCCAAAATGCGACGTGCAACTGTAGCCCTTTCTTCAATTTTATATTGGTCTACAGACGTTTTGGTCAAATGTTCTTTAACAAGCATGACCATTTTGAGGTTTTCTTTAAAAAATTGGGGACGGTATATCTTTAAATTACCCTCATAGCATTGCTGATCAAAATCAATGGCACGAATTTTATAAATAACCTTATCAAAATCATGAATAGGAATAATGACATAGTTGTAAGAACGCATATCGCCCAATAAACGAATCATGCAACGCTCGTTGAATTTGACAAAAGACTTGGCAATTTGATTGCGTTCAGATTTTGTGCATTTGGGTAAAAAATCTTTAATAAACTCATCCCCAGGAATACCCGCAATATGCTCTTCTATAAGCGTGTTTTTATTTACTAAAAAGTTAAGGTTGTAAGGAGAAAGCATATGTTCAAGCTCCAAGCCATAAACACGAGAGGCATCTGCCTTTTTTACATAGAAATAGATAAAGTTGTCGTTGAGCGTATTTCGCACTTTAACACGAAAGGGCTTGGAGTTACCAAAGGTGCAATAGTCTATGGCGTCAATATTGAGATAGGGAATGGTCATGGCGCTTCCGTCTGAATGCAGCAGCGCATAAACACGTTTTAACTGTTCATCAATTTCTTTGCGATCGCTATCCGAGTAAAACACACGCACCCACAAGCTGTCTTGGTCGTGTTTGTTCATCACAGCTACGGAACCAGAAAAGCGAAGCAAATCATCATAAAACACCGGAATTTGATACGCCCGTGAGTACAATTCCAAATAATCCGAAAGGAATGGATTGATGGGGTATGTTGGTTTTTTTTTCGTAATTAGCATATCGCTCATAAGAACAAAGTTAAAACTTTGCGTAACAAAAACAGCCTTGATGCGTTAATACAACTATGGAACCCATTCTAAATGTAAATGAACTGACCAAAAAATTTGGTTATTTAACAGCTGTAGATCGCCTTAGTTTTTCCATAGAAAAAGGGAATGTATATGGGATGCTGGGGCCAAACGGCAGCGGCAAATCTACAACGCTAGGCATGATTCTCAATGTTGTAAATCCCACAGCAGGAAATTTTTCTTGGTTTGGCGGAACCCAAAGCACGCATCAAGCACTAAAGCGTGTAGGTGCCATCATCGAAAGACCCAACTTCTATCCCTTCATGACGGCAGCACAAAACTTGCGCTTGGTTTGTAGGATAAAAGAAGTGCCAAAATCCAAAATCGAAGAAAAACTCGAGTTGGTGGATTTGTTAGATCGAAAACACGATAAATTCAAAACCTATTCCCTAGGTATGAAGCAGCGGCTGGCCATTGCCTCCGCCCTACTCAATGACCCCGAGATTCTTATTCTTGACGAACCCACCAACGGGTTAGATCCTCAAGGAATTGCGCAGGTTAGGGATATCATTTTCAAAATTGCGGCGCAAGGCACTACTATTTTATTGGCCTCGCACCTCTTAGATGAGGTAGAAAAAGTATGTTCGCATGTATTGGTGCTGCAAAAAGGAAAACAAATCTATTTTGGCCCCGTAACTGCATTGACCACGGACCACGGCTATTTTGAGCTTGATGCAACGGACCTAGCCGGTTTATTGAAAGCCTTAGAAGAAAATAAACTCATAAAAGCAGTAGAACAACAAGGCGCATTAGTATTGGCTTACCCCAACGAAACCTTAGAGATTGAAACCCTAAGCAAAACACTGACGAGCAAAGGAATTGTATTGACGCATTTGGCGAAAAAACACAAAAGCCTTGAAGAACAATTCTTGACCCTAACCAAAAAGAATACGGCATGAAACGATTGTTTTTAATTGAATATGAGAAGTTGCGTGCTAATCGCTCAAGCCGCATCCTGATTGGTGCTTATTTTATATTACTCACCTCAATTGCGCTTATTGCTGCCATTAAGTTTGATATTGGTCCCATTAAGTTTCATTTGGCAGAGCAAGGCATCTTCAATTTTCCTTATATATGGCATTTTAACGCCTTTATAGGTGCTTGGTTTAAGATATTCCTAGCCGTGGTTATCGTTTCCATGACGGCAAACGAATACAGCAATAAGACCATCAAGCAAAACCTTATTGATGGGCTTAGCAAACGAGAATTCCTACACTCCAAATGGGTAATGCTTTTTTCGTTGGCTGCCGTATCTACGCTATTTATTTTTGCGGTATCCCTTATTCTTGGATTGATCTATTCGGACTACAACGAATTCTCCATCATTGTGCAAGACTTGGAATACCTGGCCGCATATTTCATCAAACTAATGGCTTTTTTTGGCTTCTGTTTGTTTTTGGGAACAGCCATTAAACGCTCGGCTTTTGCCCTTGGTTTTTTGGGGATATGGCAAATGTTTGAAGGGTTTTGTTATGGCATGCTCAAATGGAAATCACCAGAGTGGTTAAATGCAGAAGATGTATACCGCTTTTTTCCACTTAATGCGATGAGCAACTTGATACGTGAACCTTTTTCACGCTTATCTGCTGTGCGCAACTTGGCAGATCAAGTTGGTGAGCAAATGACCAAGAACACAGATGTACAGCTTTTGGACATCCTTATCGTATCGGTTTGGTGCTATATTTTTTATGCATTGACATATCGCTTATTAAAACGCCGTGACCTCTAAGTTTTTGCTATTTTTGGCAAGCTATGGAGTTTCAACTTGTTTCTGACTTTAAACCCACTGGAGATCAGCCAGAGGCCATTCGTCAATTGGCGCAAGGTCTTGCTGCTCAGGACAAATTCCAAACCCTCTTAGGGGTGACGGGATCGGGAAAAACCTTTACGGTTGCCAATGTGATTGCAGAAACCCGGCGTCCTACGCTTGTACTTGCACACAACAAAACCCTTGCAGCACAGTTGTATTCTGAATTCAAGCAATTCTTTCCCAACAATGCAGTAGAGTATTTTGTGTCTTATTACGACTACTACCAGCCCGAAGCCTATATCCCCACCACAGGTACCTATATCGAAAAAGACTTGTCTGTTAACGATGAGATTGAAAAGCTGCGTTTAAGCACTACCTCCGCCCTACTATCGGGGCGCAGAGATGTTATCGTAATTGCCTCCGTTTCCTGTTTATACGGCATCGGAAATCCAGTAGAGTTCAAAAAGAATGTCATTCACATTGAAGTAGATCAAGTCATTCCCAGAACAAAATTTTTACACCAGTTGGTCCAAAGCCTCTATGCGCGTACCACTGCCGACTTCCTGCACGGGAATTTTCGTGTAAACGGAGATATTGTTGATGTGTTTCCAAGCTATGCGGACCATGCGTTTAAAATTCACTTTTTTGGAGATGAAATTGAAGCCATTGAAGTATTCGATCCGCTGACGGGTAACATAAAAGAGAATTTTGACAAACTGACTATTTATCCAGCCAATATGTTTGCGACCTCTCCCGAGGTACTGCAAAATGCCATTCATCAAATTCAAGATGACTTAACGGCTCAAGTGGACTACTTTAAAGACATAGGAAAACACCTTGAAGCAAAACGACTGGAAGAGCGTACCAATTTTGATTTAGAAATGATTCGTGAATTGGGGTATTGCTCAGGGATTGAAAACTATTCACGTTATATAGACGGCCGAGCGCCAGGCACCCGACCTTTCTGTTTGTTAGATTACTTTCCAGATGATTTTTTGATGGTGGTGGATGAAAGTCATGTAACCCTATCCCAAGTTCACGCCATGTATGGTGGCGATAGGAGCCGAAAAGAAAACTTGGTTGAGTTTGGCTTCCGACTGCCAGCAGCTATGGACAACAGGCCCCTGAAATACGAAGAGTTTGAACAGCTACAACAACAGGTGATTTATGTAAGTGCTACGCCCTCAGACTATGAACTTGAACAAACGGCAGGGGTTTATGTAGAACAAGTAATTCGTCCAACGGGACTTCTTGATCCCATAATTGAGGTACGCCCAAGTTTGAATCAAATAGATGATTTGGTTGAAGAAATTCAACAGCGTGCTGAAAAAGACGAAAGGGTATTGGTTACGACGCTTACCAAACGTATGGCTGAAGAGCTGACCAAGTATTTGTCTCGTATTTCGATTCGTTGTCGCTATATCCACAGTGATATTGACACCCTTGAACGAGTAGAAATCATGCATGATCTACGCAAAGGGCTTTTTGATGTATTGATTGGCGTTAACCTGTTACGGGAGGGGCTTGACCTACCCGAAGTATCGTTAGTAGCTATTTTGGATGCGGATAAAGAAGGGTTTTTACGTTCAGCACGTTCGCTTACCCAAACCGTTGGTCGTGCTGCAAGAAATCTAAATGGCAAGGCCATCATGTATGCAGACAACATTACTAAGAGCATGAAAAAAACAATTGACGAAACCCAATATCGCCGTGAAAAGCAAATGGCATATAATGATCGTCACAACATCACCCCACAAGCACTTAACAAGGCGTTGGAAGAAACGTTTGATCGAAGTACGGTTGCAGATGATTATATCAAAAAGGAAGCTGCTGAACCGATTGAGTATTTGACCAAAGAACAGCTACAAGCACGGGTACGCAAAAACCGAAAAAATATGGAAAAAGCCGCCTTGGATATGGATTTTATCCAGGCGGCTCATTTTAGAGATGAGATTGAACGCATCCAAAATCAACTTAAAACATTGACATAGCTGTTATTCAGCTTACTTTATCTCAATCTGTTTTTTGGGTTCTGGAATGGCTTCCTCATGTTTGGGCAGGGTAATGGTCAAAATACCATTGTCGTACTTGGCCTTGATGCCTGACGTATCTACGGTTTCTGGCAATCTAAAACTGCGTTGGAAATTGTCATAACGGAACTCACGTTTTGTGTATTGATCGGTCTTTGACTCGTCCTCGTGTTTGGATTCACTTGAAACTGTCAACACATGATCGTCTAACTCCACATTAAAATCCTTGCGCGTTTTGCCAGGAGCAGCCAGTGCCAGTTCAAAATTTGTGTCCGTTTCCGATATATTCACTGATGGAACGTGGGAAGGGCTTGACAAACCTGAAAAGGGTGTGTCGCTACCAAAAAATTCATCTAATAAGGATGGAAATAAAGGATTTGATGTTCTTCGTATTAAATTCATGATGTTAGGTTTTTAAATGTTATACACCTAAACCATGGCAATTTATATACCAATCAAATTATACTGACATTATGTCTGTGTTTGATTGTTTAAAGCTGACATACTGACAATTATCAGAGTACTTCTTGCACCTTGTCGGCAGCTTCTTGGAATAAAATGGCACTCTGCACTTCCAAACCGGAGTCGTCAATAAGCTGTTTTGCAATGTCAGCATTGGTTCCTTGTAAGCGCACGATGATGGGCACTTGAATTGCATCACCCATATTCTTGTAGGCATCTACAATTCCTTGGGCTACACGATCACAACGCACAATACCGCCAAAGATATTAACCAAAATAGCCTTTACCTTGGGGTCTTGTAAAATGATTCGGAAAGCAGCTTCCACACGAGCAGCATCGGCCGTACCCCCTACATCTAGAAAGTTGGCTGGATCGCCCCCAGCTTGCTTGATTAAATCCATGGTAGCCATCGCTAGTCCAGCACCGTTTACCATACAACCCACATTGCCATCCAACTGTACGTAATTAAGTCCTACTTCACGAGCAGCAACATCGGTAGGGTTTTCCTCACGGATATCACGCATTGCTGCAAAATCAGGATGACGGAATAAGGCATTGTCATCTAGCGTTACCTTGGCATCAACCGCAATAATCTTATTGTCTGAAGTTTTTAGCACGGGATTGATTTCAAACAAGGCAGCATCTGCACCTATATAGGCCTTGTACAAGGACGATACAAATTTTACCATGCCTTTGAATGCAAGACCGGAAAGCCCAAGATTAAAAGCAACCTTACGGGCCTGAAAAGGCAACAAGCCTACAGTTGGATCAATTTCTTCTGTAAAAATAAGTTCGGGGGTTTCTTCGGCTACTTTTTCAATATCCATCCCACCTTCCGTAGAATACATAATCATGTTACGCCCAGTAGTACGGTTGAGCAAGACCGAAATGTAAATTTCTTCCGGCTCCGAATCGCCTGGATAATAGACATCTTCCGCAATAAGCACTTGGTGTACTTTTTTACCTTCAGCAGAGGTTTGTGGGGTCACCAACTGCATACCGATAATTTCATTAGAAATACGCGCTACTTCATCCAAGGACTTTGCAAGTTTTACCCCGCCTCCTTTTCCGCGACCTCCCGCATGCACCTGTGCTTTAATTACATGCCAGCCGGTTCCCGTTTCTTCGGTTAATTGCTTTGCTGCGGCCGTTGCTTCCTCTGGGGTTGCAGCAACTATTCCGCGCTGTACGACAACGCCAAACTTGGCTAAAATCTCTTTTCCTTGGTATTCGTGTACGTTCATGGGTATAAATTATTCTATGCAAAAATAGGCAATCAATCGAGCTTATAACCACCCTAACACAAAACTTGTTTGTTATATTTATAACATCTTGTTTTATTTTTAATATATTTCGCTTTATACTTCTTACAGCACGTCCTAAAAACTTACATTTGCGCAAAACTAATGCGATGCAGCACCAAGATTTAGTACAGATAGCACATACACATGGCAGCCCTATATACGTATATGACGCCCATGCCATGGAGGCGCAGTACAACCGATTGACCAAGGCATTTAGTGCAGTTCCCCAGTTGCGCATTAACTATGCCGTCAAAGCACTTTCAAACCTTAGCGTACTCAAATGGATGCATCATTTGGGCGCAGGACTGGATACCGTATCCATTCAGGAAGTACAACTGGGACTTGAGGCTGGTGTACCCCCCAAAGAAATCATCTTTACACCCAATGGCGTTTCCCTTTCTGAAATAGAAGAGGTAGCAACCCTTGGTGTACAGATTAACATAGACAACCTCTCTGTATTGGAACAGTTTGGTACGGCACATCCATCGGTGCCTGTATGCATTCGTATCAACCCACACATCATGGCGGGTGGCAATGCCAACATTTCTGTAGGACATATCGATTCTAAGTTTGGGATTAGCATCCACCAGATGCCGCACGTATTGCGTATTGTTGAAAACACAGGAATGAACATCAACGGCGTGCACATGCATACCGGAAGTGACATTTTAGACATAGATGTGTTCTTACATGCATCAGAAATTCTTTTTGACACAGCGCGGCAGTTTAAGGACTTGGAATTTTTGGACTTTGGCAGTGGGTTTAAAGTACCCTATAAGCCAGGCGATAACGAGACCAACATAGAGGAGTTGGGCGAGAAACTAAGTGTTCGCTTTAATGACTTTTGCGCAGACTACGGCAAAGACCTGGTTTTGGCCTTTGAGCCGGGTAAATTTTTAGTATCCCAAGCGGGTTATTTCCTTACATCTGTGAATTCGGTTAAGCAAACCACTTCGACGGTATTTGCACAGGTAAACAGTGGCTTTAACCACTTGATACGCCCCATGCTTTATGGTGCACAGCACCGCATTGAAAACATCTCCAATCCAGAGGGCAGGGAGCGTTTTTATTCTGTTGTGGGGTATATCTGCGAGACCGACACCTTTGCCAACAACCGCAAGATTGCAGAAATCAGCGAGGGAGACGTGTTGTGTTTTCACAATGCAGGTGCCTATTGCTTTACGATGGCGAGTAACTACAACTCACGCTACCGTCCTGCCGAAGTGCTATGGCACAACGGCGCAGCATACCTGATTCGCCAAGCAGAAAGCTTTGATGATTTGGTCAAAAACCAAGTGGTGTTGGCTTTTGATGCCGTTGAGGTCTAATCCATTATTTATTTTTTGTTATTTTAGTGATAGACAAACCCCAAATTTGTGCTGGCAGTTGAATTATTAGCGAACGTTTTTGTAAGCACATTTTTCAATTCTCACGAGCAACTCTAAAAGACTGAATAAGAAAGCCTATACACAACATAAAATACGCTTATTAGCGGATTCGGTGCTGTTTAGAAACGTAAAACTAAAAATCAAAGATCGGTACTATCTAACAGCTTAGTGGCTTAAAGTCCGCTACTTGCCATATACTAACCTTTAGCCTCAAAAAAATAGCAATAGCCTCTACAGCGCGATGTAGAATTTTTTTTATTAATTTAGTGGAGAACAAACCCCAAATTTGTTTAAACAGACTTAGCCTATTTCGCTTTTTTTATTTTTTACACTTTAGGTTTTTTGAATATATGCACCTATCTCGAAGCATAGAGGGTTGCATTTATTCTAATATCGTAGCCAACTTTAAAAAACAAACCGAATGAAAAGAACATTTTTTACAATACTGACAATTTTCTTCCTTGTTGGAACTTTACATGCACAGGTTTCAGAAGTAAAAGAACAAATCGAGGATTCATATGAGTATTATGAGGATGCGTTCAAAAAGATTAAATACGCATTAAGTTCGATTGATGATTGCTACAGCACAAACTCAATTGATGATATTCAATCCTATGCGAGTGATGCAGAAAGCTATTTAACAAATGCGAAAAGATATTTAGGTTATGCCGAAGATGAAGCTGATGATGCGGAGGATGAAGCGTCAGATATTGGTTGCTCAGATGCAGAAGATCAAGCTGATGATGCAGAAGATTATTTTTATGAAGCAAAAAGAAAAATATCCTCTGCAATAAGTGAATTATCTAGTGCGTCATATGAAGATGACCCTGACCAATTGGAATATTATTTATCTGACGCAAAGGATTATATAAATCAAGCTATTAAGAAAATGAATTACGCTGTCGATGAACTGAATGATGCATTGGAAGAGCTTGATGATTGTAATTAACAAAACGTGCTACAACAATGGCTATACGTAATGCGGGGTTTGGTGCTAAATTGAAAATAATTACATTAAATAAACTAAGTGCTAAATTGAAAGGCAAATGCCCCGAAATCCCGCACTACGCATAGCCGAGACTGCTTTAGTCTATTTTTCCTAAAGATGGAACAATTATTGATCATGATTGATATACTAATCTTTAACCCAAATCAAATGAAAAAAATATTTCTATTATCGGTCTTATCGATATTGACCTTTTCTAAAGGATTTGCACAGTCAAAAAAAAATAAGCTTAAATTAACTGTTTCTGCTTTGCCATTATTCGGTTCATCAGGTGGATTTGAATCTGGGATAAATGGAGTTGTGATTAAACCATCTATCGGCTATTTCATTTCTGATAAAACATCTATAGATTTAAATCTGTCTTATGCAACGCTAAATGATTTAACAGTTGGAGATATAGTTTCACATTATAACTCTTATGCTTTTATACCAACTCTAAGAAATAATTTTGTAAATATAGAAAAGTTACGCTTTTTTACAGAATTTGGATTTGGATTAGGCACAATCAAATATGACGCTGAAAACAGTGCTTTGAGAAACGAACAGCACAAAAATTTAAGCGGAGGAATTTCAATCCTAAATATCGGCATTGGTGGGAATTATTTCTTCAATGAAAAATTTGGACTTGAATTAATAATACCATATTTGAGTGCTAAAAACATAACCTCAGGTAATTCAAGTAACCTATTTTCTGGAATTGGACCAACAATCGGACTCACATATATTATAAACTAAAAAACCACCTACAACAATGGCTATAAGTAGTAGCACTGGTCTCGTCTATCTTTGGACTGTTCGGTGAGGCTCACTCGAGCCAAGCTCAGGGCAGGCTTCTAAAAACCCTTATTTCGGCTGTTGACACAGCACACCCTACTCCTCGGCAGCAGGGCGGTCTAGGGCTGTTACTTGGTAGTCTAAGGCGTTTTCTTCCCCTGCTAGGCGAATGATGTCCTTGTCAATCTTTTTAAATTCCCGTGATGCATCGTTGTATTGGTTTACAACCGTACCTATGGTTCTGCCTAAGCGGCCGTGTACGTCCTCAAAGGCGTTGAGGTGCTTGCCAAGCTTTTCTACATTGCTCAAAATATCCTGAATGGAGTTTTCAATTTTGAGATTGTGCAGTGCCTTTACCGTTATCTGCAACATTGGAAACAAGCTCATGGGCGAAACGATCATTACCTTTTTTTCATAGGCATAAGACACCAAATCGCGTGAATTAATTTTCAATGATCCTACCCTAGAGTTGAGCAAATCTTGATAAAGACCATCGGCAGGGATAAACATATAGGCATAATCGGTGGTGGTTTCGTTGGGACGTATGTATTTAGCCGTTTCGTCTATGCGCTTTTTAATATCGCTCTTAAACGATTGCTCCAAGGCTTTTATCGCATCAGGATCGCTGCTTTCTACCATTTTGTTGTAGTTGTCCAAAGAGAATTTGGCATCTATGGGTATGATAAAATCTCCTACTTTAACAATAGCATCAACCATTTCTCCGTTCGAAAAACCATGTTGCATCACAAATAATTCTGGTGGCAATACGTTAGCCAACAGGTTTTCGAGCTGTATTTCGCCCAAAATTCCTCGCTGCTTGGAATTGCCCAATATCTTCTCCAAGGTTTTCATTTGGTTGGCAAAACTCAATACCTGCTCATTAGTACCCTTGATTTCTGACAAGGCTTTGGTTACATCAGTTATGGCCTTTTTGGACTCGGCAAACTGCTGGGTTATAGATTGGTTAGAAGAGCGCTGATAATCGCTTATGCCTTTGGTGATGTTGTCGAGCTTCTGCTCCAATTCCACACGCGTTTCTTTCGCATTGGCATCTGTTTCTTTTCGAATACCCTGTATCTCTTCGCGCAACTGCGCATTTAGCTGTATCAAAAATTCATTGGACACACCCGCTGACTGGTTCTTTTGGCTTATAAAATAAAAGACCACCAGTGCCAATACAACAACAAGTACAGGAATCCATTCCATTAAAATAATGTTTGTCTAAATATACGTGAAAATCAGCTATTTCCTACTTGCTCAAGTACATCTTGCGGCGTCCGTACAGCTCATAAAAGGCATCATCCTTCAAACTGTCGATAAACAAGATGCTTTCACCAGTACTCTTCATCTCTGGGCCTAATGCCTTGTCCACGTTCGGGAATTTATTAAATGAAAAAACCGGTTGCTTGATGGCAAAGCCATCTAGTTCAGGTTGAAAATCAAAGTCCTTCACTTTTTTGTCGCCCAGCATTACTTTGGTGGCATAATTCACATAAGGCTCCTTATACGCTTTGGCGATAAAAGGAACTGTACGCGATGCACGGGGGTTGGCTTCAATGATATAAACGATGTCGTTCTTGATGGCAAACTGAATATTAATCAGTCCAACCGTATTAAGCGATAGCGCAATCTTTCTGGTGTGGTCCTTAATCTGCTGCATCACAAAGTCGCCTAAGTTAAAGGGAGGCAAGGTCGCATTGGAATCACCCGAGTGAATACCACAGGGTTCTATATGTTCCATGATACCGATGATATAAACGTCTTCTCCGTCACAAATAGCATCTGCTTCGGCCTCTATGGCACCGTCTAGGTAGTGATCCAGCAGCAGCTTGTTGTTGGGTATTTTGTGCAACAAATCCACCACGTGCTTAACCAGCTCTTCTTTGTTGATGACAATTTTCATCCCCTGACCACCCAATACATAGGACGGGCGCACCAGTATAGGGAAGCTCAATTGATCTGCCAAGGCAAGCGCTTCGTCTGCAGTTTCTGCAACACCAAACTCTGGATAAGGAATGTTGTTTTCTTTGAGTAGTGTAGAAAAACTTCCACGGTCTTCAGCTAAGTCTAACGATTCAAAGCTCGTACCCATGATTTTAACGCCGTAACGCTCCAGTTTCTCTGCTAGTTTTAAGGCAGTCTGTCCACCCAACTGTACAATAACACCTTCGGGCTTTTCATGACGGATAATATCGTAGATATGTTCCCAGAAGACAGGCTCAAAATAAAGCTTGTCAGCCGTGTCAAAATCGGTAGAAACCGTCTCAGGATTACAGTTAATCATAATGGTTTCATACCCAGCTTCAGCAGCTGCCAATACGCCGTGTACGCAACAGTAATCAAATTCAATCCCCTGACCAATTCTGTTCGGTCCAGAGCCCAATACCACTACTTTCTTTTTGTCGCTTACCACACTCTCGTTGTGCACATACGAGTTGCCCTCAGCAGTTTCCATGGTACTTTCAAAAGTGGAATAGTAATACGGTGTCTTGGCTGTAAATTCAGCAGCACAGGTATCCACCAGCTTATACACACGGTGAATGTTCATCGTATCTCGCTTTTTGTATACCTCACTTTCCAAACAACCCAGCATATGGGCAATTTGCCTGTCGCCATACCCTTTTTGCTTGGCTTCTAACAAGAGTGGTTTTTTGATTGTATCAATCGAAAAGTTTGAAATTTCTTTTTGTAAGTTGAACAATTCCTCGTACTGTTTGAGATACCACATATCAATCTTGGTGATATCGTAGATCTGACTTAGCGGGATACCCATCGCAATGGCATCGTAAATCACAAATACCCGATCCCAAGAGGCATGGGTCAGCTTGTCAATAATTTGATTGTAATCTGTACAGCCTTTACCGTCTGCGCCCAGTCCGTTGCGCTTAATTTCAAGCGACTGGGTGGCTTTGTGCAAGGCTTCTTGGAACGAACGTCCAATACCCATCACCTCACCAACAGCTTTCATCTGCAAGCCTAGGGTACGGTCAGAGCCTTCAAACTTATCGAAATTCCAGCGTGGTATTTTAACGATTACATAATCGAGTGTTGGCTCAAACAAGGCAGAGGTAGACTTGGTAATCTGATTATCCAACTCGTCTAACCGGTAGCCAATAGCGAGCTTGGTAGCCACTTTGGCAATGGGATATCCCGTTGCTTTACTGGCCAATGCCGAAGAGCGCGAAACACGTGGGTTAATCTCAATGGCAATAATATCTTCTTTATCATCGGGGCTTACAGCAAATTGCACATTACAACCACCGGCAAAGTCACCAATACTACGCATCATCTTGATGGCCATATCTCGCATTTTCTGATAGGTCTTATCGGAAAGCGTCATGGCTGGCGCCACGGTTATGGAGTCACCCGTATGAATACCCATAGGATCCATATTCTCAATAGAACAGATGATCACCACATTATCGTTATTATCACGAAGGAGTTCCAATTCGTATTCTTTCCACCCCATCATGGCTTTGTCAATCATGACCTCATGTATGGGAGATATTTCTAAACCACGTCTAAGCAGTTCTTCAAAGTCATTTTCATCATAAACAATCGCAGCACCAGCACCTCCAAGGGTGTAGGAAGCACGAATACAAAGAGGGAAGCCAAATTCTTGGGCAATTTCTTTTCCTTTCAAGAATGAGGTTGCTGTGGCTTGTGGCGCCATAGGAACGTCAATTTTTTCCATAAGCTCACGGAACTTTTCGCGGTCTTCAGTAATGTTAATAGCATCAATATTAACGCCTATCAACTTTACATCAAAGTCTTTCCAAATGCCTTTTTCGTCTGCTTCAATACACAAATTAAGAGCAGTTTGACCACCCATAGTAGGCAGTACCGCATCAATATCCGGGTGCTCCTTCAAGATTTGAATAATAGATTTTGTGGTGAGTGGCAACAAATAAACATGATCGGCCATAGATGGATCGGTCATGATAGTTGCGGGATTGGAGTTGATGAGTATGGTTTCGATACCGTCCTCTCTCAGAGAACGGAGGGATTGTGAGCCGGAATAATCGAATTCACAAGCTTGGCCGATGATAATGGGGCCGGAGCCGATAATTAGGATACTGTTAAGGTCTTTTTTCTTTGGCATAAAGTGCAACTAAAGTTGGTCAAAAATCTTTCGAATATATATAAAAAAAGGTGTTACTATAACAGTAACACCTTGAAGTTTTAAACGGTTTATTCACTTATTTTTTGTGACGTGGTTCGGATGAGACAGATATCTTTTTACGTCCCTTTGCGCGACGTGCTGCTAATACCTTGCGTCCTGCTGCAGAAGCCATACGCTCCATGAAGCCGTGTTTGTTACGACGCTTTCTTCTCGAGGGTTGAAATGTTCTTTTCATCAATGTTTTCTTAAAGACGGCTGCAAATATACAATATCTCATATAAGAACAAACAAAGCTACCGCAGAAATATGTAAATTTGTTGCCTAAATTGTAAATATGTTTCCAAAATTCATAAAAATTGTACTCGCAATCGCTTCTTTAGGATATGCCGTTTACCAATTTATTGAAGGAAATATCGGCAACGGGATTGCAATGATTTTCCTAGCTGGTATTTTTGTTTTTCTTTATTACAAGAATGAATTGATCTTACTTTCCTTCCTACGCCTACGTAAACAAGACTTTGATGGAACCCAACGCTGGTTGAACAGAATCAAAAAACCGGAGTCTGCACTAACTCAAAAGCAACAAGGCTACTTTTATTTTTTACACGGCGTGATAGAAGCCCAAAAAAACTTGACAAAAGCAGAACGTCACTTTAAAAAAGCCATCTCGATGGGTCTTAACATGAAACATGACTTGGCCATGGCCAAACTCAGTCTAGCCGGTATTGTGATGCAAAAAAGACGTAAGCGAGAGGCCACACTGCTGCTTAATGAAGCTAAAAAATTGGATAAGCAGAATATGCTTGCTGATCAGATCAAGTTGATGCAGCAACAATTAAAGAAGATTTAACTCAGGTCTGGGTTAAGATAATTCGTGGTAGATTTTGACTGAACCATTTTGCCCGTGTCATGATCATGACGTGTGTCCCTTTGGGAACAGGGATAAAATCCTTTAAGTGTAAGACGGGAAATACCATATCATAAGTCCCGTGAATGTGCGTGACATTAGGCAATGGCACATCTTGACTCCAATTAAAGAGGACTTCCAAGGACCAGTTAAGGTATTCTGGCGAGCGTACTGAAAGGTATTTTTTATTTAAATCCATGCGCTTTCGTGCCGTTGGACCAAAAACAAAGCCCACAAAATCTTCTAAATTATCAATCCACTGAACAGGAAAGAACTTATAAGCCTTTGTCTTGCGAGTGATACGCATGTGAATAGGAAATTCACGCCAAGTGCGCACACTAGAAATAATAATAACTTTTTTACAGGAAATAATTTTAGACATTTCTTGAACCAATATCCCACCAAATGAAACCCCAATTAAAACAGGATTAGGATGCGTAATGTGTTCACACATACGCTCAGCATAAGACACTAAAGATTCATCTTGGTTCGGCATAAACCAAGACAACAAATGAACCTCGAAAGGACTGCTAAGTTTTATACGTTCAAAAATCTTATTATTAGCAGCCAAACCGGGCATCATATAAACATGAATGGCAGCACTCTTATTCATTGCAACTTCAATGTACATAAAATTTTGTAAATTTGCCCTCTAGCAATTAATTAATGGATAAAATCAACGTTACTGACAACGCCTTTTTGCGCCAATTTGAAACAGAAGTTCAAGGTGAACTTGCCAAAATAGAATACGCCCAACAGGAACGCAAAATCTTCTTAACCAAACTTGTAGTACCAAAAGAGAAGTGCCCGAATGATTTTAGCGATGCTTTTATAAAAGAAGTATTATCAATTATTGCAGAGCGAAACATCAGTATGATGCCAACCAGTCCCGAGATTGTACGCTTTATTCGCAAGAATAAGCGCTACAGAAGTATGCTCCCTATTGGAGTGCGCATCTAAGATAGTTAGGCCGTAATGGCCGTTTTTACATCAAAAACCACCAAACCATCATCCTCAATTGCAGTCAAGCGCACACGTGCTATGGTATTGCATAAGGCTGGATCCCAAAAGCTTTTAACTTTGACATAATTTGGAGTGAATCCGTGAATATATCCGTTCTTATTTTCAGATTCAAATAAAACGTCTTGTTCAGTTCCCAATTGGCTCTCATAAAAGGCTCGACGCTTTTTTTGCGACAGACCTCGCAACATCTTGCTCCTTTTGGCACGCACTTCTTTAGGAACAACTGCTGGCATACTAGCTGCAAGGGTATTCTCCCGCTCAGAATAGGTAAATACGTGTAAGTAGGAAACATCTAGTTCATTAAGAAAATGGTAGGTTTCCATAAAGTGATCGTCTGACTCCCCAGAAAAACCCACAATAACATCAACCCCTATACAAGCGTGTGGCATACGGGCTTTAATCTGTGACACCCGCTTGACGTATAGTTCGCGCTGGTATCTTCTACGCATAGCCGCCAAAATTTCATTACTACCGCTTTGTAGGGGTATGTGAAAATGAGGGACAAAGCGCTTGGAATCTGCTACAAAGTCTATGGTTTCTTGACGCAATAAATTGGGCTCAATAGAAGAGATACGTATGCGCTCCAAACCAGACACCTCATCCAAGGCAGTGACCAAATCAAAAAACGTATGGTCGTGTTTTTTTGCACCAAACTCCCCCTTGCCAAAGTCACCGATATTAACACCTGTCAGCACCACCTCTTTAATGTCTTGAGCGGCAATTTCATTTGCCTGCTTTAAAATATTATCAAGCCTATCGCTTCGTGAAAAACCACGCGCCAGTGGAATGGTACAGTAAGTACACTTATAATCACAACCGTCTTGCACCTTTAAAAATGCCCGTGTGCGTTCCCCGATAGCATAACTTCCAACATACTGTTCTACAGCATCAATGGAACAAGCGTGAACCGCGGTTTCTGATGCCGTCTTACTCTCGATAAAATCAACTACATTAAACTTTTCATTGGCACCTAGCACCAAATCTACTCCGTCTAAAGCAGCCAATTCCTCGGGTTTGAGTTGGGCATAGCAACCAATTGCAACCAAAAAACCTTCAGGGTTTTGCTTGAGCGCCTGTTTCACAATGGTTTTGAATTTTTTATCAGCATTTTCTGTAACCGAGCAGGTGTTAATCACATATACATCTGCAGCGGTATCAAAAGCGGTTTCGGTATAGCCTGCCAGCTTAAAAGAACGGGCAATGGTCGACGTTTCTGAAAAATTCAGCTTACATCCAAGCGTGTAAAAAGCGACTGACCCTGTAGCAGACATTTTGTTGTTTTTGCAAATATAATCCTATATGGCTGAGGTACAACCTGCTATCGGCGGAATTGCTTGGTGAGGGCAAACAAATGGGTTAATACCGCTTTATCTTTTGCGTCCATCTCTTTACCGCGTCTATCCATAACAACAGCAGCCGTTTCCAGCATCTTGTTTAAATTATTTTCGGTCATGCCTTGAGCACCTCCTCTAGAAAAACTAGGAATAAACGTTCGAGGAAAACCAATACTAAAAATACTACAACCAACACCAACTACAGTAGCTGTATTCAAAGGTGTCTGAATGGCGGTTTTAGAATGGTCACCCATAATTAAACCACAGAATTGCAGTTCAGTTGAAATAAACTTTTGCTGGGTGTAGTTCCAAGCGCGAGTGTTCCCATAATCGTTTTTAAGGTTTGAAGCGTCCGTAGCAGCGCCAAGGTTACACCACTCCCCTATAACAGCATTGCCCAAAAAACCGTCATGCCCTTTGTTGCTGTTGCCTAGCATCACTACGTTGTTGAGTTCGCCACCTGCCTTGCAGTGTGGCCCAAGACTGGTACCGCCATAGATTTTAGCACCCATTTTAATAATGCTGTTTTTACCAATATAAATAGGACCTCGAAGTACAGCACCTTCCATAATGGTTGCGTTATCGTCAATAATAATGGGCCCATCTTGAGTGTTGAATACCGCAGCATATGAAGTGACATTTGCCCCAACAAGCAGCGGATACTCACCATGGTGTTGATTGGTTTCATTTAATTTATTGGTATGCGTTTCATTGTAAAAAGCAGCATCCTCAATCAAGACCTCCGCGTTTTTGGAAAATACGTCCCAAGGATAGCGAATGATTTGTATTGCTGTAGCTAGCTCAACGGCTTCAAATGTTGCCAACAACTTGTCTGTATTGGAGCGCGCACCACTAAAAGCAATCACTTTACCGTTATGTATGAGTTTTTGTCCGTCTTGTAAACCCCTAACAGCTGAAAGGAGCGCTGGGTTTGGGAGACATCCTGCCATGATAGCAAGGTCAAAAGAAGGGGTGTCTGCCTGAAGATAGACTTCTGTTTCAACCACAACTTCAGCTTCCACCGCTTGTGACCATCGCTTGGCTAACGACATTCCGCCAATAAGTAAGTCGGCAATAGGCCGAGTATAAACCAAGGGTAATAAATCGGAACGGTCTGGACCGTCAAACAAACATATACGCATGTTTCAAAGATAGGTGTAAATAAAAAAACCTCCACAAGGAGGCTTTAAATTTGATTTGAATTCAAAAATTATTTTTTGAATTTGGCGTATTTGTTCTTAAACTTATCAATACGTCCTGCCGTGTCTACAAGTTTAGATTTACCAGTATAGAACGGGTGTGAAGTGCGTGAAATCTCCAATTTAACTAACGGATATTCAACACCATCTACTTCAATTTTCTCTTTAGCGTTGGCGGATGACTTTGTGATAAAGACGTCTTCATTAGACATATCCTTGAATGCTACCAAGCGATAATTATCGGGATGTATACCTTGTTTCATAATGCATTTCCTTTTAAAGGGGGTGCAAATCTAATTATTTTATCTAAATTTACCATACACTTAACCCTTAAAAAACAATAAATGGAAAGTTCACCAAAATTAGGAGCCTATAATTATCGCTTTGGGGCCATAGCAGGCGGCATTGGAATCGTATTCAGCATGATGCTATTCTTCATGGATATGACATACGATCAATCGTCTGTTATCCAAGCTATTCAAATACTAATACCTGCATCCGCAGCAGTAATAGCCATTACAACTTTCAAAAAAGACAACAATGGATTTCTGGCGCTTAAACAGGCAATTAAGTTAGGCGTTGGAGTATTTTTAGTAGCCGGTATTATTGGGCTAGCCTATTTTACTTTATTCATAAATTTTATTGAGCCAGACTTTATTTCAAATACTGCTGCACTGCAAGCCGATGCCCTCCGTGAAGCGCAACCAACGCTAGACGAAGACATCATTGAAATGCAACAAACCAACACAGAAAAGTTTTTTTACATAAGCTACCCTGTTATTTTAATCCTAAATGTTTTTTTGGGACTTATAGTAGGGCTCCTAACAGGCTTATTTACAAAAAAGAGTTAATTGACCAAACAGCCTAAATTATCGATTGCTATTCCATTTTTAGACGAGGAAGCATCGCTTCCGGAGCTTTACACTTGGATAGTTCGCGTATTAGAAAAGGCTGAACTCAGTTTTGAAATTATTTTTATTGATGACGGCAGCACAGATAACGCTTGGGACTGGGTGTCAGCTACCATAAGTCAAGACATACGTGTTCGTGGTATTCGGTTTTTGCGCAACTATGGTAAGTCGCAAGCCTTACACGCTGGTTTTTTAGCGTGTACTGGTGAAGTTGTCTGCACCATGGATGCCGATTTGCAAGATTCGCCCGAAGAGCTTCCAGAACTCTATCAGTTAATTGCGCATGGTCATTATGATATGGTTTCTGGGTGGAAAAAGAAACGATACGACTCCATACTATTCAAAAACATTCCCTCTAAAATTTTCAACTGGGCTGCCAGGAAGGTATCGGGCATTGAACTACATGATTTTAATTGTGGCTTAAAAGCCTACCGAAATGATGTAATCAAAACGGTTGAGGTTTACGGAGAAATGCATCGCTATATCCCCGTACTGGTCAAGCAAGCTGGTTTTAGAAAAATCGGAGAGAAAGTGGTGCAGCATCAAAAACGCAAGTTTGGACAGTCTAAGTTTGGAGCCGACCGCTTTATTAAAGGTTTTTTAGATTTGCTAACCCTATGGTTTCTGCAACGTTTTGGCAAAAGACCCATGTACTTTTTTGGACTGATTGGGAGCATCATGTTGATCATGGGATTTAGTTTTGCCATATACCTGGGCATTGACAAACTATTTGTCAACCCTGCCGGACGACTGATTGCCGAGAGACCCCAATTTTATGTGGCCCTTACAACCATGATCCTCGGAAGTCAATTCTTTTTGGCTGGATTTTTGGGTGAAATTGTAATTCGAAACAGAAATCATAAAAAGAGATATAAAATAAAGGAACACTTACCCTCCTAACTCTAAAGGGAATCCGTAAATTTGTGTTTTAAAAATTACCCATGAGTACATCTTTTTTTGCGCAAGCCGCTGCCTGGGAACTTCCGCCATTTGACAAAGAAACAAGGCAAGCAGTAGCCGAACTAAAAAACAACCCCACCGCATTAGAAGATGCTTTCTACAAAGATTTGGCCTTTGGCACAGGGGGTATGCGAGGTATTATGGGTGTAGGCACCAATCGTGTAAACAAATATACCTTTGGCAAAACAACTCAAGGACTAAGCAATTACATCAAGGCGCAGTTTCCAAACGAAACACCAAGCGTTGTAATTGGCTACGATTGTAGACACAACAGCAAAGAACTTGCGCAAACGGTTGCTAATATTTTTTCAGCCAACGATATTAAAGTCTATTTATTCACAGATTTACGTCCAACACCCGAAGTTTCTTTTGCAGTACGTCATCTAAAATGCCAATGCGGCATCGTACTTACAGCCTCCCACAACCCACCAGAATACAATGGCTATAAAGTCTATTGGCAAGACGGAGGACAGATTGTTCCTCCACAAGATAACGGCATCATATCTGCTATCAACAATACATCGTATGAAGACATTTTGTTCGAGCCTAAGCCAGCTTATATTACCCCCATTGACCATCCCATAGATGAGGCCTTTCAGGATGCTTCTGTTGCAGTTGGCCGTGTTGGAAACGGGAATCGCAAAAATGTTAAGGTGGTATTTACACCCCTTCATGGGACTTCTGTAACTGCCATTCCACAGGTGCTAAAAAAAGCGGGATATAGCGCTGTGAGCGTTATAGAAGAACAGGCCAAACCAGACGGCGATTTTCCAACGGTAAAATCGCCCAATCCAGAAGAGCCTGAAGCCCTACAAATGGCAATGGAAAAAGCCAATGCTATTGGCGCTGATATTGTTATTGGAACTGACCCAGATGCAGACCGCCTGGGGATCGCCGTAAGAAACGAAAAGAACGAGCTAGAACTTCTAAACGGCAATCAGACCATGGTGGCCATGACAGACTTCATATTAAAAAAAGGCAAGTACACTCCCGAAGAAAATGCTTTTGTCGGCTCCACTGTAGTCTCCACTCCCATGATGAGCGTATTGGCTAATCACTACGGCGTTGAATGCAAACTAGGTCTTACTGGTTTTAAGTGGATTGCTCAAATGATAGAGCATTACCCCAATCAAAAATGTCTTGGCGGTGGTGAAGAAAGTTTCGGCTATATGGTAGGTGATTTTGTACGTGACAAAGACGCTGTAACGGCTGCGCTATTGGCCTGCGAATTGGTTGCCGAGGCCAAATCAAATGGCACTTCTTTTTTTGACGTATTGCTGGAAACCTATGTCAAACTAGGTTGCTTCCAAGAACGTTTGGTTTCACTAGTCAAAAAAGGGAAATCGGGTGCTGAGGAAATTGAAAGCATCATGGATCGCTTTAGAAAAGACCCACCAAAAGATATTGACGGCAGTCCAATTCGTTTTATAGAAGACTATGCCACCGCTGTCAGAACCCTAGTAAAGGCGCAAGAAAAAGAAATGATACCTTTGCCCAAAGCCAATGTGTTGATTTTTATCGCTGAAGATGGTACGCGTGTAGCTGCCAGACCCAGTGGAACAGAACCTAAAATAAAGTTTTACGTGAGTGTAAATACGCCCCTTAATTCCACCCGTGACTATAGAACGACAAAAGATCAACTCGATCAAAAAATGGATCGCATTTTGGCTGAATTAGGGATGTAACATGAGTCCTATTAGATACATACTGCGTTACGCACTTCCGTACAAGGGGTATATTGCACTTAATATTGTGTTCAACATACTGTATGCCTTATTTAATGCAGCATCTTTTTTGGCTTTAATGCCCATGCTAGAAGTACTTTTTGGCAAGAACAAGACTCCTGTTGAAATACCTACCCCCGAAAACAGCAACTCCTTTCTGGAGTATATATTTGACAATTTCAGATTTCAAATTGCTGCCTATGCCCAAGACGATGCTGTAAAAGCATTGATGTTGGTTATTGGTGTGATTTTGACAACCTTCTTGCTGAAAAATATCTTTAATTATTTTGCTGTCTTTTTCATCACCTACATGCGCAATGGTGTAGTTAAAGACATGCAACGCAACCTCTATGAAAAGTTGATTTCTTTTCCTGCGAGTTTTCATGCAAACAATAAAAAAGGAGATACCATAGCCCGTGTAACTTCGGATGTCACTGAAGTACAACGCTCTTTTCTGAGTGTTTTTGAAGTGCTTATTAGAGAACCGTTGACCATCGTATTTGCACTAGTCGCAATGTTTGCTTTAAGCGCAAAACTCACCCTGTTTGTTTTGGTATTTATACCCATAGCTGGGTGGTTCATTTCAATTATTGGGAAAAGTTTGAAATCACGTTCGGAAAAAGTACAAAAAGAACAAGGTGAGTTGCTTTCCTATTTGGAAGAATCCCTAACGGGCATACCCATCATTCAAATCTTTACTGCTGAAAATATTTTCAATCAAAAGTTTGCTGCTATTACCAAGCGCCTTTTCAATTTTTCAAACAAACTAATTCACAGAGAAAGCCTCGCCAGTCCAATAAGTGAATTTCTTGGAGTTGCTGTAATTGGTGTTATCCTCTATATAGGGGGACGTCTTGTTTTGTTAGAGCAATCCATGAGTGGCGAAGAGTTCATCACCTACATGACCTTGGCCTATGGCGTACTTACGCCAGCCAAATCCATGAGCAGGGCCGTGTATAGCATTCGAAAAGGAAATGCGGCTGCCCAACGTATTATGGAATACCTATTCCACAAATCAGAAATTCAATCCCCAAAGAACCCAACAGCATTGCCGGAGCTTTCTTCTAAAATTAGTTTTGAAAATATTCAATTTAGGTATGAGGAAGAACTGGTAATTGATGGATTTAATTTAGAGATACCAAAAGGGCATTCTGTAGCGCTTGTAGGCGCATCAGGAAGTGGAAAAACAACCATAGCTAATCTATTGGCACGTTTTTACGACCCACAGCAAGGCACCATTAAAATTGACAATACACCTATTGACTCGGTTGACTTAAAAGAACTGCGAAGCATGTTTGCCTATGTTACCCAAGATGCCATACTTTTTCATGATTCAGTTAAGGAAAATCTACGTATTGCAAAACCAAATGCTACGGAAAAAGAACTTGAAGCAGCATTGCAAATTGCAAATGCATCTGATTTTGTTAGCCAACTCTCACATGGAATAGACACCGTAATTGGTGATGCTGGAAACAAACTTTCAGGGGGACAAAAACAACGTTTGGCTATTGCAAGAGCTGTACTCAAAAATCCTCCCGTAATGATTCTAGACGAAGCCACCTCGGCTTTGGATACGGAATCTGAAAAACTGGTGCAGGACGCGCTCCAAAAGATGATGCAAAACCGAACCTCACTGGTGATTGCCCATCGGCTTTCTACAATTAAAAGTGCAGATGAAATCATTGTTCTAGACAAAGGAAAGGTGGTAGAACGCGGCACACACAAAGCACTGTTAGCTCAAAATGGTGTGTATAAAAAACTAATTGAGCTACAATCATTCGACTAACATTATGCGCTTACACAAAAATTTAGTTCTGGCAGTACTCAATGGTCTGCAACAGATATTCAATGAAGAAAAATATGCGGACAAGGTTGTGGCGCAAGTCCTCAAAAGCGACAAACGTTGGGGAAGTCGTGACCGTGGCTTTATTGCAGAAACCACTTACGAGATTGTGCGCTGGAAACGTCTTTACACTACTATCGCAAACGTACAAGAGCCTCTAAACCGCCAAGACTTTTGGCGCATTTTTGCCGTTTGGGCAACCTTAAGAGGTTATATACTACCTGACTGGAAATCATTAGAAGGCACCCCTACACGACGTATTAAGGGAAAATTTGAAGAACTGCGTCAAGAACGTAAATACCGCGAGTCTATCCCAGATTGGCTAGATGAATTGGGTTGTAAAGCCTTGGGCGAAAAGAAGTGGACATTAGAACTGGAAGCGCTTAACACCATGGCACCAGTTGTGCTGCGTGCCAACGCCCTAAAAACACTTCCTAAGCTGTTGCGTAATGCACTGCTTGAAGAAAAAATTAAAACCCAGACCATTGCGAAATATCCCGATGCTTTGGTTCTTGATGAGCGCGCTAATGTATTTAGCACCGAAAGTTTTCAACGGGGTTGGTTTGAAGTACAAGATGCCGCTTCTCAAGCTGTAGCCCCATTTACACAAGTTGCGCCTGGAATGCGCGTAATAGACGCTTGTGCAGGTGCTGGCGGAAAGGCATTGCACCTGGCTACAATGATGGGAAATAAAGGACAGTTAATTGCATTAGATATTCACAATTACAAACTTCGAGAACTCAAAAGACGCGCCAAGCGTGCTGGTGCACACAATATTGAAACCCGACACATTGACAACAATAAGGTTATCAAAAAACTACATGGCTCTTCCGACAGAGTTTTATTGGACGCACCCTGCAGTGGTTTGGGGGTTTTACGTAGAAATCCAGATGCGAAATGGAAGCTGAATCCTGATTTTATTGATCGTGTAGTTGCGGAACAACAACAGATTTTAACCCAATACGCACACATGGTCAAACCCGGCGGTAAGTTGATTTACGTAACCTGTTCCATACTTCCACAAGAAAACGAAGAACAAATTGCAGCCTTCAAAACTACAGCGATAGGTAAAGAATATACCTTAGAAAAAGAGCAACACCTATGGCCAGCAGCAAACGGCTTTGACGGCTTTTATATGGCTCGACTGGTGCGAAAAAGCTAAGTTGTTGATAAATTGACGTGTTTCGTTTACTTTTTACGGGAATAAACTAGTGCTCTTCTTTACTACTATGCTTATTTTTGTGTCTTAATCATCATCTATGATTTGTTTCTTTGGCGATCCCAATAAACACATTTACGTTGTTCAGAAAGAACTTCCAATAGCTGAAGAAGATCAGCAAAAACTACAATGGCTTTTTGGCGGCTATCCCTTGCTGCGAAAGTCCTTTATCCAAGCAGAACTCATCGGTCCCCGTATATCGATGATTACCCCTTGGAGTACCAATGCGGTGGAGATTTGCCACAACATGGGGCTAAACGACATCATCCGTATTGAGCAATTTTGGGCAAAAGACAACATTGTCTTTGATCCCATGATTCACCAGCGTTTTAAGGAGTTGGACCAACATATATACGACACCAAGAAAGCGCCAGAAGCCATACAAGAGATTGGTGATATTGCTGCTTATAATCAGCAAGAAGGCCTGTCCTTAAGCGACGACGAAGTTGCCTATTTAGAGGGCTTGGCAGTACGGCTTAAACGCCCATTAACTGATTCAGAAGTGTTTGGTTTTTCCCAGGTCAACTCCGAGCATTGTCGTCACAAGATTTTCAATGGAGCATTTATTATTGACGGCAAAGCCAAAAAGGAGTCGCTTTTTGAGCTTATTAAAAAAACCTCCAAAAAAAACAACGAAAACTTGGTCTCTGCCTACAAAGACAATGTTGCTTTTGTGAAAGGCCCTACCCTAACCCAGTTTGCACCACAGCGAGCAAACAAACCAAGTCACTACGTTAAAAAACCTTTTCTATCCGTGCTTTCGCTCAAAGCAGAAACGCACAACTTCCCCACAACTGTAGAGCCCTTTAACGGAGCAGCAACGGGTTCGGGTGGCGAAATACGAGACCGTCTTGCTGGAGGACGAGGGTCAATTCCAATGGCTGGAACTGCGGTGTACATGACGGCATATCCACGAACTGAACCTAACAGGCCTTGGGAACAATTGGCGCCACGCCCATGGTTATATCAAAACCCAGAAGATATTCTTATAAAAGCTTCAAACGGTGCCTCTGATTTTGGTAACAAGTTTGGACAACCCCTCATTGCTGGCTCCCTACTTACATTTGAACATAACGAAAACAACAAAACCATTGGTTTTGATAAGGTTATCATGCTTGCAGGTGGCATTGGCTACGGAAAAATGCAACAAAGCCTAAAACAAACACCCAAAAAAGGCGACAAGATTGTTGTTATGGGAGGTGATAATTACCGCATTGGTATGGGAGGGGCTGCAGTATCCTCAGCAGATACAGGTGCCTTTGACTCTGGTATTGAATTAAACGCCGTACAACGCTCCAATCCCGAAATGCAGAAACGCGTTGCCAACACTGTTCGAGCAGCAGTTGAAGCAGACGAAAACCCTATTGTTTCTATACACGATCACGGAGCAGGCGGACACCTAAACTGTCTATCCGAACTTATTGAAGAAGTTGGTGGGAAAATTGCACTTGACAAGCTACCTGTTGGAGATCAGACACTTTCGGCAAAAGAGATTATTGGAAATGAGTCCCAAGAGCGCATGGGATTGATTACCGATGCAAAAGGATTGGAACAGCTCAAAGAAATTGCAGAAAGAGAGCGTGCTCCTATTTTTGAAGTGGGAGAAGTAACTGAAAATCACAGATTCCAAATTCAAGACGAAACAACAAAGCTATCACCAATTGATTTGGACTTGTCGGATTTCTTTGGCAAAACACCAAAGACGATCATGCGAGATAGCACACATGCTACGAATTATGCTGCTGTACCAGCAACGCTCGCTTTTGAAGAACAAGTGGCATGGTTGCTACAACTAGAGGCCGTGGCTTGTAAAGATTGGCTTACGAACAAGGTGGACCGCTGTGTTACTGGGCGTGTTGCTCAGCAACAATGCGTAGGACCACACCAATTGCCTTTGGCCAACTGTGGGGTAATGGCACTTGATTTTGAAGGTATTCATGGTATGGCTACATCTGTAGGGCATGCCCCTTTAGTTGGTCTTATTGATGCTGGTTTAGGAAGTAAAAATGCAATTGCAAAAGCCCTGACCAACATCATTTGGGCGCCCATTGCAAATGGACTGAGCAATGTAAGCCTTTCTGCAAATTGGATGTGGGCATGTAACAACCCTGGAGAGGATGCACGTCTTTATGAAGCCGTTCAAGCATGCGCTGACTTTGCTATACAATTGGGTATTAACATCCCAACAGGCAAAGATTCACTCTCCATGAAACAAAAATACCAAGGCGAAGAGGTACTGGCGCCAGGTACTGCTATCATTTCTGCTTCTGGTCACTGTGATGCCATTGACAAAGTCGTTACGCCAGAACTTAAAGCCAAAGGAGGAGCGGTCTATTTTATTGACCTCTCAGATGGCAAAGCCGCTTTAGGAGGCTCTGCTTTTGCTCAGCTACAACAACGTATAGGAACCGTGGCACCTGATGTTGCCAAAGCAAAATATTTCAAGAAAGTGTTTAGCCAAGTGCAAAAAGAAATTACAAAGGGAACAATCGCTGCTGGACATGATATTGGTGCTGGAGGTCTTATCACTTCATTACTGGAAATGTGTTTTGCTGCAGACGGATTAGGCATGACCATTACGCCTCCAATAAACGAAAAAGGCGCAGCACAAACCCTACTTTCTGAACAAGTTGGGATTTTGGTGCAAACAGCACCCGAAGTTGCAGCACGATTGGAAAAAAAGGGAATTGGCATTGTCAAAATAGGCACACCAACGGAAACAAACAGCCTTGAAATTAAAGGGGATGGTCTGGCGTGCACCTTAGATGTTACAACTTACAGAAAACATTGGTTTAAGAGCTCTTATCTTCTTGATCGCAAACAAAGCGGAGAGACAAAATCCAAAGAGCGTTTTGATTCTTTTGACAAAACACCGCTAAAGTTTAACTTCCCTAAAAATTTTGAAGGGGCCATAAATCCGCAACCTACGCGCAAAATTAAAGCTGCCGTTCTTAGAGAAAAAGGAAGCAATTCTGAGCGTGAAATGGCTTATATGATGCACTTGGCAGGATTTGAAGTCAAGGATGTTCACATGACAGATTTAACTTCTGGTAGAGAAGATTTGAGCGATGTGCAACTTCTGGTAGCTGTTGGCGGTTTTTCAAATTCAGATGTACTGGGTTCAGCAAAAGGATGGGCGGGAACCATCAAATACAATGAAAAAGCAAAACAAGCCATTGAGCAGTTTTTTGCCCGACCCGACACCTTGAGTTTGGGTGTGTGTAATGGATGTCAACTTTTCATTGAATTGGGCTTGCTGCACCCTAAAGCAAATGAAAAACCGAAAATGGATCACAATGACTCGGGTAAATTTGAGTGTATTTTTACGGATGTAGTCATTGAAGAAAGTCCAGCCATCATGCTCAATAGCTTGCAAGGAAGCAGGTTAGGTATTTGGGCAGCTCATGGCGAAGGCAAGTTTATATTCCCAAAAGACAAAAGCAATTATGCAATCGCAGGTAAATACGCCTATGATTCATATCCGTCAAATCCCAATGGATCAGACCACAATACTGCCATGCTCAGCAGCGATGATGGACGTCATTTGGTCATGATGCCACACCTTGAGCGTGCGATATTCCCATGGAACTGGGGAAGCTACCCCGACAACCGCTCCGATCAGGTCAGCCCTTGGATAATGGCCTTCGAAGATGCTTACAAATGGATTTTGAGTAGGTAAAATCAAAAAATTATCGTTTTTTTGAATATTAGCAATTGTGCAAAAAAACGCTTTCAAGTATGAGAACACCCAAAAGACTTTTTGATTTTATTGATATTATGGCAGCTGACAAACCGTTAGAAAATGCCGTAAATTCAAAAACTACAGGGCAATGGGTGGGCTTATCCACACCAGAAGTCAGAGAACTCGGCAACAACTTGAGCGCAAAGCTTCTTTCGATGGGCGTTGCAGCTGGCGATAAAATTGCTATGATTTCCTCTACCAACAGAACAGAGTGGGTACTTGCTGACTATGCCATGGCACAAATTGGCGGTATAAATGTTCCCATCTATCCAACTATTTCTTCGGACGATTATGCCTATATCATGAATCACGCAGAAGTGAAATTCTGTTTTGTTTCTGACAGTGAAGTGTTGGATAAAGTGCGTGAAATTCAATCCAACTGCCCAAAAATTGAAAACGTATTTAGCTTTGACAATATTGAGGGTTGTGATGCTTTTGAAACCTTGCTGACACAACAGCCAACAAAAGCACAACAGCAAGAAATTCAGGCGCGTAAAGAAGCCATTCATGAGGCGGACTTAGCTACCATCATCTATACTTCGGGAACTACTGGAAGACCAAAAGGAGTGATGTTAAGCCATCAAAATATTGTAAGCAATGTCATTGCAAGCCAAAAGAGATTGCCCTTGACATACGGAAACGCAAAAGCCTTGAGCTTTTTACCCATGTGCCACATCTATGAGCGCATGCTTCTATATCTTTATGTGTATTCTGGAACGCAAATCTATTTTGCTGAGTCGTTGGAAACCATTGGAGAAAACCTCAAAGAAATACAGCCGAGTGTGATGACTGCTGTGCCAAGACTTTTGGAGAAGTTGTATGACAAAATTTACGCAAAAGGTGCAGATTTAACGGGTATCAAGAAAAAACTATTTTACTGGGCTGTTGATTTAGGACTACAGTATGAACCTTATGGCCAAAACGGGTGGTGGTATGAGCAGAAATTAAAGATAGCACGCAAGCTTATTTTTAGCAAATGGAAAGAAGCGCTTGGCGGAAAGCTAGACCTCATTGCTTCTGGAAGCGCAGCACTTCAGCCTAGGTTAGCTCGTGTGTTTACAGCCGCAGGCATGACAGTAGCTGAAGGTTATGGACTAACGGAAACGTCCCCAGTAGTTTCTGTAAATGACATGCGGAATGGAAAAATGCGCATAGGAACTGTTGGGCCAATAATTGATATGGTTGAAGTTAAAATAGCCGAAGACGGCGAAATCTTGTGTAAAGGACCCAACATCATGATGGGCTATTATAAAGATGAAGAAAAAACCAATGAGGTTCTCAAAAACGGATACTTTCACACAGGAGATATAGGACATATTGATGCAGATGGATTTTTAAAAATCACTGATCGAAAAAAAGCAATGTTCAAGACTTCTGGAGGAAAATATATAGCACCACAAGTCATTGAAAATGCCATGAAACAATCTGTATTTATAGAACAAATCATGGTGATTGGTGAAAACCAAAAATTTCCAGCTGCTTTAATTCAACTAAACTTTGAAGCCGTAGAGGCCTGGGCAAAAGAAAAACAACTACATCTTTCCGCTGACCAGACAACATGGTGCAAAAACGCAGACGTCCAAAACAAAGTTATGGATGAAGTGAATAGCATCAACGAACGTTTTGGTCAATGGGAAAAAGTAAAAGAAATACGCCTTACACCGGATGTCTGGTCCGTAGATGGCGGACACCTTACGCCTACCATGAAATTAAAGCGAAAAGTCCTCAAAGAAAAATTCAACACACTAATAGAAAATATATACACCCTCTAAAAATACTATGCGCGCATAGTATTTTTTTTGTATGTTTGGGGTATGCAAGTAACAACTTCGTACACAACAATTGACGCGCTATATCGAGCAGCTTGGCAAGCCATAGCCAAAATGTATAACGAGGAGGCTGCCAAACATGAGACTTCAATGGCAACAGGCTTGGCATTGTTATCCATTGATCCTGTTTACGGAACACCTTCTACGGCTATTGCGCCAAAAATGGGCATGGAAGCCACCAGCCTTTCCAGAACACTAAAGACACTCGAAAACAAGGGATTGATTCTCCGCGAACCCAATCCTGATGACGGCAGAAGCATACTGCTTAAACTCACCACAGCAGGGCTAGAAAAAAGAGATTTGTCAAAATCCTTTGTGTTGAAATTCAATGAAAGAGTGGCGCAACACGTAGATGCAAAAAAACTGGAAACCTTTAGAGAGGTATCCGAAACCATTATCGAACTCATACAATCAAAAAATATTTACAAATAACCTACTTATGAACAGACGTATAAAGAAAGTAGCCGTATTAGGGTCAGGAATCATGGGCGCCGGAATAGCCTGCCACTTTGCCAATATTGGCGTTGAGGTATTGCTACTCGATATCGTACCCAAAGAACCTAATGAACTTGAAAAGAAAAAAGGGCTCGACACCACACATCCTGTGGTACGAAACCGTATAGTTACAACCAATCTCACAACGGCCATCAAGAGCAAACCTGCACCACTCTATCATCCAAGCTTTAAAGCACGCATTCAAACAGGAAATTTTGAAGACGATATGCCCAAGCTTTCAGAAGTGGATTGGATCATTGAAGTAGTCGTAGAGCGACTGGACATCAAGAAGCTGGTGTTTGAGCAAGTAGAGCAGCACAGAACACCAGGAACACTCGTGAGCTCCAATACTTCTGGAATTCCCATCAAATTTATGAACGAGGGAAGATCCAAAGACTTTCAAGAGCACTTTACTGTAACGCACTTTTTTAACCCTCCGCGTTACCTCAAGTTATTTGAAGTCGTGCCTGGACCAAGCTGTAAACCCGAGGTGGTTGACTTCCTAATGGACTATGGCACACGCTTTTTAGGTAAGTCTGCCGTACTGGCCAAAGACACCCCTGCCTTTATTGGGAACCGTATTGGTATCTTTTGTATTCAAAGTCTATTTCACCAAATGAAACCCATGGGGCTGACCGTGGAGGAAGTGGATAAACTAACAGGTCCTGTTATGGGACGACCCAAGTCTGCCACCTTTAGAACAGTAGACGTTGTGGGGCTAGATACCCTAGTACACGTAGCCAAAGGCTTACATGAAAACTGCCCAGACGACGAACGTCGTGACAGCTTTATTTTGCCCGATTTTATTCAAAAAATGATGGATGAGCAATGGCTGGGGAGTAAATCAGGGCAAGGCTTTTACAAAAAAATCAAAACCAAGGACGGAAAGTCGGAGATACAAGTATTAGACTTGGAGACCATGACGTATCGCTCCAAAAAGAAAGTTTCTTTTGCTACGCTAGAAAAAACAAAAACGGTTGAGCGTGTCGCCGATCGTTTTCCGATTTTGATAAGTGGAACAGACAAAGCAGCAACGTTTTACCGCACCGTTTTAGGCGAAACCTTTGCGTATGTGCAATACCGTATTCCTGAAATATCAGATGCACTTTACCAAATAGACGAAGCCATGAAAGCGGGTTTTGGTTGGGAACACGGTCCATTTGAACTGTGGGATGCTGTTGGACTTACAGAAGGTATCACGCTAATCAAAGAAGCTGGGCACCCCGTTGCTCCGTGGATTGAGGCATTGGCCGCTAATGGCGCTACTGGCTTTTATCAACTCAAAGAAAATAAACCCCACTATTACAATATTGAGAAAGAGAAATTTGTATCCGTCCCTGGACAAGAAGCCTTTATTATTTTGGATCATGTACGAGAAAACAAAACCATCTGGCAAAACAAAGAGTGCTCGGTGATTGATCTTGGCGATGGTATTTTAAACATTGAGTTTCGTTCAAAAATGAATACGATCGGCGCAGGTGTTTTGCAGGGCATTAACAAAGGTATTGATCTAGCAGAACAAGGCTATGAAGGAGTTGTGGTAGGCAATAACGGCGCCAACTTCTCGGCAGGTGCTAATTTGGGTATGATATTTATGTTAGCGGTAGAACAGGAGTATGATGAGCTGAATATGGCCATCAAGTATTTTCAAGATACCATGATGCGGATGCGCTATTCTAGCGTACCCACGATAGCTGCACCACACGGGCTAACGCTTGGTGGGGGCTGTGAGCTATCCATGCACGCCGACAAAGTAGTGGCTGCAGCAGAAACCTATATCGGATTGGTGGAGTTTGGTGTTGGGGTTATTCCGGGTGGTGGCGGTTCTAAGGAAATGACCTTGCGTGCTGCTGATATGTTTCGTAAAAACGACGTTGAGCTCAATGTGCTCCAAGAACATTTCTTGGCCATAGGTATGGCAAAAGTGGCGACCTCGGCCTATGAGGCCTATGATTTTAGCATCCTGCAAAAAGGAAAGGATGTTGTTGTGGTCAATGGCAAACAGCAGCTGAATATTGCCAAGCAAGAAGCGCTACTAATGGCACAGCGTGGCTATACACAACCCAAACAACGCACGGACATTAAAGTGCTCGGAAAACAAGCTTTGGGTATGTTTTTGGTGGGTACAGATAGTATGGAAGCAGGACACTATATTTCGGAACACGATCAAAAAATCGCCAACAAACTCGCCTATGTAATGGCAGGAGGAGATTTGTCGCAAGCTACACAGGTAAGCGAACGCTATTTGCTGGACATCGAAAGGGAGGCTTTTTTATCACTTTGTGCAGAACGAAAAACACTGGAGCGCATTCAACATATGCTCAAAACAGGAAAACCCTTGCGCAACTAACTAACAACGCCAATCGACTGAACTAATTACTGAACATCAAAAATTGAAAAAAATTAAATAAATGAAAACAGCTTATATCGTACGGGCATATCGCACCGCCGTTGGAAAAGCACCACGGGGACTATTCCGCTTTAAGCGTCCAGATGAACTCGCCGCAGAGACGGTTGCTTACCTCATGAACAGCATTCCTGAATTAGACAAAAAACGCATCGACGATGTTATTGTTGGAAATGCCATGCCCGAAGCAGAACAAGGGCTCAATATGGCACGACTTATCTCGCTTATGGGACTCGAAACGGATTCGGTTCCAGGGGTTACTGTAAACCGTTACTGTGCCTCTGGCTTAGAAACCATTGCTATGGCCACAGCCAAGATACAATCTGGTATGGCAGACTGCATCATCGCAGGAGGCTCAGAAAGCATGAGTTATATTCCCTTTGGTGGATACAAGCCCGTTCCTGATTATGAATTGGTGAAAAATGGTAAAGAAGATTACTACTGGGGAATGGGACTTACTGCAGAGGCTGTTGCTAAGGAATATAATATTTCACGTGAAGACCAAGACGTGTTTTCATATGGCTCACACCAAAAAGCACTTACCGCACTTGAAAACGGTGCCTTTAAAGCGCAAATTGTTCCCATAACTATTGAAGAAACCTATTTGGAAGGCAACACCAAAAAAACACGCAACTATGTGGTGGATACAGACGAAGGTCCACGTGCAGATACGGCCATCGATAAACTATCCAAACTTCGCCCAGTATTTTCAGCTGGTGGATCGGTAACTGCGGGTAATGCCTCACAAACCAGTGATGGTGCAGCCATGGTATTGGTTATGAGCGAAGACATGGTTAAAGAATTGGGGGTTACCCCCATTGCACGTATGGTGAGCTATGCCGCAGCAGGCGTACCTCCGCGCATCATGGGCATAGGTCCTGTAGCAGCAATTCCTAAAGCACTGAAGCAAGCCGGAATGAAACAAGAAGACATAGAGCTGATTGAACTAAATGAAGCCTTTGCTTCTCAGTCTTTGGCTGTGATACGAACCTTGGGATTAAACCCTGACATCATAAATGTTAATGGAGGCGCCATTGCATTGGGTCACCCGCTTGGATGCACCGGCGCAAAACTTTCGGTGCAATTATTTGACGAAATGAAAAAAAGAGATAACAAATACGGTATGGTGACCATGTGTGTGGGAACAGGACAGGGCGCAGCCGGTATTTTTGAACGACTATAAAATCAACTTATGGAAACAGCAGCACGTAAACTAACCCGTGGCGGTGCCTTTATTTTACAAGACACCAAGGCACAAGACATCTTTACTCCAGAAGAATTTAACGAAGAACAACGCATGATGCGCGAAGCCATTCAAGAATTTGTAGACCGGGAGGTTTGGCCAGCGCGTGAACGTTTTAACAAAAAAGACTGCGATTACACCTTTGAGCTGATGCGCAAAATTGGTGAAATGGGCTTTTTGGGCGTTAGCGTTCCCGAAGCTTATGGTGGTATGGGCATGGGATTTGTAGACACCATGTTGGTCTGTGAATATATTTCAGGGGCTTCCGGTTCCTTGTCTACAGCTTTTGGTGCCCATACAGGAATAGGCACCATGCCAATCGTTCTATATGGAAACGAGGAGCAAAAGAAAAAATACGTTCCAAAATTAGCTAGTGGTGAATGGATAGGTTGTTACTGTCTTACGGAACCTACTGCCGGTTCGGATGCCAATAGCGGAAAGACCAAGGCCGTGCTATCTGAGGACGGTACGCATTACCTTATTTCTGGGCAAAAAATATGGATTTCCAATGCGGGTTATGCCGATTTAATGATTGTCTTTGCACGTATAGAAGATGACAAAAACATTACGGGCTTCATCATACCAAATGATCCTGAGAATGGCATTTCTATGGGCGAGGAAGAAAAAAAACTTGGTATTCATGCCTCTTCAACGCGACAAGTATTTTTCAGCGATACCAAAGTTCCCGTAGAAAATATGTTATCAGAGCGTGGCAATGGTTTTAAAATTGCCATGAATGCCTTGAATGTGGGTCGCATCAAGCTAGCAGTTGCCACCTTGGATGGTCAAAGACGGGTGCTTAACGAAGCTGTTAGCTTTGCCAATCAGCGCGTCCAGTTCAAAACGCCGATTGCAAACTTTGGTGCCATCAAACAAAAACTTGCCAACATGGCCACCTTTTTATATGCCGGTGAAGCGGCTTGCTACAGAGCTGCAAAGGATATTGAAGACCGCATTGCACTTCGCGAAGCGGCTGGAAATAGCCATCAAGAAGCAGAATTAAAGGGCGTTGAAGAATATGTGATTGAATGTTCTATCCTAAAAGTTGCCTGTTCTGAACAAACTCAAATAACGGCTGATGAAGGGATTCAGGTTATGGGCGGTATGGGCTTTTCAGCTGACATGCCTATGGAAACGGCTTGGCGCGATACGCGTATTGCACGAATCTATGAAGGGACTAATGAAATCAACCGCATGCTTTCTGTAGGCATGCTCATCAAAAAAGCCATGAAAGGACAATTGGATTTAATTGGTCCTGCCACAGCTGTGGGCGAAGAGCTTTTAGGCATTCCTGACTTTTCTATCCCTGATTTTAGCGAACCTATGAGCCAAGAAAAACACATCCTTAAAAACCTTAAAAAGGTCTTTTTAATGATTGCTGGTGCAGGCGTACAAAAATACCGTACCGAGCTTGAAGCACACCAACAACTGTTGCTAGCCGTGGCAGATATTCTAATAGAAGTCTACATGGCAGAATCTGCTGTATTAAGGGCTGAAAAGAACGTAGGTACATATGGGCTAGAAGCACAAGAATATCAAGTGGCACTTAGTCAGTTGTACCTATATCAAGCCGTTGAAAAAATCAATACCAAAGGCCGTGAAGCCATCCTGGGCTTTGCCGAGGGCGATGAACAAAAAGCCTTACTGATGGGACTCAAACGATTTACCAAATACATGGAATATCCAAATGTAATTGAATTGCGTAATAAAGTCGCTGATAAGGTAGCCGCTGAAAACAAGTATTGCTTTTAATATGTATCGCCCTATACGCTTTCTTTTTACTGTTTGTCTTGCTTATGGACAACAAGACACACGCATGTATGACATTATTGGGACTGTTTCTGCCAATCGTATTATTTCTGATGTAGAGACGCTGGCCAACTTTGGCACTCGACACACCCTAAGCGATACACTATCGAAAACGAGGGGTATAGGCGCTGCCCGAAGATGGATCAAAAAATCTTTTGAAGAAATAAGTGCTGATTGCGGGAACTGTCTTGATGTTTTTGAACAAAAAAATATGTTTAAGGCTGATGGGCGACGCCTCACGCGTGATGTTTGGATCAACAATATTGTAGCCATACAGCGTGGTCGTGTTCACCCAAATAGATATGTCATCATGAGTGGGGATATCGACTCTAGAGTCAGCGACCCCAATGACTTTACGTCTGATTCGCCTGGTGCTAACGACAATGCTACAGGAATGGCGGGCGCAATTGAAGCAGCAAGGGTGTTATCGAAATATGATTTTGAAAACAGTATTGTTTATGTAGGTCTTTCTGGAGAGGAACAAGGGCTGTATGGCGGAAAAGGTCTGGCCCAATATGCCCTGGATAACAATTGGGAAATTATCGGTGTGCTAAACAACGATATGATTGGTAATATTGAGGGGGTGGATGGTGTCATTGACAACCGCAGTTTTCGCATTTTCTCTGAACCTACATCACCAACCGAAACCGAGCGTGCACGCAAGCAACGCCGTTTTTACGGAGGTGAAGTCGATGGTATTTCTCGACAATTGGCACGCTACGTCCACAAAATGACCAAAACGTATATGCCCGAGATGAATCCCCTACTAATTTATCGTTTAGACCGATTTGGTCGTGGTGGTCACCATCGCCCTTTCAACGATGTTGGCTTTTCAGGTATACGCATTATGGAAGCCCATGAAAACTACAACCGCCAGCATCAGGATATTCGCAATCAAGACGGGATCGCTTATGGCGATGTATTGTCTGGCGTAAATGCAGCCTATGCAGCCAAACTTACGGCGGTAAATGCCATATCATTAGCATCCTTGGCTTGGGCACCAGCAGCACCAAAAGAAGTTGCCATAGGAGGTGTAGTAGCCCCTAGCACTCGATTGGAATGGGTGGCTTCTGAAAGCCCAAACACAGCGGGCTATATGGTGTATTGGCGGGATACTACCTCACCTACCTGGGAGTTTAGCAAATATGTGGGTAATACCACAGAAACCGTCCTTGAGGGGATTGTGTTAGATAATTATTTGTTTGGCGTAGCTGCTGTAGGTAGGGATGGGCACCAAAGCACCGTGGTGTTTCCCTCCAAAGTGCTGCGCTAATCCGAATATTTTATTACTTTAGTAGTACACAACGCATCTCGGCGAGACCCCCAAGTCTGTTCTACTTCCGAAAAGTGTATAATTTGGTTTTTTGGACATTTTCTTGCGGGTAAATAACTGCTTATCTGCGTATCAATTATACCAAGTAAATGACGGAAGTTGAACCCAATATTGACAACTATCTAGACAACCATTACATTCAAAAAAGCAATTGGTTAAGGGCGGCTGTTTAGGGTGCAAACGATGGCATTTTATCCACCGCTAGTATCGCCATTGGCGTTGCCTCAGCTAGTGACAATAGCGAAACCATTGTCCTAGCTACACTTGCAGGACTTATAGCTGGCGCTTTATCTATGGCGGCAGGAGAGTATGTGTCTGTGAGTTCTCAGACAGATATTGAACAGTCGGATATAGAAAGAGAAAAAAAAGAATTAGCAGAAATGCCCGAAGCCGAACTTAAGCTATTGGCTGCAATTTATGAAAAAAGAGGGCTAAAGAAACAAACAGCCAAAATCGTTGCGAAAGAACTTACTGAACACGATGCACTTGCGGCACATGTCAGAGATGAGCTTGGATTAAATGAGATAAGCAAAGCCAATCCGATTCAAGCGGCTATTTCAAGCTGTTTGGCCTTTATTTCTGGTGGCGCCCTTCCACTAGTTTTAGTGCTTACATTCCCCGTACAACACTTAAAATACACACTCTATGTTGCTGCCCTATTTTTTTTAATTCTATTGGGAATCGTAGTTGCAAAAACGGGAGGCTCTAGCGTTTTTAAAGCAATCATCAGGATTGGTTTTTGGGGCACCATCGCAATGGGCCTAACCCCATGGGTTGGCCATCTATTTAAAGTAACCATCTAACAACTGAAATTATGAATGAAGCACACCTACATTTAGCCATAAACCATTTTCCCATTATCCTGCCTATTGTTGGCTTAATACTGCTCCTAGTAGGAGGGGTTTTAAAATCAAGCATACTACAGCGAACAGCATATATGTTTTACATCTTGGCTGCGCTGCTAACTGCTGCTGCCTATTCTAGCGGAGATGCTGCTGAGCACTTCATAGAAGACCTCCCTGGAGTTGAAGAAAAATATATGGAACTACATGAAGAAGCAGCAGAGACCTTTTCGTGGATCATGTATATATTAGGTGGTTTTTCGCTGGTTGGGATTTGGGTCCACTTAAAGCAGAAGTCATTTGGGAAATGGATAGGTTACCTCACGATTATTTTAACAATAATGGCGTTGTTTTATGCCAAGGAAACAGGAACAACAGGTGGCGAAATCATGCATGCCGAAATAAGAACGGGTGCTTCTGCAACTGTAAATACGATGTACAATGATGAAGGTCATGGTGAACACCACGATGAAGATTAAACCTAAATTTTTACTAATTTAGTTCAGAACAAACTCCAAATCTGTTCTTCATTATTAGTTTCATAAATCATATAAGAGCTTATTTGGTGTGCTCATTGCTGTTTCAATAGCGGCCATTCAAACATTAACCTTTAAATCTCTTATTATGAATTCAGAATTAAAATTAACTTCAATTGGTATCAGCTACCTTAATCAAACAAGAAAATGGACTCATTTTCTATCCATTTTAGGTTTTATCATTACTGGGATTATAGTAATTGCAGCCCTGTTTTTGAGTAGTATTCTCGCCATGTTTAGTGGGATGGACAACAGTTATGGTGTAAGCGACATAGGTGCCATAGGAACAGGAACCGTAACTGTTTTTTACCTTCTTTTTGCTGCAATCTATTTTTTCCTTAATCTTTATCTGTATCGCTTTTCGATACGCATCAAAGCAGCCGTATATGAACACAATAGCGCACTACTGGAAGATGGATTGAAAAGCCTAAAATCCTATTGGAGGCTAACAGGTATTTTAACGGCAGTTGTGTTGGGTATTTATCTCCTGTTTTTCTTGATAAGTATCCTGTTTGGAGCAGCAGCTTTTGCTAGCGTATAAGACTTACAAAAAGCCCTTTTCCTGCATCCATTCGTCGTTGTACATCTTACCTACATAACGACTTCCGGAATCGTGCAGTAGGACCACAACCACATCGTTTGGACCAAAGTGTTTTTTGAGTTGCAGTACTCCCTTAACTGCAGCACCACAGGAGTTTCCGGCAAAGATGCCTTCCTCACGTGCTAACTTACGTGTATAAACAGCAGCGTCTTTGTCGGTGACTTTTTCAAAGCCATCAATTATATCAAAGTCCACATTTTCAGGCAAGATATCTTCGCCTATTCCCTCAGTGATGTAGGGGTAAATTTCCTTTTCGTCAAAAATGCCCGTTTCGTGATATTTTTTAAAAACAGAGCCATAGGTGTCAATTCCCCATATTTTAATATCAGAGTTTTGCTCTTTTAGGTATTTACCAACACCCGAAATCGTACCACCCGTACCCACTCCCACCACAAAGTGTGTGATTTTTCCTTCTGTTTGTTTCCAAATTTCAGGACCTGTTTGCTCGTAATGTGCCACAGCATTGGAGGGGTTGTCGTATTGGTTTACATACCATGCGTTTGGGGTTTCTTCCCCTATGCGCTTAGATGTCGAATAATAAGAGCGTGGATCTTCAGGCGCAACATCAGTAGGGCACACAATGACCTCTGCCCCAACGGCACGTAGTATATCAAACTTTTCTTTAGACTGCTTATCAGTGGATACACAAATCAGCTTATAGCCCTTAATAATAGCAGCTAGTGCCAATCCCATTCCCGTATTTCCTGAAGTGCCTTCAACTATCGTTCCTCCAGGTTTGAGACGTCCATCTGCCTCGGCATCTTCAACCATTTTCAAGGCCATGCGATCTTTAACAGAATTTCCAGGGTTAAAAAACTCCACTTTGGCCAACACCAAAGCATCTAATTCAGAAGTAATTTTATTTAACTTAATAAGCGGTGTATCTCCAATAGCACCTAGAATATTTTCTATGTATTGCATCTGGCAAAGGTACGTAATGGAGTTACGCTAACCAATGTCTAAGGATTGATTTTGAGTACTTGCGTGGGCGGTATACGAGAAATAATGAAAGAAGGCAATACCAAAAGCACCAAGCACACAGCTAATGTTAATCCGTTGAGCCAGAGTACCGTAGTAACATCCATATAGATGGGTACTTCCTTTACGTAATAGGTGCCGGGATCAAGGGAAATAAAGCCAGTCTGGTGCTGTAAGAACAACAAGCCCAAACCAATCAAGTTACCCCAAATAAGTCCAACACCAATCAAATAAGCGCCCTGTATAAGAAAAAGATACTGCAAAGAGCCCACTTTAGCACCCAAAACACGTGTTATCCCAATAAGCTGTGTCTGCTCCAGAATAAGCACCAATAGTGCCGTGATCATATTAACGCCCCCAACAACAATCATGATGATGATGATCAGGGATATGTTTGTGCCAAACAACCTAATCCAATTGAAAATTTCTGGGAATTGTTCTTCAATGTGCTGTACATCTACAAGGGTATCAACACTGTCATAAATGGTATTCGTATCAAGATCTAAAGTATGGTCGTCATGAAGAAAAATCTCAAAAGCCCCTACTTGATTCTCATCCCACCCATATAATGAACGAACTATATCCAAATGACCTAAAATATAGGTGTCGTCATAGTCCGAAAAACCGGTACTGAACAAGCCTATAATCGTACAGCTTCTGCGTTTGGGCATAGGTGTTTGAGAGGAAGCAAAGTAAAGCGGTACCCTATCCCCAACTTTTAAGGATAGTTTTTTTGCCAATTCTACTGAAATCCATATTTCATTCTTGGTTGGCAAGGCAATGGATTGAGACATGCCAAAAAAAGAAAAGAAATTGCTGTTGAAATTCTCATCAATCCCTTTAAAAACGATGCCGTCAAATGCGGTATTGTTTAAAATAACACCTGGTACATAGGCAACTGAATGAACTGCTGCTATATTGGGTAATTTTTGCAGTTGATTATAACAGCTAATCGCATTATCAAGTGGCTTCAGGGTTTCTTGATGCTGGCTATTGCCAAGGGCAGTTACACGGACGTGACCGCTAAAAGCTGCTACTTTATCTCCAATTTTGTTTTTAAGCCCAACACCAGTACCTAGCGCAATAAGCATGGTAATTACACCCAAAGCAATGGCAATAATTCCAATGGAAATTATGGGCCCAGAAACACTACGCTTGTGCTTGCGATTTCCAATGATACGCTTTGCAATAAACCAAATAAAACCCACTGTCTATAATTAAAGGTTAAATGTAATACTTATTGTGGCAAAGCTGCTTTTAGTCGTTCCACCATGGTAAAGACCGCTGGACAAACCGCAACGTTCTTCGCTGTTATTTGAGTTATTTGATGAAATTTCGCCCTATTGGTATGGGGGAACTCACGACAGGCTTTCGGTCGGTCTTCGTAAATACCGCAATAGTTATCTGCACCTAAAAAAGGGCAGGGCAATTGTTGTAGCACTTTATCGCCATCTTCATCCACCCTAAGGTAGGTTGTTTCAAAATCTGTTTGACGCATTTTTAAACGCTTACTTATGCGTTTAATATCTGATGGGATAAATAATGGTCCGGTAGTTTTGCAACAGTTGGCGCAGGACAAACAGTCTATTTCTTGAAAAGCTTCGTCGTGCAACTCCCCCATGATCGTGTCAAGTTGTTTGGGTTTTCGACCCCTAAGTTTTTTTAAATACTTGGCATTTTCATGCGCAACTTTGGCTGCATACTCGGGTAGCTTTTCTAGATCTATCACTACGGAATTTTAAGGTATTTATGCGTTTGCAGTGACGCCATCCATTTCGGGTTTTCCAATACGTGCCTAACTATAAGGGGAATGGCTGAATCTCTTCTGCTCCACTCGGGCTGTAGGTATAATTTGCAGCTATCGATAACTCCTAATGCTTGTTTTTCGGCAAACTGTAAATCGTCTTTGTTGTACACGATCACTTTCAGCTCATCAGCTGCAGTATATATTTCTGGTTTTGGCAGCATTCGTTTCTTTGGAGACAGACATATCCAATCCCATTTACCAGAAAGTGGATAGGCACCAGAGGTTTCGATATGGGTTTTCATACCAGCTGCTTGTAATGCCTCTGTGAGTGGTTTCATGTTCCACATAAGGGGCTCGCCACCTGTGACCACCACAGTATCGGCATAGGGTTTGGCTTGTGCAACGATCTCTTCAATACGTGTGGGTGGATGCAAATTGGCATCCCAACTTTCCTTGACATCACACCAGTGACACCCCACATCACAACCACCAATACGAATAAAAAAAGCAGCGCTGCCTTTGTGATAGCCCTCTCCTTGAATGGTATAAAAGGCTTCCATCAGGGGAAGTGCAAGGCCAGCCTCAACAGCTTTTTTAAGATCGGGTTGCATTAGCCTTGATTACGTTGGTAAGCCAACATGGTATTTTGCAACAGCATAGCAATGGTCATGGGGCCTACACCACCAGGAACAGGCGTTATATGGCTCGCCTTTTCTTTTACCGCATCATAGTGAACGTCACCAACAATGACGTACCCTTTGGGATGATTAGCATCAGGAACACGTGTAATGCCTACATCAATGATAATGGCGCCATCTTTAACCATGTCAGCAGTTAAAAAATTAGGTACGCCCAATGCGGAAACAACAATATCTGCTTCCTTGGTAATAGCGGCAAGGTTTTGTGTTCTGCTGTGCGTCAGGGTAACCGTAGCATTTCCAGGATTCCCTTTTTCAGAAAGTAAAATACTCATGGGTCTGCCTACAATATGACTGCGTCCAATGACGACTGCGTGTTTTCCGCTAATATCTAGCTTGTAACGCTTGAGAAGCTCCATGATTCCGAAAGGAGTTGCAGGAATAAAAGTTTCCATACCTAATGCCATTTTACCAAAATTGGTTGGATGAAATCCATCTACATCTTTATTTGGATTAATGGCATGAAGCACCACTTCCTCATCAATGTGCTTGGGAAGGGGCAGCTGTACAATAAAGCCGTCGAGCAGGGGGTCGTTGTTGAGTTTTTCGATAGTCTCGAGAAGTGCATCTTGGGATATGTTGTCCTCAAGCTTTATAAGCGTTGAGTCGTATCCTATACGCTCACACGATCTGACCTTGCTACCTACATAAGTAAGGCTTGCACCATCATTACCAACAAGCACTGCTGCCAAATGTGGCGGACGCTTTCCTGCTTCTTTAATTCCTTTTACCTGTACAGAAAGTTCTTCCTTAATCTGATTTGAGGTAGTCTTTCCGTCTAATATTATACTCATTTTCCAAACATTTGCATCAGCTTGGAGGATTTACCTCCGCGCATCATTTTCATCATCTTACTCATTTGCTCAAACTGTTTCACCAGCTTGTTAATATCTTCCATTTGAAGCCCAGCGCCTTTAGCAATACGCTTTTTGCGACTGTAATTCAACAACTTGGGCTGTTGACGTTCTTTGGGTGTCATGGATTGTATTAAGGCTTCTACTCCCTTAAAAGCATCTTCATCTATTTCTGCCCCGTTGAGTGCCTTGCTAGCTCCTGGAATCATTCCTGCCAAATCCTTCATAGAACCCATGCGCTTCACTTGATTGAGCTGACTTAAAAAGTCGTCATAGCCAAATTGATTCTTGGCAATTTTCTTTTCAATTCGCTTTGCTTCTTCTTCATCAACTTGTTCTTGAGCGCGCTCTACAAGAGACACAACATCACCCATACCCAAAATACGATCAGCCATCCTGTTAGGGTGGAATACATCCAGGGCAGCTACTTTTTCGCCTGTACCAATAAACTTAATGGGCTTATCTACAACCGATTTGATTGATAAGGCAGCTCCACCACGGGTATCGCCATCCATTTTTGTAAGCACGACCCCATCAAACTGGAGTAAGTCGTGAAATGCTTTGGCAGTATTCACGGCATCTTGCCCCATCATGGCATCAACCACGAATAGTGTTTCGGAAGGATTTACTGCCTTGTGAATGTTGTGAATCTCTTGCATCAATGCTTCATCCACAGCCAAGCGACCTGCAGTATCAATTATTACGACATTATATTGGTTTGCTTTGGCGTGTTGCAATGCCTTTTTGGCGATGTCAACAGGATTCTTATTTTCGGGTTCTGCAAATACAGCAACTTCAATTTGTTCTCCTAAGATTTTTAATTGATCAATAGCGGCAGGTCTATATATGTCACAGGCCACTAATAATACGCGCTTGGATTGTTTTTCCTTGAGGTGCTTGGCGAGTTTGGCTGAACAAGTTGTTTTACCAGAACCTTGCAAACCACTCATTAGCACTACGGCAGGCTTACCAGCAACAGATATATCTTGCTTTTGCCCACCAAGTAGGTCGGTTAATTCATCCTGAACAATTTTAATTAATAACTGGCCTGGGTGTAAATCTGACAATACCTTCTGACCAATGGCTTTTTCTTTTACTCGCTGGGTAAACGATTTGGCGATTTTGAAATTAACATCTGCATCTAGCAATGCACGCCGAATTTCTTTCATGGTTTCGGCTATATTAATTTCTGTTATGCGCCCATGCCCTTTAAGGGTTTTTAAGGCAGCATCTAAGCGTTTACTAAACTGTTCAAACATGGAATAAGCTAAAAGGCTAAATTAAGAAATATACTTCTTATGCATTAGAAATATAGCAATAACATGCGGGATGGTGATAGCAGCCAAAAAAGCAAAGAATAATGAAGTCATAGAGATGGTTTCGTTATCAACAAATAAAACAGCAACTGTAAGCCCTATTAAGGACAAAAGCCAGTATGGAATGGCCGATGTAATATAAGATCGGATGGGGCTGGAATCATATGGATATAAAACAGACGCTTGATCTTTAAGCGATGGCAAACTGTGCCAAAGAACAAAATAAACCGAAAAAGACCATATAAGAGAGGTTTGAGAAAAAAGAAAGAGCAGGCTTAGTAAGCCTATGGTCTGCACAAACAACTGCGATTTGATTTGCTTGAAATTGATAATCAATAAAAATGTTGTGAGTATAGATGCAAATATGGTAAATCGATCAAAAAAGAAATAGGGAGGCTGTTGTTGTGTAATTTCAAAAATAATATTTGCAGTATGTAATTTGTGAGTGTAAAACAAAAGGGCAAAAAGCAAAGAACCAAAGGCGGCATAGAAAATATACAACTTTACGGATTTGACAATCGTTTTTTGATACCATTGCTGCTCGCCAAAATGAAATGAACTGATAATTACAAACAACAACAAAGAAGCTAGAGGGAAACTGTAGAGCGCAAATACCATGACAAAAACAAACAAAATATAAATACCAAATAAGTAGCTAAACTGGTGCTTACTTACTGTTCTTTTAATTTTTGAGGCGATATATAAATCATTTGCACCATGAATGATGCCTATTGTTAACACATTGACAGCAGCTAAAAAGCTCAATATGCCATCCGGCAGTACAGCACCTAAACCTGTACAAATCAGTGTGATAAGAATTTTTAAAATATCGAAATGATTAATTTTGACCATGTTTTGTTAACAAATTCACAAAATATTTATTCAAATATATACAGTTTGTTTAATTTTTTTTAACTTGCCATCAACAAAATATAATTAAAAAATTATGACACTTACTAATTTTATTTCATTTATTGGAAATGCGGATCTTAGTGATCCAGTTAATTTTACTTTCTTTTTAGGTACAATGGCAATGACAGCTGCTTCAGCTTTCTTTTTCCTATCCTTACCTCAATTTGATAGTAAATGGAGAACCTCAATTTTGGTTTCAGGTTTGATCACTTTCATTGCAGCAGTACATTACTACTACATGAGAGAGGCTGCTACTTCTGGAGGAGTAACAACTGAAATCCGTTATATCGACTGGATACTTACGGTACCGTTAATGTGTGTTGAGTTCTATTTAATTCTTAAGGCTGCTGGCGCAACAACCAAACACCTCAAGACTTTAATCTGGGCTTCACTTGTTATGCTCGTAACAGGGTACTTTGGTGAAGTTGCTGACAGTAGCACTGCTATGCCTGCATTATGGGGTCTTGCTTCTGGTATTGCTTATTTCTACATCGCATACCTAATCAAGTATGGTGAGCTAGCTAAGCTTGCAGCATCTGCTGGTGGAGCGGTTGAAAAAGCACATAAGACATTAACACTATTTGTATTAATCGGTTGGGCTATTTACCCATTAGGTTATATGTTAGGTACTGCTGATGGTCAGTGGTATTCATTCATCACTGCTATCAATTTAGATATGGATGTTGTTTACAACATTGGTGATGCTATCAACAAAATTGGTTTTGGTTTAGTAGTTTACGCTGCGGCGGTTGCTTCTAAAAAATAAGTAAAAACCTAAATAGTATTTAAAAAGCCTCGATTTTCGAGGCTTTTTTTTTTACATTCTTTCCGGAGCATCAATACCCAAAAGACCAAGGGCGTTAGCAATAACATCCGCTACAGCAGTACACAAAGACACCCTGAAGGATTGCTGGGTCTTATCCGCAACAAGGATGGGCACTTCTTGGTAGTATGAATTAAACTGCTTCACCAACTCATATAAGTAATTGGCAATCAATGCTGGGCTGTATTGTTTAGCTGAAGCCTCGATAGCAGAAGGGAATTGAAGCAAGGTCTTCAACACCGTCTTTTCTTTTTCGTGTAGTGAAGTGACCTCAGTCATATCAAAATCCGTTTCCGAAGACTTACGTAAAATAGATTGAATACGCGCGTGCGTATATTGTATAAATGGGCCCGTATTTCCTGTGAAATCTACAGAAGCCTTAGGATCAAACAAGATGCGTTTCTTTGGATCTACTTTAAGGATGTAATATTTCAAAGCCCCCATGCCAATAGTGTGATAAAGCGATTCCTTTTCCGCTTCAGACAGTCCGTCTAGCTTTCCCAACTCTTGGGAAATCTGCTTGGCTGTATCTCGCATTTCGGTCATAAGCGCATCGGCATCCACTACCGTTCCTTCACGACTTTTCATCTTTCCGCTTGGCAAGTCGACCATACCATAGCTTAGGTGATGTAAATGATCTGCCCATGCATAGCCCAATTTCTTTAACACAAGGAACAATACCTTAAAATGGTAATCTTGTTCATTTCCTACCGTATAAACCATACCCTTCATATCGGGGTGATCGGCATAACGCAGGCGTGCTGTGCCAAGGTCTTGTGTCATGTATACGGAAGTTCCATCAGAACGAAGCAGTAGTTTTTCATCTAAACCTTCGTCAGTTAAATCTATCCAAACAGATCCATCTGATTTTCTGAAAAACACGCCTTTATCAAGCCCTTCCGTGACAATTTCTTTCCCCAATACATAGGTATTGCTTTCATAGTAGTAGGAATCGAAGTGAACCCCCAAACGTTTGTAGGTTTCATCAAAACCTTCGTACACCCAAGCATTCATTTTTTCCCACAAAGCAATAACAGCTGCGTCTTTTTGCTCCCAACGGATTAGCATATCCTTGGCCTGTAACAAGATGGGGGCTGTGTTTTTAGCCGTTGCTTCATCACAACCAGCAGCCATCATATCAGCTATTTCCTTTTTGTAATGTTGGTCAAAAAGCACATAGTATTTACCGACTAATGCATCGCCCTTTAACTTGGCAGTTGTTGGCGTTTCGCCATTTCCAAACTGCTCCCATGCTACCATAGACTTGCAGATATGAATTCCCCTATCGTTGATAATTTGAGTGGTGTGTACGTTTTGGCCGTTGGCAGACAATATGTTGGATACCGAAGCCCCTAATAAATTATTTCGAATATGACCAAGGTGCAGTGGCTTGTTGGTGTTTGGCGAGGAATACTCAACAAGTATTTTATCAGCTGCTACATCAACATTTTTAATTCCAAAATGTGTGTCGGCATGAATTTCTTTCAATGCTTTGATGTAATATGCTGGCGATATTTGAATATTTAAAAAACCTTGTACCACATTATAAGAAGCTATTTCCTCAATTTCGGCTTGAAGATAATCGCCTAACTCCGCTGCCAAATCAGCAGGTTTTTTAGGCACTAGTTTCAATAGGGGAAATACCACAACAGTCAAATCACCTTCAAATTGAGGTTTGGTGGGCTGAATTTCAATGCTATCTGCTGTTTTATCGTACTGTTTGGAAAAGTATGCAGCAAGCTGTTCTTTAATGATATGTTCCATATACGTATATCATGTGCAAAGATAAGGGATTCCAACAGGTTGCAACGCATTTATCCTATCTTTGTAATATGCTAGCAAATGTATCGTATAATAACAAAACCCAGCGCGAATCCATAGATACGCTGGTTGGCAAACCCTTTACGCTAATAAACAGACTTAAATTAGGTGGTGTGGGTTCGCCCAAACTGCATGTGGTTTCCAGTAGTAAAGAAATTGACTCCTTGTTTGTTCTGGATCACAATGACAATACCTGTAATATTGAACTCCGTCCAAACGGCATCATTCTTCGCTTTAGATCCCTACTTGAAACTTACGGCTTGATTATTCCCTATTATAAACTCACCCTGTTTAAAGGTTCTGGAGAGGCCTACAGCATTCACATGGAGCATCACAAGGTTAGCATCTCATCAAAATCTAAAAGTGTGCGAGAATTTTTCAAAAAGATTCAGCAGCAAAAAGCCAGTATTTCAGGAAACTACCTTTAGTATACTTCTGCCAGCATACAGCGAACACTGCCGCCTCCCAAATCTTCGATGGTCGGGATAGGGCTATGGACAAGCTTAACATACTGCTGCAACTGTGCAATTTGCTGGGAAGTAAGCGCCTCATAAGCGCGCGTACTCATCACCAAAAGCATCTTACCGCCTGCTGCTGAAAGTGCTAACATATTGCCTGCAAATTGGGAAATTTGTTTCTCTGTAAGTGCAACAACTTCTTTACCAGAAAAGGTAAGACGGTCTTGTAGCAAGGCCCGCTCGACAGGGTCATCAACAGCATCCAAGCAAACAAGAGCAAAACGGGGAGCTACCACCATCATAACGTTGGTGTGGTATATAGGTAAGCGCTCTTCCCCAACCGTTTGATAGGCATTAAAAGCTATGGGGGTAAAATCAAATTTTTTGCAAAAAAGATAAAACAATTCAGCATCGGTGCGTGGCGAAAGTGCGGCATATGCAATGCTGTTTTGATGATCAAGGACCATACTTCCTGTGCCTTCCAAAAACTGATGTTTCTGTTCATAGGCAGAATAATCAACCGTATTGTTTATTTCATATCCATCTTTGCTAAGTGCTTTAAATATGCGATCAGAACGTTCAACTCTTCGGTTTTTGGCAAACATGGGGAATAAAACCAATTGACCGTTACCCAAAAGTGCAAACCAGTTGTTTGGAAAAAGGGCATCAGGCGTGTCGGGCGTTGCCGTATCTTGAACAATGGTAACATTTATATTATTAGCCAGTAAACAAGATACTAGGGAATCGAATTCCGATTGGGCCTGCATGAGCGACGCAGCAGCAGACAGGGAGGTATGCTTTTGATAATAATTATTTGCAGCGGTTTGCTCATTGGCACGAAAGCTGGCCGGGCGTACCATCAAGACGTGATTGGTAGGTTTCATGGAGTACGGGATAAGGGCAGGGTAACGCAGCGAAACAAACCACCTTGTTTTCCAATTTCATCAAAATCAACTTCTTCTACGGTAATGTCGTGTTGGCGTAGCCAAGTATTTAATCGAAGAAAGGAGGTGTTTGACACAACTACTGTTGGACTGATCGATACCACATTACACATCATCTGACTCATCTCTAGAGCTGATACTTCAAATATGTTAGCATCACCAAAATGGGCGACCAACCAATTGTAGGCATCCATATCAGCAAAGCCTTCAGGGCAAGTCAAGGCAAAACTTTTCCCCACTGGCTGAAAACAACAATCCAAGTGCAATGCATTCTTGTGTGGAATCGTATTTGACTTATTAAGCTCAAACGCCTTAACTTTTTTATTGGGAAAAGCCTGTTGCAAAGCGGCAACAGCGGCCTTATTTGTTCTTGCTGTAAGTAATTTTGCGTAATCTGGACGGGTTGAGATACCTACATAAATATATTCGTTGTGAACTATGACATCACCGCCTTCAACGTGCACTTCCTTTGAAAAAACCAATTGCTGAGAACTTGGAATTTGTGCCAATAATGAAGTTAACCCTGCCAATTCTTTTTCACGATGTGGGATAATGTTGGCACGTACAAAAATATCGTCTACCACAAAACCCAAATCGCGAGCGAATATTTGATTGCAATCCACGACATTGTCGGGACGAAGCACAGTTATACCATAGCGCAAAAAAACATGTTCAAGGTCACTTAAGGCACGCTGTAAAGCTGCTTTTTTAGGAAAGGTTCCAGCGAGTATGTGCTTTTTGGAAGTGGGATCGTATAAATCTTGGATATTGGGCGGAGCGCCCATAGCAGCTGCTGTACCCAACAATACGTGGGTAAGCGTTTGCGTCTCTGAATGTATACAGAGTTTTATCCCATGACTTATCGTTTATTCAATGGCACAAATGGTCTTTGGTTTTGCCCTACATATATCTGTCTAGGGCGACCAATAGGTTCTTTATTTAATCGCATTTCACGCCATTGGGCGATCCAACCGGGCAAACGACCAAGTGCAAACATAACCGTAAAGGTTTCCGTAGAAATTCCCATAGCTCTATAAATAATACCAGAGTAAAAATCAACATTAGGGTAAAGTTTACGATCTGCAAAGTAAGGATCATTTAACGCGGCTTGTTCTAATTTTTTAGCAATTTCCAATACAGGATCAACTATACCAAGGTTTTCAAGCACTTCATTGGCGGCTTTCTTAATGATACGTGCCCGTGGGTCAAAGTTTTTATATACCCTGTGTCCAAAGCCCATCAATCGGAAAGGATCACTTTTATCTTTGGCCTTAATCATGTATTTATCAATATCTCCCCCGTCTTGACGTATGTCTTCAAGCATTTCAACAACAGCTTGGTTTGCACCTCCGTGTAACGGACCCCAAAGGGCTGATATACCAGCAGCTACAGATGCAAAAAGGCCTGCATGTGACGATCCAACAATACGAACCGTTGAGGTAGAACAATTTTGTTCGTGCTCTGCGTGCAATATCAAAAGCTTATTTAGCGCTTGGTCTATAATTGGATTGGCAACGTATTCTTTGTTGGGTTTGCGGAACATCATGCGTGCGATATTCTCCACATAGCCTAGGGCATAATCGCCATATTTGAGCGGAAGACCTGATTTTTTTCTAAATACCCAAGCGACCAAAACAGGAAGCTTGCCCATAATACGGACTATAGCTCTGTACATTTCATCTTCGCTTTCAACATCAAAGGTCTTGGGGTTAAATGCTGTTAGTGCACTTGTAAGCGAAGACAATACGCCCATTGGGTGTGCAGCACTTGGAAAGCTTTCAAGAATCTTCTTTAAGTCCTCATCAATATAGGACTCTTCTTTTATGTCTACTAAAAATTTATCAAGCTGTTCTGAGGTGGGAAGCTCACCGAAAATCAATAAAAAGGCAACTTCTAAAAAATCAGCATTTTTTGCCAAATCTTCAATGTCATATCCACGATAGCGAAGCACCCCTTTTTCTCCATCCAAAAAAGTAATGGCGCTTTGGCAAGAACCTGTATTCTTAAAACCTGGGTCAAGAGTTATCAGGTTTGTTGCAGCACGCAGGGACTTGATGTCGATTGCAAGTTCGTCTTCAGTTCCTTCAACCAAAGGGAATTCAACTGACTTACCATCATAGGATAATTTTGCAAATTTTGCCATTTTTTAATTTCGATAATATAATTAAAGCTTCACTTTAAACGCTTTATCTTGAGGATAAAACGCGATTCTTCCTAACTCTTCTTCAATACGTAACAACTGGTTGTATTTTGCCATACGGTCACTTCGTGATAGTGAACCTGTTTTGATTTGACCTGTGTTTAACGCAACAGCTAAGTCTGCAATCGTATTGTCTTCTGTTTCTCCAGAGCGATGCGACATCACACAGGTATAGCCTGCGTTTTGTGCCATTTGAACTGCCGCTATGGTTTCGGATAAAGAACCAATTTGATTTACCTTTATCAAAATGGAGTTTGCTATATCTTCTTCTATACCACGGTTTAAGCGGGTTACGTTTGTGACAAATAAATCATCACCAACCAATTGTGCTTTATCGCCAATTTTCTCTGTGAGGTATTTCCATCCTTCCCAGTCATTTTCGTCCATACCGTCTTCAATAGAAATAATAGGGTATTTTTCTGCCAATGAAGCAAGGTAGTCTGCTTGCTCTTGAGAAGAACGTACTTTTCCGCTTTCTCCTTCAAATTTTGAGTAATCATACTTACCGTCTACATAAAATTCAGCAGCAGCACAATCT
>Ga0228666_1000088_pt1 | contig 66379 bp, 43 predicted proteins | sample 80DmetaG_FD_182702 | JGI IMG/M metagenome (GOLD analysis project Ga0228666, IMG submission 182702) | Seawater microbial communities from Monterey Bay, California, United States - 80D | ecosystem: Environmental > Aquatic > Marine > Coastal | place: USA: California | collected 2016-10-11 | reverse complement strand
CTCAAGAACGCAAGAGCTTAGAAGCGTCTGCTATTAAAAACGCCCCCGTTATTGATGGAATCCTTTCAGAAGAAATCTGGAACGATTTAAATCCTGCAACTGACTTTTCGATTATTTGGCCCGAAACGCGCCAAGGTAAGAATATACCTGAAGAATATGAGACTACTGCTTATGTAGGCTACGATCAAAATGCGATTTACGTCGCTGCAACTTTAAAACATCCAAATCCCAATAAGATGCCCAAACAGTTTAGTCAGCGTGATGATATTTGGGATGTAAATGCGGAAACTTTTTTTGTGACCTTCAATACATACAATGATGATTTAAACTTTTTTGGTTTTCAGATAACAAGCGCTGGTACAGTTGGTGATGTGTATTCTTCAGGACCTATAGCGTCAGATGATTTTTTATATGATACTGTATTTGATGCCAAAGTACACATCAGTTCAGATGGTTGGAGTGTAGAAATGGTAATCCCTTACAGTGCACTTCGTTTTCCAGAAAAAGAGGTACAACTATGGGGCTTGAACTTTGGAAGAAAAATCCAAAGTTTGGATGAAACTTACGTTTGGAGTCCTGTTAATGTCAATGAGTTAAAATATCATGAGTCCAATGGAACGCTCACTGGAATTGAGAATATTAGCCCTCCCGTAAGACTGTTTTTTTATCCCTATGTTCAGTCATCAATTAATCTTCGAAAAGGAATAAGGCCTGCATCTTCTTATACAGCGGGTATGGATGTAAAATACGGGATAAGTAGCAGTTTTACATTAGACGCATCTCTGATTCCAGATTTTGGCCAAGTTGCCTTTGATAACGTAGAACTAAATCTTGGTCCATTTGAGCAACAGTTCTCTGAAAATAGGGCTTTTTTTACTGAAGGCGCTACCCTTTTTGAGATTGCAGACGGGGGTATGGGAGGTGGATCGTTTTTTTACAGTCGGAGGATTGGAGAAAAAGTTTCAGTAGACGATGATTTATTAGAGAATGATGAGCAGGTTTTTAATTTTGATGACACCCCACAACTATTAAATACGGTTAAGGTTACTGGAACAACAAGCAAAAATCTAAGCATAGGTTTCTTAAATGCCATTACTGACAAGGTAGATGCTGAAATCCAAAACTCATCTTCAAATCAAAGAAGAAAACAAACCATACAGCCTTTAGTAAACTACAATGTAATTTCCTTATCTCAGCAACTGTTAAATGACTACTCATCGGTTAGTGTACTCAACACCAATAAAACTGGAAGTGATGGTTTGTATGGAAACAATGTGGCATTTGTAGCAGACCTGTTTGATGACAATAGAGACTTCAACATTAAAATGAAAGTTTTTGGTAGTAAAACACCAAAAAAAAACAGTGACAACGGATTTAGAGCGGGTATAAACCTAAGTGAGTTAAAAGGGAACTTTAGATACAATGTCAGTTGGTGGGGTGTTGATAAACATTACAAGCAGAATGAATTGGGATATTTTAATTTTATAGACCATCAAAGTTATGCTGTAAGAATAAGTTATCAACTCCTTAATGAGTATGGCTTTCTAAGAAAGTATAGCAACTACTTAAGATTTAACGACACACATACCTTTCACTCTTTTGATAGAAAGTTTTGGGGTCTCAGATTTGGAAATGATTTCTCAACACAAAATTTAATGGTTTTTGAGGCTGATTTTGCCTACAACTCAATTACTAAAAATTTTGATGAACCTAGAGTCTATAATCGCTTTATTTTTGAACCAGAAAATTTTCAAGTAAAACTAGGTGTGCAATCCAATAAAAACAAAGACTTTTCATATAAAATTCAATGGAATAATTTTTCTTATTTCGATGAAGATTATGATGAAAATTGGTCTCAAAACAGACTTAATATTTCTACGCTTTATCGTTTTTCAGAACAATTTTCACTCACAATAAAGTCCAACCATCGTAGTTTTAAAGACGATGTTGGATATCTTAAAACAATAAATCAAGATATTTATTTTGGCAGAAGAGGTATTCGATCTGTGGAAAACAACATTAACCTTAGCTACTTTTTTGATAGCAAGAAATGGATTAACCTCAGGCTAAGAAATTATTGGAGCAGGGCCAAATACGATCAGACTCTGTTTCGACTAAATGATAACGGAAAACGTACCGAAACAGACTATTCAATTTTAGATTTTGATCCAGACACAAATTTCAACATCTGGAACCTGGACATTAATTTTGAGTGGTGGTTTGCCCCTGGAAGTAATTTGGTGTTGTTGTACCGAAACCAATTGTTCAATAGAGACACGGCCACGGAACTGGATTATCTCAAAAGCTTAGGCAATCTTTTTGATCAAACCACGCAGCACCAATTTTCGCTACGAATAAACTACTTGATTGACTTTAATAGCCTGCGAAAGAAAAATAAATCATCCTGATTTTTCTATCTTCAGTATTACTCTCTTTCACAATAACTCGATAAAATCTGTTATAATATGGCTAATTTTTGACTACTTCTAGTAAGTAAATCAATTACTTTAGTAAATTCCATCTTCTTCCTAATTTTAACTCACTTAAAAGTTCAGTAAAAACTAAGATTTTAAAAACCGTCTCATATGATTACTCGTTATCTTATATTTATTTTGGCAATCCTATGCTTTTCTAATCTTCAGGGGCAACCTTCCAAAAAACCAAATGTAGTGCTTATCATAATTGATGACTTAAACGATTTTCCTGAAGGTTTCTATGGACATCCACAGGCTAAAACGCCACACATGAAAGCTTTGGGAGTCTCTAGTACACGATTTAAACATGCCTATTCAAACAACCCTATGTGCGGCCCCTCACGAGCGAGTATGTTTACGGGTGTATACCCACACAACGCATCTCATTTTTGGATGAAATCGTGGTTAGATAACGAAGTGCTGGCCAACACCAAGACCATTATGGAAAAATTTAAAGATGATGGCTACCATGTAATTGGAAGTGGCAAAGTCCTTCATCACAACAAAGAGGATGTGTGGTCTGAATTTAAATACAAAGCAGATTACAGCCCCTTTGTTTACGCAGGCGATTATGACCGTAAGAAAAAGCCTATCTCTCATCCTGATGTACCCGCTCCTTTTAGAACCAATCGTATCGTTGATGGACTCAATATGGGGGGTGGTTTTATAGATGGTTCTTATGGCCCTATGAAAAACTTTGGGGAACAAACTTTCAATGGCGAACGGCTATGGTGGGTCTATGGCGGGTTTCGAAGTGGGAAAGAACTAAAATATCATAATGATAAAGACCGTGATTTAACGCCCGATGAATTAAATGCACAATGGGCTGAAAAGCGCCTCTTGGAGTTGGCTAAAGAAGACCAGGACGCTCCTTTTTTCTTGTCAGTTGGGTTTCTTCGTCCGCACACCCCGCTTATAGCCCCTCAAAAATATTTTGACATGTATCCTCTAGACAGCATTCAGTTGGCAGATATTTTACCCGGTGATAAAGAAGATACTTTTCTGCATTTGGTAGACCAGTTTGAAACAAAAAATAGAAGAACCAGATCGGTTGAAATGTTTGAAAATCTGGAAGCCTCTTATAAAGATCCAAACGAAGGCTTAAAGCGTTTTACGCAAGCTTACTTGGCCTGTGTAACCGCTGTTGATGACAATGTAGGTCAAGTGATGCATGCTATTAACAATACTTCGCTCAAAGACAATACGATTGTAATATTGACGAGTGACCACGGTTGGACTATGGGAGAGAAAGATCACATTTACAAAAACTCATTATGGGAAGAAAGCACAAGAGTACCTCTAATTATTCGAGTTCCAGATATGACTGTGCCAAATACGGTCGTTGAGCATCCTGTTTCTTTAATAGATGTATATCCTACTCTTTTGGAATTGGCAGGAATTGATCTAGAAACGCGAAAAAACAAAAAAGGGCATGGACTAGATGGGTATTCTCTTGCTCCTTTTTTAAAAAATCCAAATACAGATAATTGGCAAGGTCCAGAGGGGGCTTTGTCAGTAGTTTACAGTTCGGATTTAAATAAAAACATCCCAGAAAATCATCACTATTCAATACGCACAAAAGACTATCGCTACATCGTATACAACACTGGGCAAGAGGAGTTGTATGATAAAAATTTAGATCCAAAAGAACGAAACAATCTAATTTTTGGTAAATCACATCCCAAGACAACAAATATGAGAGCTTTGATGAAAAATATTACTTACCCAATGGTGCCGCAAGGAATTACATTGATTGAAGACAACTAAGTCTTTACTTTTTAATAGAGAAATACACTTCTATTTCTGCTTAAAAATTGTATTTTTAAGAAAACAAATAAGTTGCAACTCAAGTATTCCATAACCGAAAACGAAGATCACCAGAGTTTTTTTGTTGAGCGAAAAACCATACCCTATTTCGGAGTAGATTGGCACTATCATGAAGAATACGAATTGTTGTATCCTATCATCGGAACTGGGGTACGTATTGTTGGGGATTGCATGGAGTATTTTAATGAAAATGAATTGGTTCTTTTGGGAAGTCAGTTACCTCATTTATTTAAAAATGAAGTGCATGATTCTTCAGAAGAGGTGGACTATATTGTTATCAAATTTAGCCCCTCTCTGATCCATTCTTTCGTGGATCATTTACCCGAATTTTCCAATATAAAAACAATGCTTGAAAAGGCCCGAAGGGGTCTTATTTTTCAATCCATGGACAGCTATGTTCTACTGGATGACATCATTCGTATTTGTGAGTCTAGTGGTGCAAATCGTTTGATTCAATTGCTAAAAACACTGGATCGATTGTCTCGTATTGAAAACACACGACATTTGGCATCAGAAAACTTTAATCCAGCCACAGGAAATATCGAAAAGGAGGATCGGCTTCAACGCATTATAAACTTTATATCTGAAAATTACGTTCGTGAAATCAGTCTTCAGGAGCTATCAGACTTGGCTTTTATGACAACCAATTCGTTCTGTCGGTTCTTTAAAGAACGAACGGGTAAAACAGCTTTTCAATTTATACGAGAATATCGAATCAGTAGGGCATGTCAAATGATTATTAACAGTCGAAAATCTATTTCACAAATCTGTCATGACACGGGTTTTAACTCGTTTTCGAGTTTCAACCGAGTTTTTAAGGCTGTAAAGGGAATATCAGCCAGTGAATATAAGAGCAAATATCAAAGACTGAACAATATTTCCTCTTAGCTCAAACTATTTGAGTAACCAAGAATCACAGAAGCCAAGATGAGAACCACCAAGCCAACGAGCAATACGTTAAACGGTTTTTTTGCCCCTTTCCACTCACCCGATCTATATGCCCAAATGTTACTTACAATCAGTGATAACCCTAACAACATGGGCCAACCGACAATATTACCTAGGTTATTTTCTGAAGCACCGTTCATGAGTGCGGCACCTTGGCCATATAGGCCCAATGCTGCAAACCAACACAAACCAGCAATAATAGACCACATATAGGCCTTTTTAGATCCTGCTACCGAAAAGTTGGACCAGCTATTATTTTTGACAATTAGTACAAGGCTATACAAAGCATTCATAGCATAGGCCCCGATAAATACAATCAGCCAAGCAATCAAACTTGCATTGCGACCATTGATTCCATAATTCTCCGCAATTAGTGTAACATCGTCGTTCACGTTTGTATGACCAACTGCCAACAGCGATGATAATGCACCACAAACAACTGCGATAATAATGCCTTTTATAATATTACCGCCCGATAGAGATGATGTGCCTTGCATCTTGTCGCGATCTATACCTGCTTTTGCCGTCAATACCACACCAATAATGGTGATACCAAGCCCTGCTATTACATAAGGAAATTGAGGTAAGCTGGTTGCATTTGGGTTTTGAAGCAGTGGAATAAGTGCACCCAGCGTTCCAGCTATACCCATTACAATACCCATAGTTAAAGACAAACCAATATAAGGCACACTAACACCAAACATAATACCGCCAATTCCCCAAAGAAAGCCAAACAATATGGCAATAGATGCAGCACGTTGAGCAACTGGATCTGCAAAAACTTCTTCAATTACCGGCATATAACCAGAAACGGATAAGCAAGTCCACAACAAAGGAAAAAGTACCATAGCAATAGACACATGAACCAACCACCAGTTTTCCCATTTCAGTGGTGACATATATTTCATACCAACACCAAATGATCCCTGAAAAAAGCTAGCAACAATAATCAATAAAAAAGGTAAAACAATAGATTCCATGTCTGTATAATTTTAGTTTTTAAGTTGTTTTGTGATTTCTTTATAAGCATTAAGGATTATACCAACGTCAACTGAATAGGATATGTACTGAACACCGAGGTCACGCCATTTGTGCGCATCAGATGGACTTTCGCAAAAAGTGCCTATAATTTTGTTGTTGGCTTTGGCAAGTGCAACTGCTTTTTGCATTTTTGAAACAACAAGTGGGTGGTGCACTTCTCCAGGAACACCACATGATTGTGACAAATCATAAGGTCCTAGAAAAATAACGTCAATCCCATTAATGCTGATGATTTCAGCTAAGTTTTCAATGCCTGCCAATCCTTCGATGTGCACTATGGTTAGTGTGTTTGATTCAGCTGAAGAAAAATAGGTTTGTTTCTCTGTATTCGTATAATCCGCAGCTCTTACATACCTGCACATACCCCGTTCGCCTTGTGGATGAAAATAACAGGACTTCACTACTTCTTGGGCATCTTCTTTTGTACTCACTTGGGGTACCTGAATGGAATGTACACCTACATCAAGTACTCGCAATATATTTGCAGGGTTATTTTCGGTTACACGAACAACGACCTCTAGGTTTTGGGCTTTAGCCGCACGACTGATATTTTGAACACTTTCTACACTAAGTGGTCCGTGCTCCATATCTAAAATAACAAAGTCAAAGTTTGCCAGTGCTGCAATTTCCACTACGCTAGGGTCTTGAAGTTTACAAAAAGGACCATAAACGGATTCCCCATTTAAAAGCCGTGACTTTAAATTGTTTTTAGTCATACTACAATGCTACTGACACCCGTTTTTTAACCAGGTAATCTTCTAATGCCAAGTGTGAACAGTCATGCCCGATACCACTGTTTTTGATGCCACCATGAGGCAAGTATATGGCATATTTTACCCCATTGACTTGAACCTCACCAAATGCGAGCTGCTCTGAAAAACGATGGATGCGATCGCTGTTATTGGTGAAAATATAAGAAGCCAACCCAAACTCAGTATCGTTCGCAAGCATTAATACTTCTTCGTCTGTTTCAAATGACATAAATGGGGCGATAGGACCAAAGGTTTCCTCCCTAAACAGGCGCATTTCTGTGGTCATTCCTGAAATTACGGTGGGCATCATCCAATTTCCATCTTTCATTCCTTGAGGAATTTCTCCTCCCGCTAACAGAACGCCTCCTTTTTCTTTGGCATCATTGATCAAATCAAACATGCGATCTCTGTCATTTCTTGTGACCATAGGTCCCATGTCAGGTTTTTGGTCTATACCAAAACCAAGCTTAAGACTTTTAACGCGTTCAACATATTTTTCTAAAAACGAATTATACAAGCTCTTGTGCACAAAAAATCTGTTGGCAGCAACGCAAATCTGACCACTATTACCAAATTTTATTCCGATTGCCAAATCGAGTGCTTTGTCAATATCTGCATCTTCAAATACAATAAATGGCGCATTACCGCCAAGTTCCATACTCAGTTTTTTGATAGATGTAGCACTGTCTGCGATCACACGTTGACCAGTAGCCGTCGACCCTATCATGGTCAAGACAGAGGGTATTTTACTTTTGCTAAGCTTAGTTGCAACTTCGCTAGTAGGCCCAGACAAAATATTGACCACACCAGCTGGAAAATCAATATCATGTATGATTTTACCTAAAATATAAGCTGAAAGTGGCGACAATGCAGAGGGTTTAATAATAATAGAACATCCAGAAGCCAAGGCGGGGCCTAGTTTAAAACCCACATTGAGTAGCGGAAAATTCCAAGACAAATATGCGACTGCTACCCCAGCGGGTTGTTGAATCATTTTGTGGGTATGGGTATTTTCGTAATCTGGGATTTGCTCATCACGTAAATTTTTCATGGCGTTAGGATACCACTCTAAAGCATTGACTACCGCTTCAATGTCCTCCCAAGCAGCGTCATAGGCTTTACCCATTTCATAAACAATAGCAGATCTAAGCAAGTGTTCGTTTTTAAGAACGGCTTCTCTGAGCTTTAACATCCATTGGGTACGTTCTGACAAAGAGCATTTTGACCAAAACTCGAATCCTTTTTGGGCAGCTTCTAGTGCCTTTTCAGCATCCGCTTTCCCTGCTTCTGCAATTTGAGCTATGGGTTTGCCGTCAGCTGGGCAAATAACATCCGACCTGGTTTTGGATACACTATCTACCAACGCCCCGCCGATATACATTTTATGATAACCGAAATCCATATTTTTTTATTTCAATAATTCTTTAATATCAGCAACCCCGTTCGTTGGATTGGTAAATTTATGAAGCGCATCTGGGTTAACTTCTAGTCCCAGTCCAGGACTGTCTGGCACTTGTATTATTCCATTTTCCATTTCTAATATAGGAAATGTAAGCTGCTCTCGCAACGCATTCTCTGTCTGATCAAATTCCAACAGAAAATCGGGGCTAAACATTCGTCCAGGAACAGACTCCAAGTTGGATATGAAATGCAGAGCTACATGCAGGCCTATAGAACTACCCCAAGTATGGGGAACCACATCTACTCCATAGGTGGAGGCTAGCGAGGCGATGCGCTTGGCTTCTGTCAGTCCGCCACAAGCACAAATATCAGGTTGGATAATGTCAACCGATTTGTTTCTAAGGAGTTGATGAAAGCCAAAACGCAAGTACTCACATTCACCTCCTGCAATTGGTATGGTGGTTTTTTGCCGTAGTTCGGCATATTGCTCGTAGAATTCTGGAGAGACAGGCTCTTCAAACCAGGATATTTGGTAGGCTTCTAATTTTTTCGCCAATTCAAGTGCCTCCATATAGGTGTAGGCATGGTTTGAATCAATCATAAGTTTGATATCGTCTCCAATGATGGAGCGTAAATGCTTCACATTAGAAACATCTCTGTCAATACCTAGACCCACTTTCATCTTGATGGCCTTAAACCCTTTTTCCAAATACCTTTTGGCCTCCTCCTCAAAATCTTTAGTCGGATTGTCTTTTTCTGTAAAATACATTCCAGTGGCATAAGGAACTACATAATTTCTGTGTACGCCCCCTAGCAATGCACCCACAGGCTGATTCAATAATTTTCCTTTAATGTCCCAAATGGCGATGTCTATAGCACTCATCGAGGCTACCAAAACACCACGGCGGGCAAAATCAAGTGTTTTGCGGTACATCTTGTTCCAAATCACTTCATTGTGTAAGGGATTTTGTCCAATCACCTGAGATTTTAAAAACTCAATTCCAGACTCCAAAATGAGAGCAGGACCATAGCCTTCTCCCCAACCGTAAGTACCATCAGAGCAGGTAATTTTAACAATACATATACAGCGCTCTGAATATTCCCATTGAGAAAAGAAAAAACTTTTTTCTAAAGTGTCTTTCAGGACAAAAGTTTCAATGTTGGTGATTTTAGTCATTAATTTTTAATTGTGTTTATCAGGTGCAAACTGAAAATTGTTTAGGTTGTTTATTCATTATTGTTTAGCATATATTGGTCACTAATTATCTTCTAACTTAAATAATCAACGATTTCCTCAGCTTCTTGTATGGATTGAATATATGCCACCACCTCGTCGTGTACTGGATATTTGGTGTAGGTCCAAAAAGTATCTTTGTTTTTAAAAGTAGAAACCAAACTGACATCAAAAAATGAAGCACCGTAGTCCCCCACATTGATTCCCGTTTCATAAGAGAGGATTTCTGGAATGTGCGAAGGCAACTCGTCCAAGCGTCGCTTGACTTCTTGTGCGAGTTGAGCAAGGTTCATGCCATTGGCATTTTCTTTCAATTTCCAAAGGACGATATGCGTGTACATAATTCGTTTCGTTAAAAAACTTCCCAAGTTAATTACTAAGGAAGTTTTTGATTAATAGTTTTCTGTCAAAAAAATTATTCTTTGATCAGTTTTTGTGTGGCTACTTTTCCGTCTACAGCAGAAGCCTTTAGCATATAGATGCCTTTGGCTAGGTTTCCAACCTCTACTTGTCTGACATTATTTGACTGTGAGAGCACTTTGGAACCGGTAAGTGAAAATATCTCCACTCGCTCCAATGGCAATTCAGATTGAAACCTGATGACATCTTTCACGGGGTTGGGGTAAATATTGAATTGAAAGTCGTTAACATCAGAAACCGAGGCTGTTGCAGGCACGACGGTTAAAGAAATATTATCGAAACTTAACCCTGCATTTCCCCAATTTTTTGTAACTCTAAATGAATAATTTTGAGTTGCTGCAGCTGTGTAGGAAATGGTTAAATCGCTCCAGTTGCCCCCACTTGGCGTTACAGGACCAGCAACGACAGCATTATTATTAACTGCATCAATTACTTCTAATTTATATGCCCCCGCTTGACCTGCAAGGTCAGGTTTTAATGAGATTTTATATTCGAATACGTCCCCGGCGGTCGCTTCAACAACTCTTTGGATTACCGCGTAATTAGCTACCCCACCATGATTCATTTTTCCAAAGAAATCTGATGAAGCAGCCCCATTTCCAGCTTCATTAGCCGTGGTGTAAGTAAAACCATCTCCCCAGCCTTGAAGGCCAAGGTTGTCGGCAGGTGAACCTGCTTCACTTCCCGCCTTAAGAATATTGTCACTAGCTGTCCAGCCGGCTTCAAAGGTTTCATTAATTAGGGTGTTTTGAGCATGTGTTTGAAAGCTTAAAATGAAAATAAATAATAGTGTAAATAAATGTTTCACAATGTTTTAGTTTAAAGTTTAACGAGTTTATAATTGTCTATCGAGACTTCAGTTCCTTCTGCAAATCGAAATAATTGTAGTGTCACTTCAGTTTTATTTTGTGGTACAGTAAAATCCAAACTACGAGAAGCCCATGTACCATTATTAGGTTCTGCTATATTTTCCTTAGCTAGTTGTTGACTTTCATCCCCTTTTCCACAAACTACACTCAATACATGTGTGCGCTTCCATGCAGGGCCATTATTGACGGCTTTCGTTTCTAATGTCCAGCGGTAACGATCACCCGGAGCCACATCTAATGATTTAATTAAAAAAACCTTTGCTTGGGTTGTAGAAGTAGCTACTTTATTGTCTTCTTCTTGCCCAACCGCCCACACCGATTTATTCCAACCTTGAAATTGAAGAGTATTTCTTTTGGTAATTTCCGTACCTACTGTCTGGTCTTCAAAATCGAGTTCGTATACCAATTCTTGAGCAGTCCCAAAAAATGATAAAACCATAATAATAAGGGCCGAAAGCTGATAAAACTTCATAAATAGAAATGTTAAGTTGTTGATTATACAAACCAACAACTAATATTGTATCCTCAGCTTGCAGCAATTATCATCTTAATATCATTTTTTAGCATACTCAGTTCCTATACATTACCAAGATTAATAATTGCTTTACTTTGGCAGTAAAATTTAATAATCCATGCCAAATAAGCTTATTTTGTTGTTTGTATTTGTGTTTTCTATAACTGCACAGTCACAATCTCCTGAATGGGAGGATTTATCGGTCTTTAAAGTCAATACTACAGCGCCGCATGCGCACTTTGAACTGTTTGCATCTCAGACCCAAAAGCAAAATGGAAATCAATCGAGCTCGGAAAAGTCCCTCAATGGGAGGTGGGATTTTAAATGGTATACGACGCCAGACAAAGCGCCGACAAATTTTTTCGCCAATGATTTTGATCGTTCGCAGTGGGATCAAATACCGGTTCCTGCCAATTGGCAGTTCCACACAGACGATTTTCCACTGTACAGCAACATCGTTTATCCTTACGAAATCAATCCACCCTTTATGCCCAAAGACTACAACCCAGTGGGGTGCTATGTTCGGACGTTTACGATTCCCGAAAACTGGGATAAGCATCAAGTGTTTTTGCACTTTGCAGGCGTGAACTCTGCCTTTTATGTATGGGTAAATGGTCAGAAGGTGGGCTATAGCGAGGGCAGTAAGACCCCAGCCGAATTTAATATTAGTTCCTATTTGTTAGCGGGAGACAATCAACTTGCTGTTCAGGTGATTCGTTGGTCCGATGGCACTTATTTGGAGGATCAAGATTTTTGGCGCCTCAGTGGTATTGAGCGCGATGTTCGATTGTATGCCAGCCCCAAAAAAGCATCTTTACGAGATTTTACTGTACGAACAAATCTCAACGAATCATATACCCAAGCAACACTTGAAGTGGATGTATTGCTGTCCAATTTTTCCAGACAAAAATCCAAGGGGCACATTTCCCTTGAGCTTATGGACGGAAACAATTCTATTGCCCAAACATCAAAAGTGTTTTCACTTAAAAAAGGGAATGAAAGTTTGGTCAAATCGGTAATTCCTACCCAAAACATGCGGTTATGGAGCGCTGAAGTTCCTAACCTATACACGCTTTGGATTCGCGTTTTTGACAGCAAAGGAAATGAAACGCATGCACTGAGTCAGGCTGTTGGATTTCGAGAAACTAAGATTGAAAACGGGCAGTTTCTAGTCAATGGTCAACCCGTTTTGTTCAAAGGCGTTAATCGTCACGAGCACGACGAGTGGACTGGACATGTGGTTTCCAAAGAATCCATGCGAAAGGATATCGAAATCATGAAAGCAAACAACATCAATGCCGTACGCACGTCGCATTATCCCAACGATCCCTACTGGTATGAGTTGTGCAACCAATATGGTATCTATGTAATTGATGAGGCCAATATTGAAAGTCATGGTTTTCATTACAAAAAAGAAGACACACCCGCTTATAAACCTGAATTTGAGGCCATGCATCTGGACCGAATCGAGCGTATGGTAAAGCGAGATAAAAATCAGCCCAGTATCATTAGTTGGTCTATGGGTAATGAGGCAGGAGACGGACCATCTTTTGTCAAAGGCTATAAGTGGGCAAAGGCGTATGACCCCACACGACCCGTGATGTATGAGCGCACCTCCGAACACCCTTATTTTAAAAGGACAAATATTGATATTGATTTAGAACCCCATACCGACTATTTTTCTTGGATGTATGCCCCCATGGAAATGATTAAAAAAGATTATTTGGGTCAATTCCCAGACCGACCTTTTATTTGGTGTGAATATTCTCATGCCATGGGCAATAGCAACGGAAACATTGCCGATTTGTGGGATATGGTTCGCAGCGAACGCCAAATGCAAGGTGGATTTATTTGGGATTTTGTAGACCAAGGCCTGGCAGCCACGGATGAAGATGGCACCAAATACTGGAAGTTTGGAGGCGATTTTGCACCCGACCACTACCATACAGATGGAAATTTTTGTTTGAACGGGATTGTCAATGCAGACCGCACACCCCATCCTGCACTAGAGGAAGTAAAGCATGTGTATCAGAACGCTCATGCCAGCTGGATAGATGAGAACAAGAAAGAAATCATGTTGTACAACGAAAACTTTTTTACTTCGTTGGCTGCTTACAAGCTGGAATTTGTCCTTTTAAAAAATGGGGTTGAGATAGAATCTTACACGCATAATTTACAAACACTACCCCAAGAAACAGCATACATCCCAATGACTTTCAAGTCAGAATTAGAAAATAGCAGTGATTACCATGTAAATATTTACGGAAAGCTTAAAAAAGCCGATGCACTTCTGGCAGAGGGTCATCTAGCCTTTTCCGAACAATTACTGTTGCAGGAAGGTGAGATTGAAACCTCTGATGGTGTACAGAATGGTAAGATTGAGGTTGTTGAAAACCAAAACGAAATCCATTTCAGTATTGGCGAATTATCTCTAGGATTTAACAAATCAAGCGGATATTTAACCACCTTGGATGTTTCGGGAAGTGAGATCCTTTTAAAAAGCCCAAAACCTCACTACTGGCGCGCACCTATAGACAATGACTATGGAAACAAAATGCCTACAAGACTAAAAGCATGGAAAAAAGCCTCTGAAAATCAAACATTGGTTTCTTTCAGCCACAAAAAAATAAAGCAGGGGTATCTTGTAGAAAGCGTATTTAAGTTAGCTTCCGTCAACTCCAAAGCGGTGATGAGTTATTTGATTCAACCCAATGGCAGCGTTAGAGTTACCCACTCCTTTGACTATGGCGGTTCTCATGACAAAACCGAAATACCAAGAGTTGGACTCAATATGCAGCTTTCTTCGTCTTTAGAGAACGTGGAATGGTATGGACGTGGACCACATGAAAATTATATCGACAGAAAGGCCTCAGCCTTTATGGGGAGTTACAGTGCTAAAGTAAACGAGATGAAGTTTGATTACGGCAGACCACAAGAAAATGGGTATAGAACACAAACAAAGCATTTGTCCCTCACAGACAAAAACGGAAATGGACTGATGTTTATTGGTGCTCCTGAATTTTCATTTGCCGTACACAACAACACCACGGATGATTATGATGATGGAGCTTGGAAAAATTCCAAACGAAAAGATGCGGTTGGAAATCCTAAAAACAGTCATCTTAACGATATTAAACCAAGAGATTTGTTGAATCTAAATATTGACTATCGACAAATGGGCGTTGGTGGTGACAATTCTTGGGGTGCCAAGCCGCATGACCAATACCTGATTTGGCCCAAAGATTACAACTATTCTTTTATCATTCAACCTGTAATTAAAAAATAAATTAACTGTATAATGTACAAACAAATTAAATATCCAATTTTCGTATTGCTCTTAAGTTATTCTCTATGTGCTCAAAATCAATACTACTTGAGCAGCTCAACTGGAAATGACAGCAACGATGGTTCGCAAACACAGCCATGGAAAACATTATCGAAAATTAGCAACACCACGCTTGGCCCTGGCGATACAGTCTATTTCAAAAAGGGAGATACGTTTCGTGGGCATTTTGTGGTTGATGGGTCAGGAACTGAACAGAGCCCAATCACTTTTACATCTTATGGAAACGGAAATCAGCCTATTATAAGCGGTTCGGACCATGATTATGGGGGTGGAGATTATCGAGAAGCAATGCTTGTAACCAATCATGACAATATGGTTTTTGACGATTTAGAGATACAAAATCACAGAACAATATCTCGTTCTGGTGTAGGAGATTTGGTCAGTTTTGGAATAAGAATAGAAGTGTCTGATTCTAATGCAAACCTTAATAATTTTTCCTTTAGAAATATGACATTTAAAAACGTCTACGCTCTTTATTGGGTAGACCCGTCAAATCAAAATGCATTCAATGATTTTGAAGTATCAGGCCTAACATTTATTTCATCTTGGGGTGGGATTATCAATAATGTGATTGTTGAAGACTCTTACTTTACAGACTTGCAGCGAATTGGTGTTCATATTAAAAATACAATGGGTAAAACCTCTACTAAGAGAAATACAAATTTTGTGTTTAGAAACAATGATTTTTTTCAAATTGGGGGTACTTGTGTGCTTCCAGTAAGAACTGAGAATTGCCTGATTGAGAATAATATTTTTAACCAACCAGGTGCCAAAACCAACGACAAAATGATTGGTCGGGGTAGTGCTGTCTGGAATTGGTATAGCATCAACACCATTATTCAGTATAACCAAGCCATAAATGCCAAAGGGATTATGGATTCCCATGGAATTCATGTTGACCATTCGAACGTGGACACCTTTATACAATACAATTACATGCAAGATTGCGAGGGTGGATTTGTTGAGATTCTTGGTGGAAACCAACGTGCTGTTTATCGCTTTAATATTAGCGTAAATGATGGATGGCGTGTACACCCCAATTGGGTTAACAGCGATCATACCATCTGGTTGAATGATAAAATTGGAGGTGAAAGCGGACACCCTTCTTATGACAGCTATATATACAACAATACTGTTGTCATAAATAAAAGCGGAAATGATGCATTCGATACAGCAATTGATATCAATGGGCAAAACACCCGAATTTTTAATAATATTTTTTACGCTACCAATGGTTCTGGTATCGGTAATCAGCAAGGGAATTATGGCGACCCGAACTTAATGATGACCAACAACATGTTTTTTGGAAATATTAGAAATAATTTCAAAACCCTTGACTCAAATAGGTTGGAGGTTAATCCTGTTTTTTACAATGAACAAATCGGTGACCAATATGGATTTCAAATCAATGGTTCTAGCCAAGCAATAGATGCAGGTGCAGCCTATACAGGGAATTATGCACATCCAGCCATTCCAGTGGGTGCATCTACCATTTTTACCAATGTGGAGGAATACCCGACAGTGGATTTCTTTGGCAATTCAATAACAGGAGATTTTACCCCAAATATAGGTGCTAGCAATGCGAAAAATGGAGAAATTACTCTTTCAAACAAATCCGATACTTCATCCGATAAGGTTTACATTCAAAATCCTATGATGTCTGAAAAAGTAGTACTTTTTGGTATAGATAAACCTTATCAATATGCTTTGGTTGATATATTGGGCCGAACAAAACAACAAGGCTTTTTAGAAGCCAGTCAAAATGAAATTATTTTAGATCAGTCTCTTAGCTCTGGTGTTTATCTTCTAAAGCTCGAGAACAAAGCCAATACGATTAAATCCAAAATTGTTGTGAATTAATCGAATTTTAGCACAAATCATTTAATGTCACGATATGGGTCTATGGAGAAGTTTTTTTGCCAACAAAAACACTGTAATTTCATTTCTCTTTATTTTTGTTACTTCATGTAATTCTCAAAACAATGGCCTCTCGGGTACTTCTGAAGATGATTTAAATGAAAACAATTCATCTACAAATCCTGTTTTAGCAAATTATGAGCTAATTAGGCATGATGATTTTGGATTTTTTGATGCAAGAAATTGGTCAAAGGGGCTTACTCATGGCGCCGATGAATCCATTCGAATGATTTGGAATAAAAGTACAGGGGGTGAGCACCTGCTGAATGACAATTATGATGGATATCTTTTAGACGATAATGTCTATGTTAGTGACGGATTACTTTTTTTAGAAAACAGAAAAGAAACAATACAAGGAACAGACCCTGTAGGACAGTTTGACTATACTACAGGTTGGATAAACTCACTCCAAAAAATCAATTTTAATGGAACACAGAAAGGAGTGTACATTGAAATACGAGCCCAATTCCCAAAGGGCGATAAAGTTTGGCCTGCCATTTGGTTAATTGATGATTCCACAAACAGAGGCTGGCCCCCTGAAATCGATATATGGGAATATTTTGGTCGCTTTTTTAATACCAATCGAACTGATGAAATGTTTATGCGTTACATATATGGACTTTGGAACGATAAAAAAGACCACAGTGTGCCCATTGAGAATTTTCAGGAAACTTATAGTGCATTCAATCAGTTTTACACCTATGGATTTCTTTGGACAAAAGATCGTATGAGTTGGTATATCGATGACCAGCTCGTACATACAAAGACCAAAGGTGTGGAAGTTCCATCAGCTGACTGGCCAGACAAACCCATGTGTTTGGTTATAAACAACGGACTAATGCGAGTTGTTAGCGATGAAAACACTACTTTTCCCAATGCACTTGTATTGGACTACATAAAAATTTACGAGGATAATAATTAAAAATTATTGCGCACTCCTACCAAAACAACGCATACAGAAGCGCAGTAATCAGCAGCACCCCAAAAGCAGCTACATTAAACGTTTTGTTTGTTGCAAAGAGTTGTTTGCTCAGCACGATGCCTTTCGGGTCATCCTGATTGCCCTCAAGTTTGCTGATGCCTGCAATTACGAGTATTGTTCCGATACACGTCAGCATCATCTGGTGCATAAATGGAATATTCACAAACATGGCCGCATCGCTCCAGCCGTTGGGTGCCACTTTAAAATACATCGCTATCGGAATGGACAATATCACACCCCAAATCGCTGCGTTATTGGTGGCTTTTTTATAGAACAGTCCCATGAGGAACACCGCCAAAATCCCCGGGCTTACGACCCCTGTATATTCTTGAATAAATTGGAACACCTGCCCCAGACTGCCCAACTGCGGTGCAATCAGCATGGCAATAATTAATGCCACAAGACCTGTTAGGCGTCCTACTTTGACCATTTGCTTGTCGTTGGCATTTTTATTGAACATCGACTTGTAGATGTCCATCGTAAATATGGTGGATGTGGAGTTAATCATCGAAGCCAGTGAGGATACGATCGCTGCGGCTAGGGCAGCTAGGATAAGTCCTTTTAGCCCTACTGGGATAAAGTTTTTAATCAGCCAAGGTGCAGCGTTGTCATTGGCCACATTGCCAGCGGTTCCCAAAAAGCCTTCGCTGCTTAGCATTCCCATGTTTAGCGTCCCTGTCTCTGGGTCTAGGTTCATCACATAGGCGATGATGCCCGGAAGTACCACAATCACAGGGATAATGAGCTTTAGAAAAGCTGCAAACACAATTCCTTTTTGACCTTCTTTAAGGCTTTTAGCTGCCAGTGTTCTTTGAATGATGTATTGGTTAAAACCCCAGTAGTAAAGGTTCGCAACCCACATACCGCCTATGATAACGGCCAATCCTGGCAAATCCCACCAAGCATCTCTTCCGTTGGGGGTGATGATTTCTCCTTTAGACAATATCATAGAAAAGCGTTCTGGTGCTTTTTCATAGACATACCGAAGTCCATCAAAAACACTGCCCGAGTCCGTGACGTTGGCAAGGGCAAAGTAGGCCATGAGTAGACCACCTATGATGAGCAGTACTACTTGCACCACATCGGTCCAAGCCACAGCCGCCAGTCCGCCCCAAAGGGAATAAGCCGCTGCAAACAGACCGAGTCCAATGATGCTGTTAAGCAATATGCCACCATCACCTGCTCCTATAATGGTATCCAAAGCTTTACCCCCTAAAAAGAGGACAGTTGTGAGGTTTACAAATACAAAGAGTGCTATCCAAAATACCGCCAGTATGGTTTTTAGGTTGGTACTGTATCGTTTTTCGATAAACTCTGGAATGGTATAGAGTCCCTTTTCAATAAAAATCGGCAGAAAGTATTTTCCAACCACAAGTAGCGTGATGGCGGCCATCCACTCATAGGAGGCAATGGCAAGTCCAAGTGCAAAACCCGATCCAGACATGCCAATAAACTGCTCGGCTGAGATGTTGGCAGCAATCAGCGAAGCGCCTATCGCCCACCAAGGGAGTGATTTACCTGCTAAAAAATAATCTTCCGCGCTTTTGGTCTCTCCCTTTTTTTGGCGAGACACATAAAGCCCGATGGATAAAATAAGTACGGCATAAAGCGCAAATATGGTAATGTCTATGGTTGAAAAATCCATGTTGGTTTAATTTTGATTTTGAATATAGTTAATTGTTTGAATAATGTGTGGTTGCACACTCACGCAAGCGTTGAGCGGCTTGCTCGGCGGTGATGTCACGCTGGGGGTTGGCAAACATCTCGTAGCCCACCATAAATTTTTTGACCTCGGCTGAGCGCAATAGTGGCGGATAAAACGACATATGCATATGCCAGTGGCTGTTATCCTTGCCGTCTGTTGGCGCTTGGTGTATGCCTGCAGAGTAGGGAAATGAGGTTTCAAAAAGGTTGTCGTATCTAGTGGTGAGGGCTTTTAGGATGCTTGCATAATCCGCTACTTCTTGCTGTGAGAGTTCTAGAATAGAAGTAATATGTCTTTTGGGTACAATCATCACTTCAAACGGCCATACCGCCCAGTAAGGAACCAGAGCTACAAAGCTTTCGTTTTCCAATACAATGCGCTCTTTGGCGTTAAGTTCTTGTTTGAGGTAGTCGCCCAACAAACTGCTGCTATTTTGTTCCCAATAACTTTTTTGGCGTACCACCTTTTTCTCAACTTCTTGCGGAATGGAGCGTTGCGCCCATATCTGCCCATGCGGGTGTGGGTTGGAACAACCCATAATCGCCCCTTTGTTCTCAAAGATCTGTACGTGATTGATGTTTGGGTCACTACCAAGGTCAGTGTATTCCTTTTGCCATAGCGAAATCACTTCCTCTATATCACGCTCTTCCATTAGTGGCAGCGTCAGACTATGATTGGGAGAATAGCAAATGACCTTACACTTTCCTGACTCGCTTTCGGATTCTAGCAGTCCTTCTTTAAAGGATTCCTCTGGGCCTTCAAGTAGCGCTGCAAAATCATTTTGAAAGCTGTAAGTACCCGTGTAGTTGGGATTTTTAGCGCCTCCTGCGCGTTCATTTCCTGGACATAAATAGCAGTCGGGATCGTATGCTAAGCGTTCCACTTCTTGAGGCTTGTCTTTTTTACCTTGCCATGGACGTTTGGTGCGGTGTGGCGATACCAGTACCCATTCACCTGTGAGGATGTTTTTTCTTCTGTGAGGAGTGTTGTTAAAATCCATCTAACTATTCAGATTTTATCGTTTCTACGCCATTGGACGTGGCAACTAATATTGAGGTAAGGTTAATATCAAACTGTTCTTTGTAGGCGTTGCTTGCCAAATCCATAAACTCATTGACAAAGCCCTCTTCCACTAGGTTAATGGTACAACCGCCAAAGCCACCACCCATCATACGGCTTCCCACCACCTGCGGGAGGTCTTTGGAAAGGTCCACTAAAAAATCGAGTTCACGGCAGCTTACTTCGTAGTTTTTGGAAAGTCCTTCGTGGGTTTGGTACATCAGCTTGCCAAATCCCTTAATATCTCCGCTTTGGATAAGCTCAGCAGCTTTTAGGGTTCTGGCGTTTTCACGTGATACAAAAAGTGCCCGCTGATAAACTTTTCCAGAGAGTTTTTCCTTGTAAGTCTCAATGACAGACTCTGGAACATCTGCCAAAAACGCATACTGCGAGTGATCTTTTTGAATAACAGCAAGGGCTTCTTCACACTCTTCACGGCGTGTGTTGTACTCGCTTGTAGCAAGGTTATGCGACACATTGGTGTTTAGTAGCAATATCTTATAAGGAGAAAACTCTGCATCAATGAGCTTATAGTCTAAGGTCTCGCAGTTGAGAAGTAACAGCTTTTTACGTTTACCCATCGTCACGGCAAACTGATCCATCACTCCGCACTTGGTACCCACAAAGTTGTGCTCTGCCATGCGAGAGATCTCTATGAGCTCCAAATTGGAAAGCCCCAAATCAAACAAATCATTTAAACCTTTGGCAACCCCACATTCCAGTGCAGCAGAGGAACTGATACCGGCCCCGATAGGAAGCTCACTGGATATCACACAATCAAAACCTCCAAGCTTTCCCGGGCGGGCTTTTACAACCCCATCGACAACGCCAAGGACGTAGTTTTCCCAGTGGGTATCGCTAATTTGTAAAGGCTTGTTGATATCAAAAGTAAAAGTGCCTTCATCCTCGGAGTTAACCCGACATAGGCTGTTGTCCTTTTTTCTAAACCACATGGTGACTTTTCTATCTATCGCTGCGGGCAGTACATGACCACCATTGTAATCGATGTGCTCGCCAATTAGGTTGATGCGGCCAGGGGATTTTACAATGATGTCGGATTCATTGGTGTTCATGGTCAATGGTGATGTTTATTGGAAAATTAGTCTTTTTGAGCGCATTGAATGCGACAATGATAATAAACGTATAAGTATGAACTATTTTACAATTTTCAACTGTTGATTTAAAATACTAGAAAGTTTTTGTTTGACAGTGTTATGTTCAGCACTACTAGATAGATTATACCATTCGTGAGGGTCTTTTTTGTGATCATAAAGCTCTTCATTACCATTCGCATATTTAATATATCTATATCTTTTTCCTCTTACAGATAGGTGTTGTCGCTCAGGGAGTTGAGACCTCCAGCTTGCAATTACTGTTAATGCCGCATCAGGACCATCCCACGATTTGGTTTTAGGATTTTTTAAAAATGGCTCTAAACTGAATCCATCTAACTGGTTTTTTTCGTTTAGTATAAGGTTTGAAACATTGTTTCCTGTAAGGGTTAGTATTGTGGGATAAATATCTAGTAATGAAACCGGATGGTTTACTTTATTTCCTGCATTTGCGCTGTATTTTGGTGCTTTTATAATTAGTGGTACGCGTGTCGTTTCTTCCCACAGATTGTACTTCCATAGATATTTTTTTTCCCCTAAATTGTATCCGTGATCGCTAAAGAGAATAACAATTGTATTGTTGGCAAACTTCGAATTTTCTAATGCTTCAAGCAGTTCCCCAACACGATCATCAGCAAAAGCAACGCTTGCCAAATAGGCCTGTGTGTATTTTTTAAGTGCAAGCTCCTTTGATTCATATCCTTCAACTAAACCTATATATGCCTTTCTACCTCTTGACATTCCACCTTTCTTAAGGTTGTTGTTTTCTAAAAAAGTATCCGCATAATCTTCCTCTTTTATTTGTGACGTTTGAATCTTTTTTAATGGAAACATATCAAAGTATTTTTGCGGAACCACTAAGGGGGTGTGGGGTCTGTGAAGACCAATGGCCATGAAGAAGGGATCGCTGGCGTTCTCTTTTTCAAGCTTTTCCAATTGTTTTTTGGTCCAAATAGTACTTTTCTCATCCGTCATTAAATCTCTATCTGTATCATTTACATAACGAAATGGTTTACCTCCCCAGCTACCATTATACCATCCTTTTGCTCCAGGTGCATCATCAGAAGATGAAACTTCTGGGATGTCTGCCAAAGAGAAAAATGTTGCATCAAGAGCTCCTAATTCACGCATACCTTTTGGAGATGAGGGATGCGGAACTGATTTTTTACCATTAAATGCTATGGGGCCATAATCTTTTTTAATACCCATAAGGCTCCAAGCACCTTTTTTTGGGCTATGGAACACCTTTCCAGATTGCATACTAACATATCCGTTTGCAGTGAAAAACTCAGGAAGGGTGGTTGCTTGCGCCAACAAATCATTTTTCAACCAATTGGAGAAACCCCACATCCGAGAGCGCAATGGAGAAATGCCTGTCATAAAGCTTGCTCTGGATGGTTGGCATACAGGAACATTGGCATGTGCGTTTGTAAACAAAACACCTTCTTTAGCAAGCCTATCAATATTAGGGGTTTTTGCCTGTGGATGCCCATCCAAAACACCCACATAATCATTGAGGTCATCCAAAACAATCATTAACACATTGGGTTTTTCTTGCCCAGTTAAGTTTGAGATATTAAAAATAAATAGAAAAAGTAATGCGTATTTAATCATGAGATTTACTTTGGATTCGTAACCACCATTTATCATTTCCAAGAGTTGGAAACACTCTGTCTTTAAGTTGTACATTCCACTTGTCCCACTCTTTTTGAATTTCTTGCACCTTTTTAGAATTAGAACCCTTGATGTTTTCTTTTTCTGAAACGTCTTTCTTTAAGTTGTAAAATTCTGTCTCTGCGTTTTTCTTTACTTTAAGTAACTTATAATCGGCATTAATGGCAGCCATCGCATTTTGCTCCCACTTGCGCCAAAACAAATATTCATGTGGCGCTCCTTTCTTTTTACCTGTCAAATATGGAATTATATTAACACCGTCTAGTGGTTTTTTTGGATTTGTTTTAATGTCTAAAATATCAACTATTGACGCCATAATGTCTAGTGACGAAACGGACTCTTCATAACTTGTATTTGCAGGAATTACGCCTTTCCATTGCATGGCAAATGGCACTCTTAAACCTCCTTCGTAAACACTTCCTTTAGTTCCTCTAAGCGGTGTATTTTGAGAAGCATTGTTATGTGCACCTCCGTTGTCAGATAAAAAAACTATTAGTGTATTTTCTTCGATTCCATTATCCTTAAGGGTTCGAAGTACATTGCCGACACCATCATCTACAGCACTAACCATAGCTGCATAAGTCTTTCTTTTTTTATCCTCGATGTCTGGGAATCTTGAAAGATATTTTTCAGTCGCATGCATAGGTGTATGTGGAGCGTTATAGGCGAGAAATAAGAAAAAGGACTGGTTATTTTCAGCTTGCTTGTTAATAAAGCGAAGGCCTGCCTCACTGAGTTCATCTGTTAAGTAGTCGGTTTTATAATCCTCAAATTCAAGTGTTTTATGATTTTCCCGTAGCTTGGTCTTATACCAAGCCCATTTGGATTTAACATTTTCAAGATTTTCAATAGTCAATTGATTCATAAAGTAATTATGCCCTCCAGATAAAAAACCATAGAAATAATCAAAGCCTCTTTTAAGAGGATGGAAATTTGGATGTGTGCCCAAATGCCATTTTCCCACAATAGCACTTTTGTAACCCTCTTTGTGTAAAACCTCAGCTATTGTTTTTTCATCAAGTGGAAGACCAGCAATATCATTTGTCGGATCAATAGTAGGGTTTGTTGTAAAGCCAAATCTGTCTTGATATCTCCCAGTGATAAAACCAGCTCGGCTAGGTCCACAAACTGGAAATGACACATAACCATTAACTATATGGGCACCGTTGTAAGCAATGGAATCAATATTTGGTGTAGGGATGTCTTTACAGCCATTAAACCCAACATCTGCATAACCCATGTCATCGGTCATGATAACAATCAGGTTGGGTTTGTCTTTATCTTGCTGAGCCGAAAGCAACAAACCCGACAACATAATTAATGTTAAAAAAAATTTAGACTCCATGTTTATTTTAATATTTGATTAAGTTGGTTTCGCAACAATTTTAGCTTTTTTCTATAATTTTTTTCATTGACCACATTGTACCATTCGTATGGATCTTTTTTGTTGCAATACAACTCTTCTTTACCATTTGAATATCTAATGTATCTGTAATCAATTGTGCGCAGGGTGTAATTCTGCTTTTCTTTTGGCACCTGATTACCATAATTTCCTATAATCGTCAATGCATAATCTGGACCGACCCAATTTTTCGTATTAAGATTCTCTAAAAATGCGCGCAAGGAATACCCGCCCAAATTTCCGCCGGAATTTGATTTTTTGGTGTTACCTGATAGGAAGCAATAGTCAATTAATGTTGGAAAAATATCAATTAGTGACACTGGATGGTTTACCACACCTTTCACTTCGCTATTAGGAATGCGGAGAATGTATGGAATACGTGTACTTTCTTCCCAAGGAGAATTCTTAAATAAATGATTTTTCTCGCCTAAATGCCAACCATGATCACTCGTCAAAATAACAATGGTATTGTTATTCAAACCTGTTGACTCTAGAGAATCTAATATTTTACCAACCTGATCATCAACAAATGTGATACATGCTAAGTAAGCTTGCAGGAAATATTTAAGAGCCAATTCTCTGTCTCCCCCATAAGAATCTACCAATGTTTTTAACAGCAATGGCCCTTTAAGATTTCCTCCTCTGTATCCATAAACTGTTTTTACATCACCCTCAAGTGATAAATCTCCTTGAAAATTTTCTTTCCAAAAGGTGTCCAACTCATCGCCGTCGAGCCAATTATCAAGCTCAATTTCATCGATTGGATACATATCAAAATATTCGTCGGGGGCATGAAGCGGTGTATGAGGCCTCACAAAGCCTATACCCATAAAAAAAGGCTTTGCTGTTTTGTTATTTGCAATTTTTTTGAACTTTTCAATGGCCCATTGAGCATGTAATTCTCCTTGAAGTAGGTCTCTGTCATCGTTGCCTTGAAATCTGTACGGCTTCTTGTCCCACCCATAAACCAATCCGATTTCTCCATATTTACCACTAGATACACCTGCCGCAGAAATGCGTCCGTATGAACCGTCTATGGTTCCAATTTGACGGTAGGGATCTGGCACCGTTGGCAATACGCCAATTTTTTCACCATCAAAGTAAAAAGGGCCATAATTGTGTTTGGGATTATTGCCCCATTCTTGCCAATGTTGTTGAGGTGCTCCATGAGTTAACTTGCCAGTACCAAGTGTTTGATAGCCGTTTTCAGCAAAATATTCCATCATGGTTTTGTTGTGCTTAAGTACAGGTTGTTTTGACATAGCTGTCCAGCCAAAATCTTCAGAATCGTGTGGGTATACGCCTGAAAACAAACTGTTTCTAGAAGGCTGACAAACAGGTACGTTGGTATGTGCATTAGAAAACTGTACGCCCGATGCTGCCAAGCGGTCCATATTGGGTGTTTTAACATCAGGATGTCCACCAAAAGCACCAACATAATCGTTAAGATCATCTGCCATAATCAACAATACATTTGGCTGTTCTTGTGATGTGCCTAAAAAAGACAAAGAGATGAGAGAAAAAATTAAAATATGTCTTATCATGTCGTGTTTTTATGGATGGTTCAATACCAGCTTTTCAAAATAAATAAAACAATAGAATAGTAAGGTGCTAAAAATTACCCATGATTTTGTGCTGATTAACATATATTCAATGTCTTTATTTTTGTTTGATATAATCTATTTCAACCAAGTCATTTTTCTTGCCTCGAAACGAAATTTTTAGCTTTGCCGTACCGCTCAAACTCATGTTTTTGTTCAGAGGAATCAAAACTTCTTCAAAAGATGAATTACCCGAATATTCTGCACTACCCAAGTCACCATGATCATTTGCAACAAAAATTTTCAAGTTGGCGTTTGATTTCATTTTAATGGCAATGATTTTTTGATGATTTGCCTCTCTAATTTGTAATCCTTCTTTATAAATAGTGCCCTTTTTGCTATCAAGTTTAAAGTCCAGATAGCCCAAACTACCCGCCAAATTGGAAGAAATCTCTGTCGATCTCCAACCCTCGGTTTGCCAACCACCACAGTCAAAGGCAAAATACAGTAGTCCATCTTGAGGGTCCCTATTATTTGCTATTTCCCATCTGTCAGACAAGCCATCACCATCAGAATCCACACGATATTTTTCGTATTCTGGATTAACTCCTTCACCCCATTTTTTTCCATCTCCATTTGCTTTAAGATTTGCAATAGGCTCAGCTTCTGAACCCATGTCACCAACAGCTAACCATTCGTCTAGCAACTTACGATGCCTTTCAAGTTCTAAACTAAATGTAGGATTTCCAACCAAATTATAAATCATTGCAGGGTCTTTACTTACATTATAGAGTTCTTCTGAAGGACGTTCACCAAAATAAATTTCTTTATGGACTTTTGATAGCCTTCCTGAATTGTACAAATGATGAAGGTCTTTTGTGAAGTTTTTCGAATCCCTGTATTGTGGTTGCAAAAAAATACGATCTAATTTATAATTTCGAACGTATCTGTAATTTTCAGTTCTAACCGTTCTTACTCTGTCAATCGTATGATCTAATCGATCTTTATGTGCAGCAACAAATGATCGTGGTGTAAAGTTTTTTGAAAATAAATTTTTCCCTTCGTACCAATTTGGTACATCAACTCCTGCCCAAGATAATGTAGTGGCAGAAAGGTCTAGCATGTTAACCAAATCATTACGAACTTTACCGTTTGGGACATATTTATTTGGCCCCATAACCACAAATGGTACATGTAACCCACCTTCTGTGAGCATTTGTTTGTGGCGCAAAAGATTGTTGGCGCCGTGATCTGAAAAATAAATTACGATGGTGTTTTTGTAAAGCCCCGTGTCTTTTAGTTGCTGTATAATCTTCCCTATGATATTGTCATCTACTCGAATTGCTTCATAGTGTTGGGCCACTACCTCTTTAAAGATTTTATTATTTGGATAATCCGCGGGAACAGCAACAATATTCGGATCAACTTTAATTTCTTTATTTATGTTTTCAGTATTGTTTTTGCCCCCCCTAAGTTGAATTTGACCAAAGAACGGCTGTTTATTTACCAACCCAGAGAAATCGGTTCTTTTTTTGAGCTTGTGATTATAGGTTTTACCCTGATTCCAAGCAAAATTATAATCTGCTTTACCAAAGTTAAAAGTGGTGTACCCTTGCTCAGAAAGCAACTCAGGTAATAGTTTGTAGTTTTGAGGAAGTTGAATACGCGTTTTAGGGGTTCTAGAAGACCGGTGTTGATGTGCGCCAAAACGAATTGCTGACTGCCCAATAATCATTGCAGATCTGGTAGCAGAACAAACAGGTGCCGGAACATAGGCCCTGTTAAAGCGTACCCCTGCTTCAGCTATCGCGTCAATATTTGGAGTTGCATCAACGTTAACATCATCACCGTAACATCCCATCCATGGAGAGGTATCCTCTGCATAAATCCAAAGTATGTTGGGTTTCTGAGCAAATGAAAGGCCTGTTGATACCGTTGAGGAAAAAATTAAAATGACGATGAAAAAACGAGAAGTATGAAACATAGGCTATTGTTTCTTTTTTTTGCGATTGTAAAATCTGTTAGGGTCGGGTTTTACACCATTTAACTCAGCAGCTGCCTCTGTATTGAATAGCGGTGAAAATGATTTGTCCCAAAAGGGGTTTTTTACATGCGCTTTTTGCATCATATTCTGAATTTTGACGGTCACCTCTGGATGCTGTCGGGAAAGATCAAATTGCTCTGCCTCGTCTTTTTCTATATCATAAAGTTCAAGATCAAGTCCTTTTCGTCTGTCTTTGACTACCGCCTTCCACTTGCCAAATCGAACAGCACTATTGGGCCTACCCTCATAAAGCTCCCAATATAAAAAATCATGCTTTTTTTGCTTTGCGTCATGACCCAATAACGTGGGTAGCATTGATATTCCATCTGTGCTCCCATAAATGGGTTCGCCTGTCAACTCAGAAAATGTTGGTAACATGTCCCAAAATGCTGAAATATGTTTGCTAACACTACCTGCTTCAATTGTTCCTGGCCAGTGGGCAAACATCGGTGAGCGAATTCCACCATCATACATCATTCTTTTTATACCTCTTAATTTGCCTGAGGGATTAAAAAATGCTTCTGTTCCAGCCTTTCCATGAGCTCCATTGTCGCTGTTAAACATGATTATGGTATTCTTATCTAATCCTAAGGATTCCAGTAATTCAGCTATAACCCCAACATCCTTGCTCATTCTTGAAATCATAGCCGCTTGAATCTTCATGTTTTGGGGCCAGTCTTTGTCTTTGTATTGTGCTAAGTCAGGAACCTGTAACTTGAGGTGCGGTATAGTATAGGCTAGGTATAAGAAGAAAGATTCATTTTTATTTTGTTTGATAAATGAAATTGCCTCAGCTGTAAATAAATCATGGCTGTAGTCATTTTGTTTACCATTTCCGTTGTTAAGAAATTGCTTTATTCCATTTTGCCATAAATACTTTGGGTAATAATTATGTGCTTTCACTTGATCTGTGTAACCATAAAAATAATCAAACCCTTGCTTGTTGGGATTGCCAGTGTCATGAAAACTACCCAATCCCCATTTGCCAATGCAAGCCGTTTTGTACCCCGCACGCTGCATAAGCTTACCAAGGGTTTCCGAATCTGCTGGAATTGGTGTTTGCCCATCGGGATAACCTGGACTATTGGACCTGATATAGGCATGGCCTGGGTGTTGCCCCATCATCAAAGAAGCACGGCTTGGCGCACAAACTGCGTTTCCACAATAGTGATTTGTAAAGCGCATTCCATTGCGAGCAAGTTCATCAAGCTCAGGGGTTTCAATGAGCTCTTGCCCATTATATCCTACATCGCCATAGCCCAAATCATCTGCAAGGATATAAATAACATTTGGTTTTTGCTCTTGTGCACTTACCATTAATGGGAATGCAACTACACAGCAATACATCACAGTAGCGAAAAACTTTTTCATTGAACCAATAAAAATATCAGTTCTAATCATCTTTATTATAAATTTCAACGTAATCAATCTTTAGGTAATTTGGCCATTGCGTAGTTCGATCACTTGCATTGGTTTGAACTTCATTATTGAATACAATATACATGTCTTCATTGGGCCATAAATTTGCTCTATTGGGAGTTAAGTTACTTTTTAGAAGCTCTCTTTTTATTTCTCCATCTACAGTCCAAACCGCCTTTTCTGCTGTCCATTCAAATCCATAAATGTGCCATGCTTCACAGTCATATGTAGCGTCAAAATTATAAATATAGCCCGTATCCCATTTTTGATTCGGCCACTCATCAACTAATAAATGCATTCCCATCACATCTTCACCTACAGTATTTTTACCAAAATATTCAAACATATCCCACTCGGGACCCCAAACTAAATCTTCAGCGATTAGCCAAAGTGCAGGCCAAACCTTATCTCCTGATGGAAACTGCGCTCGCATTTCAATATATCCTTTATTGAAATATATTTTGTGCATGGACATCGCCCAACCACTAGTGTAACTGTAATTTCCCGCAGGGCTTGTCCCTGTAAAGGACCTTTTTTGATTTCGTAACACCAAAGCACCGTCCTCTAAATAACTATCCTCTTTAGTAACATAACCACTGTATTTGGTTTTAAGCAAATGATCTCCATCGGCACCTGGTACAATATCTCCTGTTTCTGGATCTCTTAATGATCCTACCGTCCAATGAGCAGTATTTATTTCTGTACCATCAAAATGATCTTCCCAAATTTTTGTATGACCATCAGGAACATAATTACCTCCGGCATCTTGCGTCACTTCTTCCTCTTCTTCCGTAACAGGGACATCTGTAGCTACTTTTTCTTTATCTCCTCCACATGCGAACAGCATAGATATTATAACTAGTTGTATTGCTAAAATTTTATAAGGTTTTTTTTTCATTGTATTAAAATATTTGATTTTTAAAAATCCGATAACTTCAATTAATTGTAAACATTAAAATATATTTCTTTTCTTACTTAATCCAATTTAAATTCAACAGAATCGCCGCTAAGATTAGCTCCTGTAACTTCAATTTTTACATTTCCTTTAGCTCCTTTATTAGATTGAACAATTAACATTGCTTTCCCGTTGTTGGTTATTACTGCATTTGTTTTATAAGGCCCTGGATTTATATTGCTACCGTTATCAACCCCAAGACACCTCACATCTCCTTGAATAGAAAAGGTAATTTTCTTGTTACTGTGCAAAACAGGATTTCCTTTTTCATCAAACAACTGAGCGACAATATGAGCTACATCGTAACCATCGGGATTGAGTTGCCTTTTTTTTGTTGAAAGTTGAATCGAAAAGGGTTCTAAAGCTGTTTGAATTATTGCATTCTTTTTTGGGTTTCTTGCAACTAATGCTCCTTCTTCAAATGGCACCAACCACTTATAAATTCGATCCGGAAAATCTGACAAATATTGGGTCCCAAAAGAAGTGTCATTTAAGAACAATTCAACACTATCTAGGTTTGAAATTACCTCCACAACTATTTGCTCTCCTTTTTTATAATTCCAATGTTCGTTTACATCTTGCCATTTCCAGGTTTTAAACTTCCATCCCTCTTTTTTCTTGTATTTGATTTTCCCATCAGCATCAACTTTATATTCAGAATCTATTAATTTTTGCGAACTGATATAGATATGAGGTTCATCTTTCCAAAGTGATTTAAACATATGGTATCGAGGTTTTTTAAATCCCGCCAAATCTAACAGTCCGCTTCCCGATCCTTTTTTAGGCCATTTGTTATAAGATTCTCCTAGGTAATCTATCCCAGTCCATAGAAAAAGACCCGCTACAAAAGGACGATCTAAAACTGCTTTCCACTCGTGCCATTGCCCCCAGTTTTCTGTTCCCATAATCGTTTTGTTTGGGTAATTTCTATGTGCATAATCATAAATAACTTGCCTGTAGCTAAACCCTACTACATCTAAAGCATCTGTATAGCCAGTTTCAAAACTACCTGTTGGTATGATACAATTAGCTGTAATTGCTCTGGTAGTATCCAATTCCCTTGTCCATTTCGCTAATTTTTGCGCTGTATTCCCAATAGTGTAATCTGTAGGAGGTAAACTTTCATAGGTAGCTCCAATCTGCTCTGGTGTTTTTGGAGGTTCTTCCCAACGCCGTAAAGCTATGCGTTTGTTTCCTTTGTAATAACCCGTAGCAGCTTTTACGTTTGGATAAGTCCACTCAATTTCATTCCCAATACTCCATTGAATAATCGAAGGATGGTTTCTATGTGCTAGTATTGTGTTTTTTAAATCTTTCTCAGCTGTTTCTCTAAAATGTTCTGCAAGACCTCTAGAAATATAATCATCGTGCTTTTCCCAAACATTCAATCGTTTATCTTTAGAATAATCCCATTCATCAAAAAATTCGTCTTGCACTAAAAACCCTAACTCATCACAAGCGTCTAAAAATTCTTGAGAAGCTGGGTTATGAGCAAACCTTATGGCATTGCTCCCAAGCTCTTTTAATTTTATTAGGCGTCGTACCCAAACTTCTTTTGGTACTGCTGCACCTACCAAACCAGCATCATGATGAATATTTACCCCCTTAATTTTCATGTTTTTACCATTCAGAAAGAACCCTAAGTTGGCATCAAACTTAAATGTTCGTATACCAAATTTGGTTGTGTACTCTTGAATCTCTTTATTTTTTATATATAAGTATGTAACAGCTTTGTATAGGTTAGGATTGTCTGGAGACCATAACTCAGGTGCTGTAATTTCAGCTTCTTGAAGAAGGGTTTGCCTTTGAGGTTTTATTTGCTGATTTTTATTTACAAGTTCTAAAACCTCCATTCCATTTTTATCATAAATCTTAGTAATGATATCTACTGTTTGAATAGAATCGTATTGGTTTTCCAATGCTACTTCTACAGCTAACTTTGCTGATGATTTAGAGATTTCTGGTGTCGTAATAAACGTCCCCCAGATAGGAATATGCAGCTTATCGGTCTTTATGAGTTTTACATTTCTGTATATCCCTGAGCCTGTGTACCATCGACTATCTGCATACCTACTACGATCTACTTTTACCGTAATTACATTGCCTTTACCATTTGTATTTAGGTATTTTGTAATATCAAATTTAAAAGGTGCATATCCATATTTTTGAGCTCCTACTTTTTTCGCATTCACCCATATTTCAGAATGGTTATAAACCCCATCAAACAAAATAGAAACCACCTCGTTTTTTTGAAATGGCATATCAAAGTGTTTTCTATACCAACCTCTTCCTCCCAATAAATAAGCTGTAGACCCAATTCCTTTTATTGAATCGAACGGGAACTCTATGCTCCAATCATGTGGCAATCTAACTTCTCTCCAATTAGAATCGTCAAAATCGATATCATAAGCGACCTCTAGACTATCCATCAAAGAAAATTTCCAATCAAAATTGAAGTCTTTTTCAAATTGCTTTGAGCTTTCATTGCCACACCCAACAAACAACAAAGTCACTATTGTGGCTACAAAAAAAGGGAAAATAGTGCGTTGTATCATAATCTGTTTGTCTTTACTTCCGGTCTTTACTTAATAAATCGTTGTTGCTGTTTCCCTGCTTCATTAATAAGAATCTTAGTTGTCTTTTTCTGATTAATATTTTTCATAATTCTTACATGTTCTTGTTAGACTTAAAATTATATTTTTTGTTTGGTTCTTTTGGAATAGGTGCCCCTGTTTGTAGGCACCATTTTTTTAATGTCTTCGTTAATTCTATGGCTTTTTCTGGATACAGTGCGGCAATATTTTTGGTTTCGCTTACATCTTTTTTCAAGTTGAATAATTCCAAATCGTCATTCTCATAATAATAAATCAACTTCCAATTTCCCAATCTAACAGCAGAACCTGGTCGCGTTCTAAACAAAGCGTCTCGGTTTTCATTCGCAAATCCTTTCCACTTCTTTGACTGAAGATAAATTGGGAAATGCCAAAATAAAGGTCGTTCCTTCAAGTTTTTTCCATGTAATAACAGTGAGGACAAATCAGCTCCATCTGCTATATTTTTTTTGTTTCCATATGACGTGAGACTTAGTATTGTGGGTAATATATCCATATTTGAGATCGGAAAATCAGATTGGGTGTTTTTTGAAATTTTGTTTTGCCAAACAAAGAAAAAAGGAACTTTAATTCCTCCTTCATAGTAACTTCCCTTTCCCGATCTCAATGGTTTTTGACTTGTAATTCCATACAAGCCTCCATTATCTGATGTAAAAATAATAAACGTATTTTCAAATTTCCCCGCATCTTTTAAACCTTTAATTAACACACCAATATTTTTATCTAGATTTTCAACCATTGATGCATACTTCGCGTTGGTTTGCCCTAATTTTGATTCTCTTTTTAAATATTTTGGCACTAATTCGGTTATTGGATTAATGGGTAAATGAACAGCATACGTAGCATAGTACATAAAAAATGGTTCTTTTGATGCTGTCATTAAAGTCACTGCTTTTTCGGTGAGTACATCTGTTAAATAAGCTGCACCAGATCCTTCGACATCGATATTTTTGTACGGGGGAAAGTAACTTTTAGGAAACCCTGCATCACTACCTCCAATATTTACATCAAAACCAAAATCCATAGGATTTTTTGAGATATGCCACTTACCAATGTGATATGTATTATAGCCCACTTCTTTCAAATACTGTGGTATCACTTTAAATTTATTTGATAAAAATCGGGTGTTTTTAATTGGTATAATTTTTCTGTCTTCTATGTCACCTCTTTGAGATGAACCTACCGTAAAAACACCGTTTCTTTGAGGCCATAAACCTGTTAGTAAACAAGCTCTACTTGGAGCACAATTTGCGGCAGCAGAATAGCCATTATTAAAAACCATACCCGCTGCGGATAATGCATCAATATTAGGGGTTTCATAGAAATCAGAGCCCATAAAACCTACATCTTTCCACCCCATGTCATCAATATTAATCAATAACACGTTTGGTTTTTGTTGTGCGGTTGAAAAACTCAAAACAGAAAAAAAGAAAAGCACTAAAGCCTTAATAGATGAGAAAAAACTAAAAATACGTAATCTAATTTTCATTATTATTTCACTGAATAAATTGTTGTTGTTGTTTTCCAACCTCGTTGATCTTATACTCCTGTAGCTCTTTTTGTACTTTACGCAACTCATTTCTTAATTTTTCTAAATCTTCGTTTTGGTCAATTAAAAACGGAATTTTTTCAGCTGTGTCTTTATCCGGCAATTCGTTGTATAATAAATTTTGTGATGCCTCAACAGTACTAAACTCAATTTCAGCAAAATCTGGTATATTCATCCCCTCTTTCAGTATTGCTGCTTTAACTTTAATTTTTCCAGCTGTAGTGCTTGAGCGTATTAGAGCAACCGCTTCTCCCCAAAGCATCTTTTGCGGATTAATTTCATTAGCTGTATCACCAATTAACTCACCTTCACCTTCAACTGTAAAGCGTACGTATTCGTCACTTAATCTTTTTATAGCTCCACCCGCATCTACTAAATAAGCAACAACCGTAGTAATATCGCTACCATCTGCCATGGGCTGAATATCAGAATCATCTACTTTTATCACAAGCCTTCGCTTTCTTCCTACCGGCCAACGTTTGTGTTCTGTTACTACCGCTCCATTGATAATTCCTTCAGCTTTCATTACCGCACCCTCAACATATTCCTGATTTATTTTTCCGTAACCCTTTTTACTTTTATTTCTAACATCTGTATATTTAAAAACATCTTTAAAAATAACCGGTACTCTTGGTACTGGATTAGCAACATCTTTGGCTTTCTTTACGCCAATTTCTTCTCCGTACATTGTAAGTTTTACTTCCTCACAGTTGGTAAATACTATAACATCTTCATCAGAAAAGGGAGTCATTAGATGCGCTAAAAACACAAAGGGCTCTGCATCAACTTGGGGAACTTTTTCAAGACCTTTAGTTGGAAGGAGGCTTTTAAGTAGATAATATGAGAATTTTGGTTGGCGATAGGCATCCATGATACCTCCCCAAAAGGGATCGGGGTGATATCCTCGCTGATGATCAAATGGATGCCACATGGTTGCACCAACTAATGATTTGCTAGCAGCATAGGACATTGTAAGGGAAGGCCATGTTTTGAGCTCACCATTTTCTATCCACTCTTCTTTAAAATAATGCAATGCTTGGCGGATTTGAGCTGTCTCACCCCACTGTTTTGCTACCCGGCTCACAGAGTTATGGTCTACCCAATTATCAACAAAATCACCCCATTCGCGCTTAAATATACTTTTATTAGGATATTTTGCCACCAGATCATTTGAATAAAGCATGTCAAAATATTTTTGATTTTTTCCCCTTATTTCACGCGCATCAGTTACCGTGTATAAGCCTTTAAAAGGAAATTCCTCTTTTGCAGCTTTTGTAGCTTCTTGAGCAAATTTTTCAGGAAAATGCGTTTCATTAGGAATAATTTCCCAAATAAATACTGACGGCCTGTTACGTTCCAAACGAATTAATTTCCGCACATCATCCAACATACGATCCATAAAAATTGGGTCTTTATTCCAGAACTGCCATCCAGGAATCGTCGCAACAAACAATAAGCCTAACTCATCGCAGGCATCCATAAATGCAGGATCCTGAACAAAATGTGCCGACCTAATGACACGCATTCCCGTTTGACGTAGTTTTAATGCATCGCGATAGTGTAAGTTGTTCGGTAGTGCATGCCCAATATGTGCAAAGTCTTGATGCCTGTTAGCTCCTATCAAAAGCTGCGGGTAAGGCTTGCCGTTTAGATAAAACCCGTCTTGTCCTCGCATTTCAACACTTCGAATACCAATCCTTTTTATAAAAGTATCCAAAACATAACCGCGTTTATTTTTTAAACTTACACGAAGATCATGTAGTTGTGGGTTGTCAGGACGCCAAAGCTTGGGATTAGGAACCGTAAATTCCGCATGAGTTTGTACAGCATTATTTTTTGGAAGTTGGTATTCGTTAACTGAGGATGCTACTGCGTTCCCATCGCTATCTAGTAGGTCTAGCTGGACAAATACTGTTTTCTTTTTTCCTTCATTTTTAACATCAACATTAACAAAAACATCAACTGATTTTTCAGAAAGGTTTTCATAGTGAACAAACACACCTCCACCTGCTACTTTTTCCGCAGCAGTAGGATGAGTGACGTAAGTATGGTTGTGAGTTATTAGCCAAGCGTCTCTGTAAATACCACCAAAATAGGTGAAATCTAATTGCTCCTGTGGTTTCCCTGGAGGGTAGGTTTTGTCATTACTGTTATCGGCACGAACCGCAACTGTGTTTGGTTTTTCAAAATCCACGTATTCAGTGACATCAATATGTATGGGGTAATAGCCACTAAAGTTCTCTTTTACCATAGCCCCGTTAACCCATATTTTAGATTTACCCATAATCCCTTCAAAATGAAGTATGATTTTTTTGGAACGCATGGTTTCATTCAAACTAAATTGTTTTCGATACCATGCTGGTCCTTGGTAATTAACACCACCACTGGCAGCTAAAGGCAAAAGTTCCAAGCCATCAGGGAGGTTTACAACGCTCCATGTACTGTCATTAAAATCATGTTTTTCCGCACCAGTAACATCTTGCTTTGTAAAGCGCCATCCTACATTAAAATTAATAGCTTCACGAACACTCTTGTCTGTTTGGTAAAACCCTGCAGTAGAAAACTGCGGTTGATATTTTTGAGTATATCCAAAACCACTTAGCAGTAAAAAAAACAACAATAGCTTATTCATTGGAATTTAAATTATCGGTTCGAAATGATGAAACAGGAAGGCCATTCCTCCCAAAAAGCGTTGGTAATACACAGTTTTTAAATCCATAACGCACCGCTTTTGGATGGGGCACTTTTTCAGAAAACACCCTGATTTTTTGATCTTTATGATAGGGACTCGTCATAACTGCATTTGCTGGATAAAACACCATATCAGTTCCTGCTATTTCAAAATTTTCTGAGGCATCTACATTCTTGTTTAATTGTATACGGCTTGAAAAAGCTAAAACGATCTCTTGGTCTTCAATAAAGTAATTTGTTAATGTGGGTGACTTGAAATCATATCCACTAATGCCATAATCTTTAGCTAGTGCTACGTATGACAGACGCTTGCCAACTTCCTTTTTTTTGGATGGATGGATTTGGGTGCAATCTCCAACATCTAACGTAACTACCATCTCTGCATTTTGTAAGCTTTGGCTACTCTTGAGTTGTGCTTCTCTTAAAAAAGCAGCATTATTTTTTCCATAATTGAAAGGAGCAATCTGGGCAAAATAAAAAGGGAAATCCCCTTGATTCCATTTAGTGCGCCATGAAGTAACCATAGCGTTTACTATATCCTCATATTGATTGGCATTACGACGGTTTGCTTCTCCCTGATACCACAAAACTCCTTTTATCCCATATCCAATAAGCGGATGCATCATAGCATTGTATAAGACCGTAGGCGTTATTTGTGGCACCTCAGCAATTTCATTAGGAATTGTTATACCTAAATCATGTAGTGTTTTAACATCAGACCATGCCTCAGCCGTAGAAGAACCCCAAGCCGTTACTACTATCCCAATAGGGACATCTAATACCTTCTCAAGTTGATGCGCAAAGAAGTATCCAACTGCGCTAAAGGATCCTGCGGATGAAGGTGCTGCTTTTTCCCATTTACCTTTTAGGTTGTTCAACGGCTTTAAACTTGCATTTTGTTTTACAGTGAAAAAACGGATTCTGTCGTTTTTTGAATTCACAATTGCATCCAATCCACCTTCAATGAAGTTACCATCCAACCCACCTTTAAGGGGTATTTGCATATTTGACTGTCCTGAACATACCCACACCTCACCAATCAATACATCATCAATTGTTACTGTAGATGACCCTTTGATTGTAATGGTGTGTGGTCCACCCGCATTAGGGGTTGTTAATTGTAGCTTCCATTTACCATTCGTTGGTGTGGTTGTCTGGGAGGTTTCGCCCCATGAACTTACGACATGTATTTTCGTTCCTGCCGAATCAATTCCCCAAATATTAATACCTTTTTGTTGCTGTAGTATCATGCCGTCACTAAAGAATGAAGCAACGTTAGTTTGTGCATTGACAATTATATTACTACAAATCAATACAAGAAAAATAAATAGTCTTGTAAACATATTTTTTATATTATTCTGGACTTACAACTTAAACAAAAATAAACCACAAAGTATGATAACTTGCTCTTACTTATTACCAAAATGATAATATATATTATCTAAAGCATGCTAATTGCTAATTGAATTTAGGTAATTTATAAAGACCGTAATAGTAATCATTTTATACATTTGAATCTCTAATTACACACTAATGAAATCATTTATTGTTGCGTTTACGTTGCTATTAACACTATCGCTATCAAGCTGTTCTAAGGACCAGCAACATCCTAACATCATTATTATTTATACCGATGATTTGGGTTATGGCGATGTGAGTGCTTACGGAGCTACAGAAATTAGGACACCCAATATGGATTTTCTAGCAAATAATGGCGTTCAATTTACCCAAGGTTATGCCTCATCGGCTACGTGCACACCCAGTAGGTATGCACTCCTAACAGGCACTTATCCCTGGAAGGAAAAAAGGGCTCGCATCCTTCCTGGAACAGCCCCTTTAATTATTGATACAGCCCAAATAACATTGCCCAAAATGCTTAAAAAACAAGGATATGAAACAGCAGTCATTGGAAAATGGCATCTTGGCCTTGGTACAGGGCAAGTAGATTGGAATTCCCATATTAGTCCGGGACCAAATGAGATAGGATTTGATCACGCCTACATTATGGCAGCTACACAGGATAGAGTGCCAACTGTTTATATTGAGAATGGTTACGTGGATGGTTTAGATCCATTAGACCCCATTGAAATCAGTTATAAAAGGAATTATGAAGGTCAGGCAACAGGGAAAAACAATCCTGAATTATTGTCAATGATGTGGCACCATGGACATAACGGTACTATTGTAAACGGCGTTCCTAGAATAGGTTTTATGAAAGGGGGCGAATCTGCAAAATGGAGTGATATAGATATGGCAGATCATTTCCTTAATAAGATCAAAAAATATATAAAATCAAAAAAGGACAAGCCATTCTTTTTGTACTATGGTATGCAGCAACCTCACGTACCACGCACGCCCCATCCTCGCTTTGTTGGAGCTACTTCTTTAGGACCAAGGGGAGATGTGATTGCTGAAGCCGATTGGTGTGTTGGTGAACTGATGAAAACGCTAGAAGAGGAGGGACTTATGGAAAATACGCTTATTGTGTTTTCAAGTGATAACGGGCCAGTGCTAAATGATGGTTACTATGACGATGCGGTTGAAAAAAACGGAAACCATACGGCAGCAGGGGTGTTGCGAGGGGGTAAATACAGCCTATTTGAAGCCGGTACAAGAGTTCCTTTTATGGTGTATTGGAAAGGAAAGATTCACCCAAAAAAATCAGATGCATTGGTGAGCCAATTGGATTTATTTTCTTCCTTTGCTAGTTTGACGGGTAGTAATCTTCGAGCCGATGACAGTGTTGATTTGCTGGACACCTTTATGGGCAATAGTAATCTGGGACGTGAAGAGTTGATTTTGGAGGCAACAACGCGCACTGCTCTTAGAAGTGGTGATTGGGTTATGATTCCTCCTTACAAAGGCCCCGCTAAGTTAAAAGCTGTTAATATTGAAATCGCGAATGGTAATCAGTTCCAACTTTACGACCTTTCGCAAGATATAAGCCAACAAGTTAATTTGGCAGAGTCAAAGCCAGAAAAACTCAACGAAATGATTCTTAGATTCAAAGAAATTAGGGGGGATAGTTATGCAAAAGTTAAAAAAATAGAACTTAAATAGTGTCCACTTCTTGAGTGACCCTTGGGGCCTGATGTACATTGTTTCCTATTTGTTGAATTCTTTGTTATAAAGAATTTCTTACCGCTCAGTTTTGAACCTATTCCAACATAATAGGTGCCAGCGCCACACCAAGATTTTTAGTTTAACGGAGTGGATTCTTAATTGCCGTATTTAGTGCTTGATGACCAGGGTATTTATCTTTAAGAAATCTATAATCTGCTGATTTCCGCCCTTGCGTAACTTCAATCCTTATGAATCGTGGACTTGCCGCACCTCTATCTAACACCTTGATATAGTGTTCTACTAAATATCGTGCTTTTCCTGCTTCAGTAGAAAACCTTCGGTAAAGCATATTAAGTTGATGACGCGTGCTCAAAGCATTTTTTTTCAGACTTTTAATTGCATTAATCACATAGGCTTTTGGTGCTAAAAGCATCACTTCGTCTAACGAAACAACGTCCTCTTTTAGTTCAATTGTTTTATCACCGGGAAGGTATTTACAAAAATGACTACACTTGGGCTAAGATTGGAAGTTCTTCCTACGATGGCGAAGATATTGTCATTATGGAAGGAAAAGGAAAAAGAGGGGTGAAGGGGTGGTTGCGATTATACATTGGGATTGATACGTTCGCCGTGTATAAAGTTGAATCGTCTAACCTAAATTCAATGTGGGTGTACAAGAAAAACCCCGAAGGTAAGATTGTACTTAGCTATCACAACAGAACTTGGAATAAAAGAATCCCTATCAATAAATCCCAACAGCTTCTCTTTGGTATAAATAATAAATCCGTAAAAGCATCTTACCTATTCGAAGCATTTGTTTTAGGCATAGAGACAAATACCAAAAAAATAAAGGTTGGAAACGGAGCTGGGTACCGCAATGATATGGGTGATATTCCTGTGAAGTATAACGAAGCTTTCTGGAAAAACCTTAGCATACCCCCCGAAACAAAATTCTACCAAAAAAACGCACGTGACCTACAGTCTATTTACGGAGTGCCTTTGGATGAACAGTTTCAATTAGCAAACTAAAAAAACCTTTTGTAGGGTGTTGAAAAAATTAATTTTGTGGAGGTGACGTCCTTAAAGCTCAATAAAATGATTATTTTGTTGAAAGAAAAAGCAGGCTATTGCTAACTTGAAATAAACAACATCAAACATGAACCCTAATCGATTATTTTCGAAAAGTAGATATAAGTAGCAAAGTTTGTTTAGTCTGTTGTTCGATTTTGGCGTAGTCAAAAGAACCATCGGCATGTTTCGCCATAAGTTTTGAGCCCATTCCAACGCAGGTAACACCAGCATCAAACCAACCCTTGAGGTTTTCTTCTGTTGGACTTACGCCTCCAGTAGGCATAATACTTGTCCATGGTTGTGGCGCCAATACACCTTTTACAAAGCCTGGGCCATAGGTGCTTCCTGGAAATAACTTTACGATCTCACATCCGAGTTCTTCTGCTTTAGCAATTTCGGTTAGCGAGCCACAACCTGGTGACCAAAGCACTTTTCTGCGGTTACATACCACAGCAATGTCTTCTCTGAGCACGGGCGTTACCACAAAGTTGGCCCCGTTCAGCATATAAGCCGATGCAGCCCCTGCGTCTGTTACAGAGCCTACGCCCATGATCATTCCAGGGAGTTCTTTGATGGCATATTTGGTGAGTTCTGTAAACACTTCAAGCGCAAAGTCACCTCGATTGGTAAATTCCATAAGACGTGCACCACCATCATAGCAGGCTTTCAATACCTTTTTTGCTACTGCTACATCACTGTGGAAGAAAAGCGGTACCATGCCGCTTTCTTTCATCGTTTGTGCTACTTCTATTCTTGTAAATTGTGCCATAGTGTAAATGTAATGTTTATCGGGCTACACGGCCAGAGGCATCGCCTCCCATGAGTTTTTCTACTTCCGCAACTGTTACAAGGTTCGCATCACCTTTTATGGTATGTTTCAGGCAAGAGGCTGCTACAGCAAAGTCCAGTGCATGTTGGTCGTTGTCTGGATATTTTAGTAATCCATAAATAAGTCCGCCCATAAACGAGTCGCCACCACCTACACGGTCTACAATGTCTGTGATTTGATACTGTGTCGTATCATACATGGTTTTTCCGTCGTATAATACACCTGCCCATGTGTTGTGTGAGGCTGAAATTGACCCACGAAGTGTGGTAATCACTTTTTTGGCTTTTGGAAATTTCTCCATCATCTGCTTACAAACAGACAAAAAGGCCTCTGCTTTTACATCATGTCCTTGGGTTTGTACCGTTAAGCCTTCGGGCTTGATACCAAAGTGCATCTCCGCATCTTCTTCGTTTCCAAGAACAATATCACAGTAGGAGGTAAGCTCGGTCATGATTTTCTCACGGTGCGCATCATCACAATACTTCCAAAGTTTAGCGCGGTAGTTTAAATCTGTTGAAATCGTAATGCCATTTTCGCTTGCAATTTTCACTGCCTCTAGGCAAGCATCGGCTGCTGATTGTGAAATAGCCGGTGTAATGCCTGTCCAATGGAACCACTCTACGCCTTCAAAAGCTTTATCCCAATCCACCATTCCAGTCTCAATTTCAGATATAGCAGAATGTGCACGGTCATATACTACTTTACTGCCTCGACTGACAGCTCCTGTCTCTAAGAAATAAATCCCCAAACGGTCACCGCCACGAAGTATAAAATCAGTTTCAACACCGCGTTTACGCATTTCCATAAGCGCACAATCGCCAATATCATTGTTGGGAATGCGTGTCACAAAACGTACAGGAACACCATAGTTAGCAAGCGATACGGCTACATTGGATTCTCCTCCGCCATAAATGACATCAAAAGAGTTGGTCTGGGAAAAGCGCAAATAGCCCGGGGGCGCCAAGCGCAACATGATTTCACCAAAGGTGACTACTTTTTTCATCTATTTATTGATTTACGTAATTTATCATATTATTTAAAACAAGTTCGGCAACTGGATCTTTTCCTAGGTTTCCAACAATATCAAAAGTAGATAACAGCATATTTCCTTCTCCAAACGCTGTTTCTAACAGATTGGCGCCAAACCAAACATCCCCAGGGCCAGGATAATGACGAAGCATCAAATCCAAATTTTTAAAATGATCATAACTTACCACTCCCGATATCATTTTGCCTTGTTGCATCATCATCGTGGTTTTTGGATGTACGTTCTGGTAAACTTCTTGCACAATCACACCTGTTGGTAGGCCTTGAAACACAGGGTGTTCCTTGACCATATGAGGTTTTCCAGCCCAAAGTCCTAAGGTGGTACCTTTGTTTAACATATTTGCTGAAAAGGGGAGTCCTTCAACAGAGTTAGGTTCAAATTTTCTTCCAAAATAAGGGGGTGTTTTTCCAGGTACATCTAAAATGATGAGTTTTCCTCCTTTACCAACTTCAGTTTTGGCATTTTTGAGCAATGCATTAAAATCTTTTTTTCCAGATTTTGGCACCAAACCACTGATTATCAATCCCCCAGCATGTCCATTAGGATCAAAATCTACAAAAGATATATTTTTTTTGGTTAAAAATATTTTAAGCTCTCCTTGTGGATCTATGACGCGCAACGGCGCATTGCTATCAAAAACCACAGGGTCAAAAATGTCAAAATCAAAACTATTTTTGGCAATAATATTTCCTTTTTCGTCTTTTAATTTTACACGAGCTTGATAACTTCCCGTTAAGCCAGACATGTTAATTTCTTCATTTAAGTAAGATGTTATGCCTTGCGTTAAAGGTTTATGTACTTCTTTTTCGATAAGAAGGTTTTCTGACGCATCAAATACTTGAAAATGGATTTGGGCTTTCATCTCCATATTTTCGTTTACACCAATCACTTCTACCTTTGGGTTAACACCTAAAAAACTGTTTCTAGGCATCACACGGAGGGTAACAATTTGCTCTTGGTTCGCCTCTTGGGTCATTTCATAAACATCTGTTTTTGGATTTCGCCATAGGTCCAACAATCCTGCACCCATTATCCAATCTCCTGCTGTGAGCGCATGAACACAATACCCGATTACATTTGGGTTGGAGCGTGTGGCTTCAAGCAATCTTTTGTTCGCCATTCCATGTGCCGTTTGCTGAGCCAAACAAAACTCTTCAAAATTTTCAAACAAACGATCAAAACCTGTTTTTTGCATCATTTGCTCAAGTTCTTTCTCAAGCCTTAGGTGATAGCGCATGGTGGGTGTTAGGGGATTTCCTTTTTGTCTGAATTCCTCATTGTTTTGAGTGAGGTTAGGCAAACTGCCATAACCTAATTCAGAAACGAAAGAGAGTCGCCCTGGAACGACATTTTTCCCTGGTATTTTTAGTTCAGAAAGGCCTTTCTTTTTCAATTCGTCAGTTGAGGCACCAATATTGGCATATCCATCATAAATACCTTGCGTAATTTGGGAACCTGAATAATCATGAATATCATTAAACTGATTTCCTGTTTTTTCGTAGGGTAAATACATCCTTGCACCCTTTGCCCAGCCACCTGATTCGTCTAGAATAAGTCTGGTTGGGTCTAGCTCACGGGCTTTGAGCGACATGGGTTGAAGCATTTGAATCATCACTGGCTGTAAGAGCTCATTGAAAAGTTCCCAAATCACCACACTTGTTCGGTTTCGATCTCTCAAAATACTTTGAGTTAGTTCGTTTTCGACACGCATAGGCAAATAAGCCGATTGGATGGGTCTGTTCATACATTCTATTGCCAAGCTACCCACGGTTAATACACCCATTTCGTCACACAGGTCAAGCCACATTTTGGGTGGAGGCTTTCGCCAAGGTCTTATCATATTGAATCCCGCATCTTTAGCAAGTTGAATTTCTCTAATCGCCATTTCCTTAGAGTCAGGATAAGCGAGTCCTACAGGGTAAAGACCTTCAAAAAAGGTTGCTTTTAAATACAGCGGTTCGTTGTTTAGATAGAATTGATTGTTTTTGATTGTAAACTTTCGCATACCAAAACGGTGTGTCCAGTTGTCCGTTGTTTCTTTGCCATTTGCAAGTGAGATGTCAATCGAGTACAGGTGTGGGCTTTTAGGTGACCAAAGCTTTTGATTTGGAATATCGACGGATGTTTTTAGGCTATTTTTTCCTGGATCTAAGAGCATATTTTTTTCAAAAACACCTACCGTGTTGCCGTCTGCGTCATTAACCCTAATTAAAAGTGTTGTTTTTTGTTGTGCAGATTGGTGATTGTACAATTCTATATCAATACTCGTTTGAGATTTGTCAATATCGGGTTGTAAAAAAACATCATGAATGGTAACATTTCCTCTTCGTTGAATCCAAACGTCTTGCCAGATTCCCCCTGTAATGGCACCTCTCCATTGGGGCACTTCCATACGACCCATTTCATCGATGCGCTGGTCAGTCATTAGTATCGGACCGACAACCCTCATAATAATATGGTTTATATCGCCGGGTTTCAGAACTTCATCGACTTGAAAGGAAAAAGGAGTAAAACCGCCTTCATGAGTACCAACGGCTTGGTCATTGACCCAAACTTCGGTTTTGTAATTGACAGCCTCAAAATGAAGACTAAAAACGCCCTCATTCCACGATTCGGGCACCCGAAATGATTTTTTGTAGAAGACCACGCCTTCATAATCTTTTTTGATGGTTTCCCAATGACTTGGCACTTGAATGTCTGACACCTCTTTCTGCTTCTCAAATACACGGTTTAAATGCCATTTTTCAACACCTCCCCGATTATCTTGGTCAAAAATAATAGCCCATTTTCCGTTGAGTGAGATATTTTTTATCATATCATCTGCTTGGGCTGAAAGTAGGCTTGAATAAATAAAAATCAAGTAATAAGTTATCTTTATAAAACTGCGAACCATAGATGGAATAATTTTTATCAAAAAACTACAAAAAATTTGACTTTAGAACATGTAAAATTACCCTTTAAATGCCATATGTTATCAAGCCAATATTAACAAATTGATAATTTTTGAGTACATTTTGTTAATAGATTGGCATTTTCAATTAACATATACTGATAGTTTTGAGATTATAAATTTTTTAACATAAACTTTGAAAACCAAAAATTATGACCAAACTAATAATTAGCAAATTTTCAATAACGACTTTCCTTGCGATGCTAGTGCTGTTTTGTTCATTCACAACTGTGTATGGGCAACAGTCGAAAGTAAAAGGAACAGTAACTGGAGACGGTAGTTTACTGCCTGGCGTGACTGTGGCAATAAAGGGACAACAAGTCGGCTCAGTTACTGATTTTGATGGTAACTTCGAGATTTCCGCAAATAAAGACGATGTGCTTGTTTTTAGTTACATCGGATTTAAAACCCAAGAGGTAACAGTAACTGGATCTACTTTAGATGTTAATCTCGTTTCTGATGTATCCAAACTAGATGAGGTTGTAGTTGTTGGTTACGGTTCGGTCAAACGAAAAGATCTAACGGGTGCTGTTTCTACTATTAAATCTGAGGAAATTGAAAAAATCAATACTACTTCTTTTGAGGGCGCCATAGCTGCTAAAGCGGCAGGTGTTCAAGTAGTACGCTCTGAAGGTGGACCCGATGCTGCTTTTAAAATTCGAATTCGTGGAGGAACTTCGATTAATGCAAGTAACGATCCACTATATGTAGTTGATGGTTTTCCATTGACAGGGGGTGGCATTAATACGTCAACTGAAATGGGCAACAGTGCAACAAGTCCTCTTGCAACATTAGACCCAAGTAATATAGCGTCAATAGATATTTTAAAAGATGCTTCTGCAACAGCCATTTATGGTTCTCGTGGAGCAAATGGGGTAGTAATTATTACTACTAAACAAGGAGCGCCTGGCACTTCAAGAATTAGCTTTGAGTCCTTTTTAGGTGTTTCCACTTTGGCTAGTAAACTCCCTATTTTGGATGCACAAGGATTTATAGATTTTAGAAATAACTATCAAAGGTGGGACCCCATTTTTTTAACTTCAGACCCAGGTTCTGGTCAAGCAAAATATTTAGCAGAGTCTTTCCGAGTACCAGACCCTACGACGGGATATTACGTTCCGATGGATTTGGCAAATATGACTTTTGATCCCCCTTTGTTAATTGATGATTGGCAAGAGGCCATAACTAGAAATGCCATTACCAAAAATTATAAACTTTCTGCTAGTGGAGGTAATAAAAAAACAAGATACAACGCAGCTTTGTCCTACCAAGATCGTGAAGGTATAATCAAAACTTCTGGCATTGAACGTTATTCTGGTAATTTTAATATTACATCAAAAGTTAACGATAAACTTCAAGCCGGCTTTAATGGTAATGTTGGATATATAAATCGTTCAGGTGTTGTATCGGCAGCAACCGACAATGGCCAAGGTCGCGCAGGTGTGGTTACGAATGCCGTTTTATTTCAGCCTATTCAATCACCAAGAATCTGGCCAGAAAACGAATATGACCCAGAAACTGGCAGACTTATTGCGAATAGAAATGGTGATGTAATAAACCCTATGTTGATGCTTTCTGAAAACACGATGAATGGTGTGACTAATCAAACACGTCTTAATACGTTTGTTTCTTACGAACTTTTTAAAGGCTTGACCTATAAGGCATCGCTAAGAGGCTACACAAGCTCAGTCAAAAACAAAGCGTGGTTTTCTGAAAGATTCGGTTGGTCGAGAGCGCTTGGCGGAAAGGCAGTTACTAGTTTTTTTAACAGTGCTAGTTTAGCAACTGAACAGAGTTTAAGCTATTTGAAAGATTTTGGAGAGCATCGCTTAAACGCTGTAATGGTTTACGAACGACAAAAAAATACATCTGAATCGCTGCGTACAGCATCAACAGGTTTCACAATACCAAACTATAACTTAGATGGTCTACAAGACGCTGTTACTGTGGAGCCTACAGTTAGTAACGCATTTGAGTCATCAATAGAGTCATTTCTTGCTCGTTTACAATATGATGCATTTAACAAATATTTACTTACAGCAAGTTTACGTTACGATGGATCATCTCGGTTTGCATCAGGTGATAAGCAATGGGGATATTTCCCATCTGTTGGATTGGCATGGCGTATATCCAATGAACCATTTTTGATGGGTAATTCTGTTATTTCTGATGCCAAGTTCAAATTTAGTTTTGGAGAATCTGGAAACACACAAATTCCAACATTCCAATCAAAATCAGCAGCTGACGGAGCGGGTTACATTTTCAACGGAAGCACACTTACGCCAGGTGCGTCTATTATCCGTCTTGCTAATGACAACTTAAGCTGGGAAAAAACAAGAGAGGTAGATTTTGGATTAACATTAGGACTCTTTGACGATAGAATAACCATGGAGGCTGACTATTATGACAAGGAAACTAAAGACTTGCTTCTGGCAGTTCCTGTTCCTGTTACCTCAGGTTATCAAACTGTATTTAAAAATTTAGGGCTTGTTAGCAACAAAGGGTTTGAGTTTTCTCTTAATGCAAATATTGTTGACAATCGTGATTTAAAGTGGAATATGAATTTCAACATAAGCACCAATAAGAATAAAGTGCTTGACTTAGGAGGTGCCGATGAATTCTATGTTACCTCAATTGGAGGTGGTGGAGTGAATAACGATTATGTTATTCGTGTAGGTGAAGCACTTGGTTCAATTCACGGATTGGCATACGACGGAGTTTACACATATGAAGATTTTGTTGAATTTGACGGTATGACTTTAGAGGAAGCTACTGCAGCATTTAGAGCAGACGAAGCTGCCCTAGGTAATGGAGCAATGTGGTGGTCAATGAACTCTTATACTTTAAAAGAGGGTGTTCCGGTGAACGCAACTGTTACAAATGGAACATACCGACCAGGGATGACTAAATTTAAAGATCAATTAACAGTAGATACTGACGGAGACGGAATAGCTGATGCCACTGATGGTATTATCAACGACGACGACCGTCATATTATTGGAAATACCTTACCAAAGCATTTTGGTGGTATGACTCAAAATATTTCGTACAAAAACTTTGACTTCTCAGTACAAACATCATGGTCTTATGGAAATGATGTGTATAACAAAACGATGAGAAAAGGAGCCAATACTGCTGTACCATGGAGAAATAAATTTGATATTGTAAAAAATGCTTGGACGCCTGACAATCCCACAGGAACATGGACTGGATTTAGTGGTGGTGGCCCCAGTGGAGACATTGGCTCTGCAGCATATGACGTGTTTATTGAAGACGGATCATTTTTTAGAATTGCAAACATGACTTTGGGATATAAACTACCTAAAAATATGTTGAAACAAATACGAATGAGTTTCTTAAGATTATATGTGTCTATTGATAATGTACATATTTGGACAAAATACAGCGGTTGGGATCCAGATGTTAGTGTGGGTAATGACCAGCTAACACCAGGTCTTGATTCTGATGCATATCCAAGAGCAAGAACATTTAGAACTGGAATTGTTGCACGATTTTAATAATATTTATATAATACAATTATGAAAAATTTAATCTCTTATAAACTAATACTAATTAGTCTTTTATTCGCTGGCTGTCAAGAAAACTTTCTTGAAGAACCAACCTCAAGTATAATAGATCCGGAAACGCTGTTAACAAGCAAAACAGGAGCTGAAGTGTATACTGTTGGCGCATATGACGCAACGCGTAATGTAATTGCTTCCAACTGGCCGGGCTGGCTTAACATATGGGGTGTTATCGCCGTAGACGAAGTTGTGCTTCCTGGATGGAGCCAATTTAAACCTATTTACTTGCATACACTTTCTCCTTCCGATAATACTATCAGAACATTATGGGAAAATATGTATGTTTCTTTAAACAGAGTTAATAGCGTTGTTGATCGCGTGGGGGCCATGACCGAAGATCAAATCAGTGTTACTGACCGTGATAAACTTGAAGCGGAAGCACGCTTTCTTCGTGCCATTATAAATTTTGCATTGGTTAGCTCATGGGAAAATGTACCTTTAATGAAAAATGAAACAGTTTCTCTTAAAAATCTCGAGGTTGCCCAATCAACACCGCAAGAAGTTTATTCATTTATTGAAGAAGATTTAATTTTTGCAAAAAATAATTTGGAGTCTAGTCAAGGAGGTGGAAAAGCAACAAAAGGTGCTGCACAAGCGCTACTTGGAAAAGTCTATTTACAAATGACTGGGCATCCAATCAATGATGCGTCCTATTTTGCAAAATCTGAGGTAGAACTCAAAGCTGTGATTGACAGCAATGTATATAATCTCATGTCGTATTATCCTGATATTTTCACATTAGAAAATGAACAAAATCAAGAAATTGTTTTTTCTTTTGGTTTTGATGGACCAAGCATGGAACAAGGGGGTAGAATTGGTACTTTGTATGGCCCATTAGGAACTTCAATTAATGGTGGTGCAAGTGGTAATAATTGGTATGTAAATTGGGAATTGGCTGGTCCAGCTACTGGCGCAGGAAATACAGGTAATTGGTCCAAAGGAAAAGGTGGTAAACCTAGAAACAATCATCCTTTTGCACAACCTTATACAGATGATGATATTCGAACTAGAAATAATATTGCCAAAACTCATGTAAATAGAGGGTACATGACTGGTGCAATATGGCCAGATGATGCAATGTTTGGATCTATACGTAATGAATGGAAAGGTAACTGGAAGCCGTGGAAATGGCATAACATTAGGCCAAGTAATTGGGGAAATGATACACCATTAGACGAAGCATACATTCGTTATGCAGATGTGTTGTTGATGTATGCAGAAGCACTTAACGGACAAAGCAAATTAACACAAGCAGATGCGGACATGACTGTTAACCTTTTAAGGGCTAGAGCACGTTTATTTCCCGATGAGGTTAAAGATGAAACCCTTTTACCAAATCTAACAGTCGGAACACAGCAATATAATGCTGATGAAATATTAAGTGAACGCAGAAAAGAACTTTGTTTTGAGGGATGGAGACGCAATGATTTAATTAGAAATGGTGTTTATTATCAGGCTATTAACTCCTCTCAACCCGTTTGGTCAAATAGTGGAAATCCGCAACCACAATATACACCTAATGAGATTAGATGGCCTATCCCAGCTTCAGAACTACAAATAAATTCTAAATTAATTCAAAACGAAGGATACAACTAAGATTTAATTATTAAAAATGAATTTGAAAATCCCCACAATATGTGGGGATTTTCATTTTAAATAGAAGGATCTTCTATCTAAAGTTTTGTTCGGGCGGAATTAACTTAAAAGCGATATAGATTATAAGAGACGATTAATTGGTTCGATATTTCCAGAAAAATTTCAATTTCAGCAGAAAAAAGTTCGAACCGCTGATATTAACCCCATTTTACATAAAATAGCACAATTTAACAGAGTAAAACATGAAAATAAAAAAAGGGACAAATCTCAGAAAAAAGATTTGTCCCGTTGTGTAGCGGGAGCTGGACTCGAACCAGCGACCTTCGGGTTATGAGCCCGACGAGCTACCTACTGCTCTATCCCGCGTTGTGGATGGCAAAAATACAAAACTTCTCTGATATAGCAATAGCTCTTCGGCAATCCTTACCTTTGCAATATGCATAAAGCAGGTTTTGTCAATATTATCGGAAGTCCTAATGTGGGAAAGTCAACCCTAATAAACGCCATATTGGGTCAAAAGCTTGTCATTACCAATGCCAAAGCACAAACCACACGCCATAGAATTCTAGGCATGCTTAATGCCGATGATTACCAGCTTATCCTCTCTGATACGCCTGGAATTATTCAGCCTGCTTATAAGCTGCAAGAGAGTATGATGGACGCCATGCAGTCTGTTTTCGATGATGCAGATGTCTTGGTCTATATGGTAGAAATTGGCGAGAAAAAAGGGAAAGATGAAAGTGTTATCAAACGCCTTTCCAAAACAGCTAAGCCCCTTTTCTTAGTTATTAATAAAATTGACAAGGGCAATCAAAGTCTCCTAGAAGAAACCATTGATGCTTGGAAAGAACAATTGCCAAAAGCACAAATAAGAAGTATTTCTGCTCTTGAAAAATTTCAAATTGAGGAATTGGTCACACAAATGGTAGCATTATTGCCGGAACACCAACCCTATTTCCCAAAAGATCAACTTTCCGATAAGTCCGAACGTTTTGTGGTCAATGAAGTTATTCGTGACAAGATATTGTCTAATTATGACAAAGAAATTCCCTACTCGGTTGAGGTTGCTACAGAATCTTTTAAGGTAGAAGATAGCATTATAAAGATCAGCGCAGTTATATTTGTTGAGCGCAATTCTCAAAAAGGAATCTTAATTGGTCACAAAGGCGCCGCCCTTAAAAAGGTAGGAACACAAGCCCGTCGCGATTTAGAACGATTTTTTGAAAAAAAAGTGCATCTTGAGCTTTTTGTTAAAGTAAATAAAGATTGGCGTTCAAATGCTAATGCCCTAAAACGTTTTGGATACTAAAAACAACCCTCTTAACCTATAAGAAAAAATTATGCGAAATCTAGTTGCTATTGTTGGAAGACCTAATGTTGGTAAATCCACGTTGTTTAATCGAATGGTGCAGCGACGCGAAGCCATTGTTGATGCAGCAAGTGGAGTCACACGCGACAGACAATATGGTAAAGCCGATTGGAATGGGTGTGAATTTACATTAATTGATACAGGGGGATATGTAATTGGCGGTGATGATGCCTATGAAAAAGAAATTGACCAGCAAGTTGAAATTGCCATTTCTGAAGCAGATGCCATTATTTTTATGGTTGATGTAGAAACAGGAATTAATATTATGGATGAGGAGGTAGCCAAATTACTTCGTAAATCGGACAAGCCTGTTTTTCTTGTTGTCAACAAGGTTGATAACGCAAAACGCGTCATGACATCTGTAGAGTTTTACGCCTTAGGTATTGACAACTTATTCCATATCTCTGCTATGAATGGGGGAGGGACAGGCGATTTATTAGATGCTTTAGTTTCTGCTTTGCCAGATAAGAGCGCAACCATAGTTGATGGATTGCCTCGCTTTGCAGTGGTGGGCAGACCCAATGCCGGTAAATCTTCTTTTGTGAACGCACTTATTGGCGAGCCTAGGAATATTGTCAAAGACGAGGCAGGGACTACCCGTGATAGTATTGATACCGTTTATAACCGATTTGGTTTTGAATTTTGCCTAGTAGACACTGCTGGTATCCGCAGAAAAACTAAAGTAAAAGCCAATATTGAGTTTTACTCTGTAATGCGCGCCTTGCGATCCATTGAATTTTCGGATGTGTGCATGCTTGTTTTTGACGCCACCAGATCCTTTGACTCACAGGTTAAAAACATTTTTTGGTTGGCAGCTCGAAACCACAAAGGGATAGTGATTTTGGTAAATAAGTGGGATTTGGTTGATAAAGATACCAACAGCACCAAGAAAGTAGAAGCACATATACGTGAAGAGATATCTCCTTTTATAGATGTACCCATAGTGTTTGTTTCTTCCCTTACCAAGCAACGTGTCTTTAAGGCCATAGAAACAGCAGTAGATGTGTACAAACGCCGCTCGCAACGCATTCCAACACGAAAACTAAACGACTACATACTTCCTATCATTGAAAAAAACCCACCACCAGCACTAAAGGGTAAGTATGTCAAAATAAAGTTTGCAACACAATTGCATTCGCCACATCCCCAGTTTGCCTTTTTCTGCAATCTGCCCCAATACGTCAAAGACCCTTACAAAAGGTTTTTGGAAAATAAACTCCGGGCAGAATACAATTTCAGCGGGGTAACGATCGATATTTTTATCAGAAAGAAATAATTAGAGCTCTGCCTTTATGCGCAGTAACTCTTGACGAATTTTTTGCAGTTTCTTTAAAACGCTGAGGTTTCCATTTTTTTCTCTGTTGAGTTCTTTTTTAGCACCTTCAAGTGTAAATCCACGCTCCTTAACTAAGCTGAATATCAACTCAAACTTCTCAATGTCTTTTGCTGAAAATTTACGGGTTCCGCTTTGGTTTTTTTTCGGATTAATGATTTGAAATTCTTTTTCCCAAAAGCGTATCAGCGAAGGTTTTACCTCAAATGCCTCGGCTACTTCGCCTATGCTGTAATACAATTTTTCAGGTAAACGATGTCGCATTAGTCAAGCGATTGGTTCTCGCGGTTTGCAGCCTCTAGCATGGCCTCAAATTCCTCAGGATTGAGGTCGCCAGAAAAGAAATTAATGGGGTTGATCGCTTTGCCGTCTTTAAGTATCTCATAGTGAAGGTGTGGCGCTTGAGAGCGCCCAGTATTTCCAACATATCCAATTATATCACCACGTTTGACACGCGCACCTCGCTTTACTTTGTAATCACTTAAGTGGGCGTATAACGTCACGTAACCATACCCATGGTCAATGCGTATGTGCTTTCCATAACCAAACGAACGGTTATCGGCTCTTGTAACCTTGCCATTACTTGTAGCGTAAATAGGGGTTCCTCTTGGAGATGTAAAATCCATACCCTTGTGTTTACGGCGTGCTTTCGTAAACGGATCTGTACGCCACCCATAACCAGATGCCATACGTTTTAAATCATCGTTCTTGATGGGTTGAATAGATGGAATTGCAGCTAATAATTTTTCTTTATCAAGGGCCAACCGTTGTACTTCATCAAACGACTTGGATTGAACAACCAGCTGTTTGGATAAAATATCAAGTTGTTTGGTAGCACTAATGATCAAGTCTGAATTGGCATAGCCTTCAAGATTTTTATATCGGTTTGCACCTCCAAAACCTGCTTTCCTAACGTCATCAGGCACCGGGTTGGTTTCAAACACCACACGGTAAATTTGGTTATCACGCTCCTGCAAGTGATCAAGGACCTCTTCGACCTTGTTCATCTTAAGTTGTAGTTGCTCGTAGTTGAGTTTGTAGTTTTCTAGCTCCCGTGCTTGCGCTATTTCAGTAGGAGTACTGATAGCAGGTGTGGAAAGTAAAAAAAATACAAAAGCTATACCGAATAGGGCAGAAGCAGTAAGAAACGCCAAGACATTCCGTACTTTTCGACGATTTTTTACTTCTATTTTTCGATATGATAGACTCTCTTGGTCGTAGTAATACTTAACCTTTGCCATTCCGTAAAATGTACTATTTTTACTCCGCTGAATCAGCGTACACTACAAAGATACGTAATTCGGACTAACCATTAAACGGTTTCATGAAAGCAAAAGACATTCGCGCAAAGTTTCTAGACTTTTTTACTGACAAAGAACACAAAATTGTAGCCTCTGCTCCCATGGTTATGAAAAATGACCCAACGCTAATGTTTACCAATGCTGGTATGAACCAGTTTAAAGAATATTTTCTGGGAAACAAAGTTGCTTCCAATAAAAGGGTTGCTGATACTCAGAAGTGTCTTCGCGTTTCAGGCAAGCATAATGACCTTGAGGAGGTTGGGAAAGATACCTATCACCACACCATGTTCGAGATGCTCGGAAATTGGAGTTTTGGTGACTATTTTAAAGAAGAAGCCATCGCCTTTGCATGGGAGTTCCTTACTGAAGAGTTGCAAATCGACAAAAATGACTTGTATGTAACCGTATTTGAAGGGGATGATGTCGAAGGACTCTCAAAAGATGATGAAGCTATTTCTTTTTGGGAATCACATATTTCACCCGAACGTATTTTGATGGGTTCCAAAGCAGATAACTTTTGGGAAATGGGCGATCAAGGGCCTTGCGGACCCTGCTCGGAAATCCACGTTGACATAAGGTCTGCAGAAGACAAAGCTAAAGTTGACGGAGCTACTCTTGTTAATATGGATCACCCACAAGTGGTTGAGGTATGGAATCTGGTTTTTATTGAGTTTAACAGAAAGGCCAATGGCTCACTTGAAAAATTACCTGAAAAGCACGTAGATACGGGCATGGGCTTTGAGCGCCTTTGCATGGTGGTTCAAGGAGTACAGTCAAATTATGACACCGATGTGTTTACGCCAATCATTCGTGAGATTGAAACCCGTACAGCTACTGATTATGGTAAAAAAGAGGAGATCGATATAGCCATTCGCGTAATAGCCGATCATCTTAGAGCGGTTTCTTTTTCTATTGCCGATGGTCAATTGCCCTCTAATAACGGAGCAGGATATGTGATTCGCCGTATTTTAAGACGTGCTATCCGATATGGATACACGTTTTTGAATCAAAAGGAACCGTTTATTTTTGCATTGGTCAAAACCTTATCGGACCAAATGGGAGATGCCTTTCCCGAGCTTAAAGACCAACAAGATCTTATTCGAAATGTCATCAAGGAAGAGGAACAATCTTTCTTAAAAACCTTATCACAAGGCTTGATTATGCTTGAGCAACTCATGAAATCCAATGCACAAAAACATCTTTCTGGAGCAAAGGCTTTTGAGCTGTATGACACCTTTGGTTTTCCCGTTGATTTGACAGCGCTTATTTTGTCTGAAAACGACATGACCCTAGACGTGGATGCATTTGAAACCGAAATGGAGCAACAAAAAGCACGCTCAAGGGCTGCTGCTCAAGTGGAAACCGAAGATTGGATTGATCTTAGAGCTGATGACGAACAGGAATTTGTGGGGTATGATTTACTCAAAACACCTGTTAAAATTGTTAGATACAGAAAGGTAACCACCAAAAATGGCAGCTTATTTCAGTTGGTCTTTAACCTTACACCATTCTATCCTGAAGGGGGTGGTCAGGTTGGAGATAAGGGCTATTTGGAAGCGCCAAATGGTAATGTGACTTATATCACAGATACTAAAAAGGAAAACAACCTTATTATTCATGTAGCTAACCAGCTCCCCACTGACCTCAATGCCACTTTTACTGCCGTAGTCGATGAGCAAAAGCGAAATGCTACTGCTGCCAATCACACCGCTACACATCTGTTACATCAAGGGTTACGTTCGGTACTTGGGGCGCATGTTGGGCAAAAGGGATCTATGGTACGCTCTGGTTATTTGCGCTTTGACTTTTCGCATTTCGCCAAGCTAAGCTCCGATGAGCTCAGTGCTGTAGAAGCTTTTGTAAATGCTCGAATACAAGAACAAATTGAGTTAGAAGAACAGCGTAGTACCCCCTATCAAAAAGCTATTGACAACGGTGCGCTTGCCCTGTTTGGTGAGAAGTATGGGGATACCGTTCGCAGCATCCGCTTTGGCGAATCTGTTGAGCTATGCGGGGGTACGCACGTGCAAAATACCGCAGCACTTTGGCATTTTACCATTACGGCTGAAACAGCTGTAGCATCAGGGATTAGACGTATTGAAGCCGTGACAGCTAATGAAGCTAAAAAACGCGTTTACGATCAAGCAGAAACGTTTGAGCAATTAAAAAAACAGCTCAAAAATCCCCAAGATGTTATTGCGTCTGTTGAGGCTTTACAAGAGGAAAACAGCAAGCTTAAAAAAGAGCTTGAGAACCTTAACAAACAATTAGTTGTACAACTTATTTCCGAACTGGAGACCAAAAGCATAACGCAAGGAGAGATGTCCATCATAATTGCTGAGGTTGATTTGGACGGTACGGGTCTAAAAGATGCGCTTTTTAAACTCGGTCAAAAGCACCAAAATCTGATTGCAGTATTGGGGAGTAAAAAAGGCAATAAGCCGCTCTTGTCTTGTTATGTTTCTAAAGCACTTGCTGAAAAGGGTACTTGGCAAGCCAACGCCATTATTAAACAAATCAGTCCCCATATTCAAGGTGGAGGTGGCGGTCAATCCTTTTTTGCTACTGCAGGAGGAAAGAATGCAAATGGAATCCCAGCAGCCTTATCTGCAGCTAAGCATATGTTGGTAAGCTAGTTTGACGGGGGATAAGCAGTCAAAATATCTGTAACAAAAGCATTGATTTTTGCTTCACGCTCTTGTGGTGTGCCACTGCTCAATCTGCCAGTTCCTTTTCCTTGCCAAACTAACTTCTTGGAATTCGCATCTATAAGATCAATATACAATACACCATTAGTCGTTGTATTTACATTGTAAGGACGGTTAAATCCCCAGCCCCAACCCATACCGCCAAAAGGGCCATAGAAAGGGCCGCCCCAGCCGATATAGCTTTCGCTGACACGTACATTTTTCTCTGCCTTAGTGTGAAAACTAACCAAAATATTGGGTGTTTCTGAAGCTGTAAAACCTTTTTCTGAAAGCGTGTTTTCAAGGGCTTTTAGGATACGCCTTTTGTCTAGGTCTGAAATTTTAGCATCGTCAATACCTGGTTTGAAAAAAGCATAGGAGTTATATGAAGTAAAATCAACACCCGTGTCATAATCTGTACTAACACGAATGGATGCACAAGAAGCGACTAAGAGGGCTGTAGCGAGATATAAAAACCGTTTCATAATTAAATTTATTTAGATGCAATCAAAAAACATGCCGAATGTATGTCTAAATATAACACATATAATCACGTATTTTTGAATGTGCTCAAACCAACCGCCATAAACGAATACGTGCCACTTCCCGAATTTGAGGAAAAAGGGGTTTCGGTTTATCTCAAAAGAGAGGACTTGGTTTTTCCTTTAGCTTATGGTAACAAATGGCGTAAACTCAAATATAATTTTAAAGCCTTAAAAACCTCCTCTGCTACAGGCATGCTTACCTTTGGTGGAGCTTACTCCAACCATCTTGCTGCTGCAGCTGCACTGGCCGCGCAAGAACAAATTCCTATAGTTGGTATAGTAAGAGGCGAAGAACTTGCAACTAAACCATTGAATCCAACCTTGTCTCAGTGTCAGGCCAAGGGTATGCAGCTGGTATTTGTTTCCCGAGCTGAATACAAGCTAAAAGAACACGGTGAAAAAGCACGCCAACTCGTAACAACTAAAAACCTATTGGTTGTTCCTGAGGGGGGTACCAACAAACTGGCGGTTAAGGGGTGCACGGAAATATTGATTAATGACGACAAACGTTTTGATGTTGTCGGATGTGCTGTAGGAACTGGAGGCACCTTAGCCGGATTGGCAGTATCAGCTGCCGCACATCAAAAAGTTGTGGGCTTTCAAATGGTAGATGATGCCACAATCCCAGACCGTATTCGTACCTTTGTGTCACGTGATAATTGGGAGCTCATACGGCACCCATCCTATGCGGGTTACGCCAATATCGATAAAAGACTTGTTGCATTTGCCAACGAGTTAATTGAAAAAACAGGCGTGCTATTGGATCCTATTTACACGGCACCCATGTTGTTTCAGTTGGTGCAAATGATAAAAGATAATACATGGACGTTCGGAACAAATATTTTACTTATTCACACTGGCGGAACGCAGGGAATCGCTGGCTACAATTATCAGTATCAAGCGCAATGGCCAGAATCCTAACTTTTTTTCTTAGCGCACTTATGCTTACATCCTGTGGGTCAAAAAAAGTAGTCTACAATGGTGAAGTAAAGCGAAACGCTAAAAAAATTGAAAACAAATCACCCAAGCAAACAGCAAAAAAACTTGCTGATATGGATGCTCATATGCGGATGAAGGTTTATGTTGTTCAGTATGCACCACTCGCACAAAAGGAGATGAAAAAATTTGGAATACCAGCAAGTATTACCCTAGCGCAAGGGTTATTGGAATCGCAAGCAGGCGTTGGCAAATTAGCGGTCAAGTCCAACAACCATTTTGGTATTAAATGCCACAAAGGGTGGCGCGGGCCTAGCGTTTCTCACGACGATGACGCCAAAGGAGAGTGTTTTCGCAAGTATAAAAAAGTAGCCCAGTCCTACAGAGACCACTCCGAGTTCTTACGCTACAGAGATCGTTACAGCAAACTGTTTAAAATGAAGAAAACGGATTATGTGAGCTGGGCACATGGCTTAAAAAAAGCGGGTTATGCTACCGATCCCCAATATGCCTACAAACTCATATCGCTCATTGAACGCTACGAGCTTTGGCAATTTGACGGCAGCAAAGCGCCCATAAAATCCAAAAAAGCTAAAAGGGGAAAAAGTCAAAAAAGTAAAGGTGCAGGTAGCCAAGATTACACCGTAAAACAAGGCGATACCCTTTATGCTATTGCCAAGCAATTTAATACTTCAGTGCAAGCTCTTAAAGAACGTAATGGATTGCGCTCAAATGAACTGGCTGTCGGTCAACAACTCAAAGTAAAATGATGAAGTACCAACGTAGTAGTGTCTTATTCAATGAGGCGAAGAAAGTAATTCCTGGTGGGGTAAACTCTCCAGTACGTGCCTTTAATGCGGTTGGCGGAACACCTATTTTCCTAACGCACGCAAAGGGCGCTTACCTATATGATGAGGATCAAAATCGCTATATAGATTTTATAGCATCTTGGGGCCCCATGATTTTGGGACATGCGCATCCCAAAGTGGTCGCCGCCATTCAAGCGCGTGCTGAAAAAGGAACTTCCTATGGCATTCCAACAGCATTGGAAACTGAAATTGCCGAACGTGCGCTGTCTATGGTGCCTCATATGGATCAAATCCGCTTTGTCAATTCAGGAACAGAAGCCTGTATGAGTGCGGTGCGACTGGCACGAGGTTTTACTGGACGTGACAAAATCATCAAATTTGCAGGTTGTTATCATGGACACGCAGATGCCTTTTTGATTCAAGCCGGAAGTGGTGCCGTAACTTTTGGTAGCCCAAACAGTCCGGGCGTAACAGCAGGCACGGCAAAAGACACCCTTCTTGCGGCATACAACAACCTGGAACAAGTGGCCGAAATATTTCATGCCAACCCAGAACAAATTGCAGCCATAATCGTTGAGCCTGTAGCGGGTAATATGGGTTGTATTCTACCTCAAGCAGGCTTCTTGGAAGGCTTGCGTAGTTTGTGTGATGCACATGGCGCAGTTCTTATTTTTGACGAGGTCATGACAGGATTTAGATTGGCCCAAGGCGGTGCTCAGGAATGTCTTGGCGTTCGAGCCGATTTGGTTACTTACGGCAAAGTAATAGGCGGAGGTTTGCCAGTTGGTGCTTTTGCTGCCCGAAAAGAAATTATGGACTATTTAGCACCACTTGGACCCGTTTATCAGGCGGGGACCTTGAGCGGTAATCCATTGGCTATGACCGCTGGACTAACCATGTTAGATTTGTTGCATGAACATCCAGAAACATATACAAGTTTGGCAGATAAAACGGCCTTTTTACACCAAGAGATGATTCCGCTGTTGGAGCAAAAAGGGCTTCCTTATCAAATCAACAGGCTAGGCTCCATGATGTCACTCCATTTTACAGAAAAGCCCGTTGTCGATTTTGAAACCGCAGCAAAAGGGAATAACGAATATTTTAAAAAGTATTTCCACGGCATGTTACAGCGTGGGGTTTATTTACCACCTAGTGCTTTTGAAAGTTACTTCTTAAATGATGCCATAACCCAAAAAGACCTCGCGCATACGCTGGAGGCCTTTTCTGAAACGCTTAAAGCATTATAAATTAACTAGGATCAAGTATTGCATCAATACGCACCACAGCTTCTTGCAAGTGGTATCGTGTGTTTTGATCTGTCGTAGCAGTTAAACTTGAATTGATGGTGTTTTTAAGATTTATCAATTGCGCCCTACTTACGGCTCTTATATCCGATTGACTCACAAGCACTCTAGTGCGATTGCTATATCTTCTGGCTGAACCTTCTAATGGTTCTTGACTTTCGGTCATCAGATACCCCAAGCGGTCAATATAAGCACGTTGTAAATTTCTTCGATAAATTCCAATGTCTTTGTTGTTATTCAGCTCACTCCAGATGCCTTTTCGCAAGGCGGTCATCATTTCTACCAATGCATACGCATCATTTCCATTGAGTGCCTCATTTTCAGAAATACGTGCCAAGCGATCAAAGCTCAACAGGCGGTTAAGCGTCCCTGTTTGCATACGACGCATACGGTCAAGTACGCCTGCGAATTCTATTTTATTGAATATCTCATTGTTTAACATCCAAGTGGGCGTTGTGAATAATTCTTTTTGTAAGAACTGCATGCAAGCACGCTGGTGCTTTTTGTCAACATGTGTATATACCGCACCTTCTTGGTCATAGGTCTTATAATATTCATAAACACCGCCAATATTAGCTGCCACATGTCCCATATAACGATTAAACTGACCCAATACTTGGTTATATAAATCTTGTAAATCCTCGTAGTCTTTGCCGTCCTCTGCAGTCCATTCAATGAGATTGGGTACGATTCTTTTCAGGTTGGCAATACCATAGGCACTTGCTTTTATGGCATTGTCACCTAGATCTTCTGTTTGTGAACTTGGGTCAATTGGATTTCCAAATTGTTGGCTTCCAAAACGATACATAGGATCGTCTTGATGTGCTAAAATCCATTTGTCCAATGTTTCCTTTTCCTCTGCTGCCGTCTCAGCCGAAGGAATAGGACGATAGCCCCAGCGAACGGCATGTTTGTCATAAACCCCAATATCTGGCATCAACGATACATCTCCGTCTCCAGGCTGTGCTATATAGTTAAAGCGGGCATAATCCATGATGGAAGGTGCCGTACCATATTTTTTAGTAAAAGATGCAGAGCGCAACGAATCAACAGGGAACGCGACACTGCTTCCCATATTGTGAGGCAGTCCAATGGTGTGCCCTACTTCGTGTGCAGACACAAACCGAATCAAACGACCCATAATTTCATCCTTAAACGCTACGCCTCTAGCTTCAGGATTTATGGCGGCTGTTTGTACAAAAAACCAATTACGCAAGAGCGTCATCACATTGTGGTACCAGTTGATGTCAGACTCTAAAATTTCACCCGATCGGGGGTCACTTACGTGTGGCCCGTTGGCATTGGGAATAGGCGAAGCCAAATAACGCACAACTGAATAGCGCACATCTTCTGGACTCCAATCTGTGTCTTCTTCGGGTGTTGGTGGGTCTTTGGCAATAATGGCATTTTTAAAGCCTGCTTCCTCAAACGCTACTTGCCAATCTTCAATCCCTTGCTTTAAATAGGGCACCCATTTTTTTGGGGTAGCTCTATCAATGTAATACACGATGGGTTTTTTGGGTTCAACCAATTCACCCCGATTAAATTTTTCTACATCCTCATCTTTTATTTCTAAGCGCCAACGATCAAGGTAGCGCACCGTTTTGCTTTCTTGTACATCTAGACCATAGTCCGTTTGCCCTCTAGAAAACCAGCCTACACGTTGATCAAAATAGCGTCTTTTCATTTGCTCTTTGGGAAGTAAGATCATGGAATTACTGATTTCTAAACTAATCGAACCAGTACTCGAATTAGATGGTGGAGAACTAGAATTATAGGTTTTTATATGGCGTGCCTCTATATTGAGGGGATAGCTTTTGAGCGTATTGATAAACGATCTTGATTTATCCATACTTGATATTTTATAAGTTTTTCTTCTCGAGGCAGGAAAACCAAGTGCTTTAACGTCTGTTTCAAAAAGTTTGTTGATTTCAATCACAGTAGAGGTCGAATCTTTTCCAATGGATTTGATGTCAAATCGATAGAGGATAGGTTCAAAGTTTGAATTGACAACTGCCTCATGTATAGGAAGGGAGTCTGCTGCCACAACCTCGTGTGAAACCACACGGAGTAACACTTTTTTGCTGTCCCTTTCCCAGCGTAATACTTGAGTATTTTGTTTTCCACCACCAAATCCGATCCCTGAGGCTGTTTTGGCAATTCGTGTAACCATTAGCATTTCCGCCCCAAACAAGGAGTCTGGAATTTCGTAATAGAATTTGTCGTCAACCGTATGTACATCAAACAATCCCTTGTCGGTAATGGCTTTTTCGGTTATTACCTTATCATAGGGTTTAATGCCGTTTTTATCTTCCTTTTTAGGCTTTGGCTTTTCAATTACGGGGGGCTTTTTCTTTTTAAAAAGTTTGCCAAGTTGTGCGTGTGTAGGACATGCAATCATTAGGGCAAAACCAATGAGGAGGAACGATATTCTATTCATTGTTTTTTTATTTAGTATGCTAAAGTGTTGAAAATAAATAACATTACCAACTTGTAGAAGTTTAATAATAGCGTATTTTTTTTTGCTATTTTTTCTTAAATTTACTCCACCAAATCTTACATGTCATGAAATTTATATACACAACTTTTATGCTTTTCTGTGTAACCATATTTTACGCACAAGAACAATACCTAGAAAAATTACCCGATAATCCAGACCCAGGAAAATGCTATGCAAAATGTATTGTTCCTGATCAGTTTGAAATAAAGACTGTTCGCGTTGTTGAAGTCCCTGCGCATAATGTGCTAGAAGTGGTGCCTGCTGAATACAAGGCTGTAAATGACGAAGTCATAGTAAAGCCTGCTTCAAAAAAATACAAGTATGTTCCAGCCGTATTTAAAACGGTTTACGATACCTTTTGGATTGAAGAGCCCTACAACAAACAATATCCAAAAATGGCCACTTTTACCGACGCATATGAGTCTGTTGAAGTAAAGAGTGAGTCTGGTAAATGGGTGGCTGGTGAAAACCCAGATTGTCCTTCAATTAACCCAGATGATTGTCGTATTTTTTATTATAAACAAGATCCTCCTGTAATCAGAGAAATTCCCGTAAAAAAACTCGTCTCTGATGCGACAAGTACTACCAAACAAAAAGGCGGGAAATACAAGCTTGTAAAGCGTGAGGTTATGGAAACGCCTGCGCAAACCATTGCAATCGATATTCCAGAAGTAAAAGAATTTGTGGAGCGCCGTTTTTTGGTAAAGGATGAAACAACAAAGGCAATTAAGGTGCCTGCTGTTTATACCACTGTTGAAAAACGGGTACTGGTTAAAAAAGGAGGTATGGAGGCTTGGCGTGAAGTCCCATGTACACTTCCTAAGGACGCCATTATTTTACCGATTCACTATGAATTGGGCAGTGCAAAACTAACTGCAAAGTCCAAAAGAATTATAGATAAGCATATTCTTTCAAGAATGAAGCAACATCCAGATGCTATTGTTGAGGTAGGCTCCCATACCGATTCACGGGGTGGACATGAATTTAACAAAAGCCTGTCAAATAAAAGATCAAAATCAGTTGTTTCATATTTGAATCAAAGGGAATTGAAACTTCTCGCTTGATTGCAGTAGGATATGGCGAGTCAAAATTGCTAAATGACTGTAAAGACGGCGTTTCTTGCTCAGAAACCCAACATGCAAAAAACAGGAGAACTGAATTTAAGTTCTACTAAAGGAGCCTAACCAATAAGTCATCATCAGTTTTGTTGACTTCTGCAATTGATTTAGCTGTCAACCCTTTGATAGTCTTATCCCATTTTTTATTACTAAGCCCTGATTGCTCTTTTAATGATGAAAGCGCAACGGGGCTTTCTTTTTTGAGCAAGTCAACAACTAACTGTTCCTCTTCCGTCAGCTTAGGCCCTTTTTTCTCCGGACGCATCTGTGGAAAAAACAGTACCTCTTGAATGGAGCTATTGTTGGTCAACAGCATGGTAAGGCGATCAATGCCAATACCAATCCCTGATGTTGGTGGCATGCCGTATTCCAATGAACGAAGAAAATCTTGGTCAATAAACATGGCCTCGTCATCTCCTTTTTCAGAGAGTACCATTTGGTCTTCAAAACGTTCTCGCTGTTCAATGGGATCGTTTAATTCTGAATAGGCATTGGCCAGTTCTTTCCCATTAACCATTAGCTCAAAGCGTTCTGTTAAACCAGGTTTGCTGCGGTGTGCCTTGGTCAGAGGACTCATTTCTTTTGGGTAGTCCGTTATAAATGTGGGTTGGATGTAGTGGTGTTCACAAAGCTCACCAAACAACTCGTCAATAAGCTTTCCTTTACCCATGGTTTCGTCTACTTCGAGACCTAGTTTTTTTGAAGTCTCACGCAATGCATCCTCATCCATTCCTGAAACATCGATTCCTGTGTGTTCTTGAATGGCATCTAAAATGGGCACTCGTGGATATGGCGCCTTAAATTTTATTTTATTTTCACCAACCGCTACGGCAGCTACACCGTTAACA